>Ga0138256_10005184_pt1 | contig 13824 bp, 12 predicted proteins | sample KNB2016incub_MG_FD_105486 | JGI IMG/M metagenome (GOLD analysis project Ga0138256, IMG submission 105486) | Active sludge microbial communities from wastewater in Klosterneuburg, Austria - KNB2014incub_MG | ecosystem: Engineered > WWTP > Activated sludge > Unclassified | place: Austria...
CAATAATAGACCCATCCTCTGCTATGACCTGAATAGGAAATACAAAGGTTGGATGATGTCCTCTGCCTAGCCCTTCATGAGCAGCATGGTAAGCCTTAAATGCATTTCTCAACGAATCCTGGGAAGTCGCCGTGATCACCGTACCATCTTCCAGTTTGACACTCACAGGAAAAACCAAATCATAACAACCGTGTACACCCAGATTACCTCTTTGTTCCAAATTAAATAGTGATTGATCAGCCAGTGCATCCAGTGTAGTAGTAGATGTAGATAAAGCGTCTTTGTTGCACGCAACAAATCCATACATCATAGCAAATGACATTGCTCCGAAAATAAAATTTTTAATTAAATGCTTATTCATGGTTAATAAATATTTTTTAGAAGTGTATCCAATAAACGGTGGCTACAAGATTATAGTATGAAGGTGCACTCTAATAAAAATGGTTGCACCATTAAATAAATTAATCTATGTTAAATAAATTATAATGCCCCTAATGCATAATTTAATCCCAATTGAAAACCATATGACCGGGTACTATATTGAGCATCTCTGTCCCTATTCCTATTTGAAAAAGGAATATAGATATTAGGGGTTAACTGGACACTTATATTGGATGCAAGATTGTATTGTATTCCTGCATTAATTAATCCATTAAATACCAGCAAATTTGATTTTTCGAATTTCGGATGCTCTATTTCTTTTTTCAATTTTAATTTAGAGCTATTGACTTCTATTTTTGTTTCAACTTCTTGTTTGATTAATAGATTGGTATGTACACCTGCGCCAACTAAGAGCCCCCATTTACCAAAAGATTTTCTGAAGTTTATTCCTAATGGCAAGGATAAGTATTGAAATTCAGATTGATTGTTGATCTCAAAATTGATTTTTTCAGTGTCATTGATGGTAGCTCTGGGATCTAATTGTTCTGAAGCAATCTCGATATTGGCAATTCCTCCGGGAGAATGAATTCTATAACCAAAATCATGCTCAAAAGAAGGTCTTCCCGGATGTTGTAATCTTTCTCCAAAAAGTAAATTTTGACTAATATTATTCATTACCTGATATTGCTTCAATACCAGGCCTGACTCCACTGTAAGATTTTTAGTAACATACTTTGAAATTCCAATTCCACTTTGCCATGACCGTACAGCCTGGTAAGAATTTTCCGGTTGTGGACCTGAGTGATTGGGCAAGGTTGTTTGACGCAAAGTCCCCTTTTCGCTGATCGGACCACCTGCCAAACCTAAAGTAAGCGCTTTGGGCACACCTGCGTGTTGTGGAACATACAAAGTAGCAGTAGATGCTGTAGCTACGTAGGCTGAAGTAGATTGAGAAACAATATCATGGGAGAAAGGAAATTGCAAGGTGTGAACAATTATTGCTTCTCGTCGGGTAGATTTCGCTTCCAAACTAATGTAAGCCGATTGTTCAGAAGGATTTGTATTGGCCTCAACCGAAGCATTTAAGAGTTGACTTTCAGTTGATTGTGATCCAGCAGCATTTTTGACATTTGAAAGGTCTGTAAGAGTACTATTTATTCCTTTAGATGAAGGTTTTGATTTATCCTTGGATTTATTTCCTTTAGACGCTACTAATTTCTCAAGATTTTCATCGGTTTGAGACAGTATAGAAGAATTGGTTAAAGGTTTTTGCGACTTAGGTTCATTCAGTTCAAGTTTTTCGCCAACTTTTCCATTTGGAGTGATACGAGTCAATTTTTCATTTTGACTATTTTGGGCTTCACTTGCATTGGCTCCCAATGACCTGGGGTCAAGATGCAAGTCCTTGGTAGCATCATGCTTGGGTTCATCAACCAAAATTTCTGCACTATTTTGATCTTCAGCAGTTCCGTATGAGGTCTGAGCAGAAGTCGACAATTGATTTTGGACCACTATACCATCAACACTTCCAAGATTTTTCTTTCTATTTTGGCTATCCCCGATTTGCAAAAGCGAATCTGAGATCATCGAGGTATTAGCTTGCTGTTCTAATCGTGCTGTTTGCTCCATGACTTGTTGAAGCTGTTTGTTAAGGTGTATATTATTCCAGGTGAGAAAGGATATGGTAACCAATACCACTGCAGCTGCAATCGCCATGGCCCAATGTTTTAAGGCAATCCCTGGTGAAGAAACCGGTACTGTTCCCAAGCTTTGGTTTATCTTATTCCATAAGTGATCCCCCGGATCCGCTTGGTGATCTTTAAAAGACTCTTTAATGAACTCTTCAAATCGATCGTTTGGTAGATTTTCTTCCATACGCTACGCGTTTACTTTTAGGGTTTTCAATAAAGATTTCCTCAAATGTTCTTTTGCTCTGTTAAGTTGCGATTTAGAGGTACCTACACTAATGCCTAATTGCGAAGCTATCTGCTCATGAGTGTACCCTTCCATAATATACAGGTTGATGACGGTCCTGAATCCTACCGGCATATATTGTAAAGTATCTAACATAGATTGTATCATGATCTCTTTATCGAATTGGTCTTGTTGATTCCATTCATCTTCGATTTGCCAGTCTTTCTCATCTTGATGAATAAATATATTTTTTGATTGTTTCCTTAAATGTTGTAATGCTGTATTCAAAATCACTTTTCTGATCCATCCTTCTATTGGGCCACTTCCCTGGTATTGATGGATATCTTTAAACACAGCTATAAATCCATCGTGCAACATATCTTCTGCATCTTCCCTGCACCTCGCATATCTCAGGCACATGCCAAACATTTGACCCTTCAACGACTCGTATATGAGCTGCTGATCCTTGCGGCGACCAAGCCTGCATCCTTCTATGATATCCTGGGATAGAATAATATCGTTCTTATAATATAGTTAAAGGTACAAGGTCGGCCTTTTGGTTGCATCAGCCGTTAAATTTTAATTAAAAATGAATCAGACGAGATCCAGCAGGGACTCAACACCAACCGGCCTGGCGACATTAAAACCTTCAGCGTAGCTGACTTGCAAATAACGCCCGAAGACCCGGGCCCTGGCCAATTGATACTCCATAAAGTCAGCAGAAGAGATCGGCGAGGAGGGTTCCTTGGAATTGGGATCAAAAAACTGGGATTTGAAAGTTTTGATCAGCTCCATTTTTTTATCCATATAATCAGTGATATCTACCACGATATCGGGCTTATTGGGATTGTCCTGGATATAATGATAGATTGCAGCAGGTCTCCAGGCTGATTGTGCCTTGCCTTTGTCTTGGGTAGTGACCTTTTTCAAGCCAGACAGAAAGGCAGCACGGGCTGTGATAGCAGCGGCTCTTCCATGGTCCGGATGCCTGTCTTCCAATGCATTGGCCAGTATGATGGCAGGCTGACATTTCCTGATATGATGTATGATTTGGAGTAAAATTTTTTCGTTACTTTCAAACATACCATCACCGATATTTAGAAATGATCTGGACACGGCGCCCAATTTGCTGGCAGCCAACAAAGCCTCTTTTTTTCTAAGCGCTGCATTGCCTCGGGTGCCGAGTTCACCATGTGTCAGATCTAATAAAGCCACCGTCCGCCCGGCGGCGATCTCTTTGAGTAAATAGCCACTGCAGGACAATTCGATATCATCAGGATGTACTCCAATAGCCAGAATGTCTACTTTCATTCGTTTACCATTTTAAGAGGGCAGATCCCCAGGTAAAGCCACTACCAAAGGCAGCCAGGCATACCAGATCAGATTTATTGATTTTGCCTTCCTGTGCAGCTTCACAAAGTGCGATGGGAATTGAAGCGGCAGTCGTATTGCCATAGCGCATAATATTGTTATATACCTGATCGTGTCTCAAGCCTAGTTTCTTCTGAACAAACTGGCTGATCCTTAGATTGGCCTGATGAGGTATCAGCATCTTGAGGTCAGACACCTGGTACCCATTAGCATCCAGGGCTTCCATGATGACTTCAGGAAATTTCACAATGGCAGTTTTGAACACTGCCTGACCATCCATATGGGGAAAAATATCTTCGTCTTCGATCATCTTTTGAGTGAGGAATGCCCCACCGAATTCCTGGTCAGGATAGCCAAATCTTTCTGTGCCAAGGTGTACTCCACCGTGACACCCAGGATTGATATAAGCCAATGTCTCTGCCTGATCACCATTGCTATGTAAATGAGTGGATAATATATAACTGTCCTGATCTGTGGCAGGCTGCAATACTACCGCCCCGGCACCATCACCAAAAATGACAGTGACATTCCTGCCCCTGGTTGAAAAATCAAGCCCTGCAGAATGAAACTCAGCTCCGACCAATAAAATGTTTTTGTACATGCCAGACCGGATAAACTGATCTGCTACCGATAGTCCGTATATAAATCCACTGCATTGGTTGCGCACATCCAGGCAGCCAATATCTCTTAGTTTTAACTGTCGCTGCAATAACACACCGCATCCCGGAAAAAAATAATCCGGACTCAGCGTTGCGAAAATCACAAAATCAATATCATTTGGAGTCACTCCTGCCTGTTCCATAGCGATCCGGGCAGCTGCAGCCCCCATGGTAGAGGTCGACTCTTCGTGCTTTTTGGCATATCTTCTTTCAACTATGCCGGTTCTTTCCTGGATCCATTCATCCGAAGTATCCATGACCCGGGACAGGTCATTATTGGTGACTACTTTTTCAGGGAGATAGGTGCCTATACCTGCGATTTTAGTTCTCGCCATGTCTTCTGATTTTTAAATATTTCGGAAAAGTTAAGCAAAATATTCCAACCGCTTTTATCCGAGAAACATTGGGCTAAAATTTAAGTCTTACGCTCCTTTTTCTTTGCGGCTGGAAATAAAATATTGTTAAGGATCAACCTGTAGCCGGGACTATTAGGATGCAGGTTGAGATCGGTATCCGGGTCATTGATAAAATGGCGATAATCCTCAGGGTCATGACCTCCGTAAAATGACCAGGTCCCCTGCCCCCTGGTTCCATGGATATATCTTACTTCATTAGCAGATTTATTTTCACCCAAAACCAGGACATCTGATTTGATATAGTCTTTTACAAAAGCTGTGGTCTGCCCCATAAAACCTTTGACTGTGCGGGTATGATTCTGAGTGAGCATGGTAGGCACAGGATCCCATTTAGCAGAAAAATCAAACAGAGTGAAATAATCATTCTGCGGATTTACTTTCCTCCCATTATTATCAATAGAACTAAATTCATTATCAAAAGGGTTTTTCATGACCTTAAAATCTTTGAAAGCCAAGGTCTTTGAAAAATCTAATCTTTCCTGGCAGTCGCCATCCATTGGATCACCATCAAACACCTCCGCACATATATCTATACCATCTGCTGCTATGGCTATATCATATGTATCTGTAGCAGAACACATCGCAAATAAAAAGCCTCCACCAAGCAGAAAATCATTTATTCTTTTTACAACGGCCAGTTTTAGCTGAGAAACTTTTTTAAAGCCCATCCTCTTAGCCATGGCTTCGGACTCCATTACATTCTGTCGATACCATGGTGCTGTATGATTGCCTGAATAAAATCGGCCATACTGTCCGGTAAAATCTTCATGATGCAAATGCAACCAATCATATTTGGCCAGTTTATCATTCAAGACATCTTCATCATATACTTTATCATAAGGGATTTCTGCATAAGTCAATGCCAACATGACAGCATCATCCCAGGGCTGTACACGTTGTCCGGTACGATCAAACTCCGGGGTATAGACTGCTACCTTAGGAGCTACCTCTAACTTGATGACATCCTCATTGACCTCAGGGTTGGCGATCGTAGCGAGTATTTGATTAAATTGGGCATTGGCCAGGACCTGGTAGGAGACACCCCTGGTTTTACATTCCTTTTCATATTGAGGCTTGTATTCGAAAGCAAAACTCCCACCTTCGTAATTTAACAACCAGTATGCTTCATCCTTTTGTTGCAATACCCAATAGGTGATACCATATGCTTTGAGATGATTTTTTTGGGTAGGATCCATCTTGATCAGTATCATAGATGCCTGAAGTGCAAAAGAATTTAACAAGATGATAACAAAACTGATAATGAAGGATCTACGCATCTTTGAATATTTAATTGATACTTTGAAAATTAAGGCAATTTTGACTTATTGGTGCGACAAATATCATGGATATTTATTCATCTTTGCAAAATTATACTTTCACACGACATATTTCCGATTAGATTAAGATGATGAATATATCCAATACATTCATTTGGATTCTGTGCTTAGGAATAGCCATTTTGTTTTGGCTGATACTTTATTTCAGGGATCAGACCTTTAAAGACATCAAACCATATTGGAAATGGCTTATGATCAGCCTGAGGAGCCTGGCTACTGCAATATTATTGTATTTGATCCTTGCTCCCTTATTCAAATCTGTATTTACTGAAGTCAAAAAACCATTAATCGTAATAGCCCAGGATAATTCACAGTCGATACTGCGCAATTGGCCGAAGGATAAGCAGGCGAGGTACCTGGCAGATAAAACCGCTCTTGAAACAGAACTGTCAAAAACATTTGAAGTGTTGCCTCTGACATTTGGTGAAAAACCGGACGAGCAACAGGCCATTGATTTTTCAGAGCGGGCTACAGATATCAGTGCTGCTTTTGATTATATTCAAAATCAAACTGCTGGCCAGAACTTAGGTGCCATCATCCTGGCATCTGATGGCAATTATAATCAAGGCAGAAATCCACTTTACTCCAACCCTTCCCTATCAGTACCTATCTATGCAGTGACCCTGGGCGACAGTACCATTAAAAGAGATGTCTCTATTCAAAGGGTATTGCACAATAGCATCGTATACCTTGGAGACCAGTTTGAAATTCAAGCTGACCTCAAAGCTTACCGATGTGAAGGTGAAAAATTAAACCTTCAATTATACAGAGTAGATAACAATCAGGAAGTATTATTAAAAAAAGAGACTATCGATGTGAAAGAGTCCGATTGGTATCATAGTCAAAAGTTTGTCATAGATGCATCCCGGGCAGGCACGATCAGATACATCGTAAAAGTTAGTCCATTGAGCAATGAATATTCTATAGAGAACAATAACAGGGACTTTTTCATCGATGTATTGGACGCAAGGCAAAAAGTACTGATCCTGGCTGCCGGTCCGCATCCGGATTTGGCCGCCCTCAAAAAAATCCTGGAGGGCAATAAAAACTATCAGATAGAAACCAAGTTATTACCCGGTGAAATTCAGAATATACAATCATATAGTATGGTTGTTTTTCATCAATTACCTTCCAAAACAGTAGACATCACTCCCATCCTCAACGAGCTAAATAAGACTCAAAAGCCGAGGTTATTTATAGTGGGTGGTCTGTCAGATATACCTCGATTTAACGCTGCACAAACTTTACTTAAAATAGCCGGAGACACACGCAATATGAATGAAGTCACCGGAGAAGTCAGGGAGTCTTTCAGTCTTTTTACTGTTGATCCCGCATGGAAAGAGTTTTTAAGAAATTTCCCTCCCGTCTCCGCGCCATTTGGAGAGTATCAGGCTTCTCCTGGCGCCAATATACTTATGACTCAAAAGATCGGCAATATCATCACCAACTACCCTCTCTGCATGATCGGCGAAGATCAGGGCAGCCGCACAGCAATATTCGCAGCCGAAGGCATTTGGAAATGGAGATATTTTAATTTTGAAGAAAATAAAAATTTTGACATGGTCGATGACCTGGTACGCAGGGTGGTTCAATACATAGGCATTAAAGAAGACAAAAGAAAGTTTAGGGTATATACGCAGCTCAAAGTATATCTTGAAAATCAACCTATCGTATTTGATGCTCAACTATTTAATGAATCTTACGAACCGGTCAATACTGAAGATGTCTTCATCACCATCACCTCTGCTGATCGTAAAGATTATCAATTTACTTTTAGCAAAACGGAGAGGGCTTATACCCTTGACGCAGGGCTTTTCGCTCCCGGTAGCTATCAATATACAGCGAGCGTCAATACCAAAGTTGGTAAGCAAGAAGTCAAAGGACAGTTCGTCGTACAAAGAATCCAACTCGAGACCTATCAGAGTACGGCAGACCACAACTTGCTAAGGCTTATGGCCACACAACAAGGCGGAGTCACCGTAAGCCCTGATCAAGTGTCGACTTTGGCAGAAATCATCAACCAGAATAAAACGGTCAAACCGGTGCAGTATAGCAGCCAGAGGACCTATCCAATTGTCAATTTTAAATGGCTTTTTGCTCTTTTAACAGGACTATTGTGCCTTGAATGGTTTTTGAGAAGATACCATGGGGCCTACTAAATCCAGCGCCTTCACTTTATGACCTTGCCCTTTTAGTTGTATCTCCTATCTTATCCCTATTTTTGCCATCGAAATGGAAGCAACTACCTACGAAGAAATCAAAGCCAAATTCACCAATACCGGTCTGGAGATTGAAGAATCCATCATCGATTCTGCAGAAGCTTTAGAAATATTCAGGATAAAATACCTTGGCAGCAAGAGTATTATCAAAGACTTGGCGCAATACATTAAAGAGGTACCTGGTGATCACCGCAAAGAGGCAGGCATGCTGCTGAATCATTTAAAAACAGCGGCGGAGAATAGATATCAATCACTTCAGGCAACCTTTGTCATCAAGTCCGGTTCGAAAAAATCCAACCTCGATCTCTCTGCACCTGGATATCCGATGGAGCTTGGAGCTCGTCATCCTGTCTCCATCGTGATGAATCAGATCATCGATATTTTTAAGCGTATAGGATTTACTATAGCAGAAGATCGGGAGATCGAAGACGACTGGCATAATTTCACTGCCTTGAATACTCCCGATGACCATCCTGCCAGGGATATGCAGGATACTTTTTATATCAAAGACTCTATCCAGTATTTGCTGCGCACCCATACCTCGCCCGTACAGGCGCGTGTCATGACGAGGGACAAACCTCCGATAAGGATCATTGCACCAGGCCGGGTCTATCGCAATGAGACTGTATCTGCGCGATCACACTGCCAGTTTCACCAGGTAGAGGGGCTTTATATAGATGAGGGAGTATCTTTTGCAGACATGAAGCAGACCCTCTTATATTATGCCCGCGAACAGTATGGGTCCGATGTAAAGATCAGGCTGAGACCATCTTTTTTCCCATTCACAGAGCCTAGTGCAGAGATGGATGTATATTATGGTTTGGCTGATGAGACAGCCCATAAGATTACTAAAGGAACCGGTTGGTTGGAGATCCTCGGTTGTGGCATGGTAGATCCTACAGTTTTGGAAAATTGTGGCATCGATTCCACCAAATATTCAGGATTTGCTTTTGGTATGGGCATCGAGCGCCAGGTGCTGCTTAAATATGGAGTACCGGATATCAGGATGTTATTTGAGAATGATGTCCGTTTTTTGAAGCAATTTACGGGGTTGTAAAAAGTTAAGCAAAGGCTATTCGTCTTCTAGATCCAATAATAGTTTCAAATTTGCTTTGAGTACCTTAATAGAATCGGATTGTAAGTTGCCAATTAATTTTATAAATCGTCGATTATCAACCGATCTTATCTGGTCTATCAATATGTCGGATGGATGCTCTAATCCACTTTGGTTTTTTGGGATATTTAATCGCAGGAATTTACTTGCTGGTACCACATTAGTTGTGATCGGACAAATCATGGTGGTCCTGGGGTTTAAATTATTAAGAATATCACTTTGAACGATGAGGGCCGGCCTTATCTTGCCAGGCTCAGAACCAAAAGTTGGGTCTAAATTGACTAACCAGATTTCATACTGTTTCATAGTCATCAAGTAGCGTTTCGTAGTCTTTTAATACTTCTAAGGAACTTTCAGATGTTCTCTCTATCTCCAGTTTTAATTGGATAATGATCGCTTCTCTTTTTTTTAACTTATTATAATACTTCAAAGCCTCATTTATATACTTATTTCTGGAAATATTAGTTCCCTTAACAATTTCATTTATTTCTACAAATGTCTGATTTTCAAGTTTTAACGAAACTGACACTGTCATAAATCATCGAATTTTAATATACAAAGGTAATATCATTTTTATAATACTTTTATAATATCAATTACTTTCGGATTTGTCTGATTGAACATTATCAGTTTTCAAGATTGTTATATTTTTGCCAAACAATTTTAAAAATGCTTTGTAAAACCACTTTAATATGGTCGTGGATCCGCTCATTGACTACTTCCATGAGGAAAATAGAAGCCTAAACAAAAATCAAATTAAAATTTGGATGAAGATCTTTTAAATTACATTGGATCAATAAAAATTGATCCAATATTTCAGGTATTTTTAACCTAATTGAATACCAGGCATAATAATTACACCATAACAAATGACCAAACCTTCCCTTCCTAAAGGCACCCGCGACTTTCTTCCAAATGAAGTCATGAAACGAAAATACATGTTTGGTATCCTCGAGCAAGTGTTTCAACGGCATGGTTTTGTTCCAATAGAAACCCCCGCTCTTGAACTCATGCAGACACTTACTGGCAAATATGGGGAAGAAGGCGATCGACTTTTATTTAAAATACTCAACAATGGTGATTTTCTTGCAGAAGCTGATGCCAATGCCCTTGAAACCAAGGATTCCGGTGCGCTGGCCGCCAGTATTGCCAAAAGAGGTTTGCGCTACGACCTGACTGTGCCATTTGCAAGGTTCGTCGTCATGAATCGAAATGAGATCACCTTTCCGTTTAAACGGTATCAGATACAGCCTGTATGGAGAGCAGACCGACCACAAAAAGGCAGGTATCAGGAGTTCTTCCAATGTGACTGCGATGTGGTCGGGTCCAAATCCCTTTTGTATGAAGCAGATCTGATCTCCATCTATTCAGAAGCTTTCAGTTTTCTGGGCATTGATGTCGCCATCAGAATCAACCACCGGGGCATCCTGGCAGGGATCGCCGAAGCTGCTGGCGTCGCAGAACAATTTACCGCAATGACTATCTGTATAGACAAACTGGACAAAATAGGCCCGGACGCTGTAAAAGAAGATATGATCAGACGAGGCATACCCTCTGGATCAGCTGAAAAAATACTACACCTCATTGGAATACAATCTTTAGACGCTTTGAGACCCGAGCTGGCCCCAACAGCTTCCGGATCCAAAGGATTAGAAGACCTTGACAAGATCTTTTCTACTTCTGCTTCTTATGACCTGGCTCAGGAGCTCGTATTCGACCCTACCCTGGCGAGAGGGTTAAGTTATTATACTGGTTTCATCGTTGAAGTGGTGGCTAAGAATGCACAAATGGGTAGCCTGGGAGGAGGGGGACGCTATGATAATCTTACTGGTTCATTTGGTATGCCGGATATACCCGGAGTTGGGATTTCATTTGGTGCAGAAAGAATCTATGATGTGATGGAATCACTCCAGTTATTCCCCGAAAGCGTAGTCAGTTTGTTAAAGGTCTTGGTGATCGGTCTGGATGATCAAGCTATAACGCTGGCTACCTCGGTCACTAATCAATTGCGATCCAATGCGATACCAAGTGATCAATACCCTGAAGTGGTCAAAATGAATAAATCAATGAAGTATGCCAATGATCTGAAAGTGCCCTTTGTCATCATTATCGGTCAGGAAGAACTGCTGACCAGATCGTATACGCTTAAAAACATGATCACAGGTAGTCAGGAAAAACTTACTCTCGATCAGATCATCGCCAAAATAAAGCAATCATAATGCTCCAACTCGAATTATACCCTACTATCCAAGCGCTTCAGTGTGCCTTAATAAATGGCCAATTTACAGTATTGGATGTGGTAAACCATTTTCTTGATCAAGCAGAAAGCACTCGGGATCTAAATCAATATATAGAGCTCTACTCAGAAGAAGCTAGAACTCAGGCCATCGCTTTAGACCAAAAAATCTCCTCCAAACAGCCTTTGGGTAGGCTGTTCGGTATGGTACTTTCTCACAAAGACATCATTTCCTACAAAGACCATTCACTGTCAGCTTCCTCAAATATATTAAAAGGGTATACTGCGCTCTATAGTGCTACTGTCCTGGATCGGGTGATAAAAGAAGATGCTATCATCATCGGTCGGGTCCAATGTGATGAGTTCGCGATGGGTTCTTCAAACGAAAACTCCTGCTATGGTCCCGTAAAAAACCCCTATGATGCAGAGCGAATACCCGGTGGTTCGTCGGGTGCCAGCGCCACCAGTGTAGCCAGTGACACCTGCTGGGCCTCTATAGGCACTGATACAGGTGGTAGCGTCCGGCAACCAGCTGCATTTTGCGGTTTGGTAGGATTCAAGCCTGGTTATGGGAGGATATCGAGGCATGGTTTGATCGCTTATGCATCCTCTTTTGATCAGGCAGGTTTTCTCACCAGATCGGTATATGATGCTGCCTTATTGCTCGAGGTGACCAGTGGTATCGATGCTTATGATGCCAGCATGAGTGATCGCCCGGTAGAAAAATATGCTGAATCCTTAAATATAAGTGCTTCAGGAAAAATAGCTTATCTCGATCTAGGACATTTTCTAGATAAGATGGACGCTGAGATAGCATCTAATTATGCAGACACCATTTCCAAATGGAAATCTGAGGGGATTGATTTAGATCCTATTTCCATGGATTGGCTGGACGACATCATACCTGCGTATTATGTTCTCACTACAGCCGAAGCTTCTTCCAATCTTTCACGATATGATGGTATTCGATATGGTCATCGATCTCCCGATGCCCATACGATCGAGGAAGTGTATAAAAAGACGCGGACAGAGGGGTTTGGCATGGAGGTTAAAAGACGGATCTTGCTGGGCACTTATGTTCTAAGCTCTGGTTTTTATGATGCGTATTATCAAAAAGCGCAGCAAGTGCGCCGAATGATCAAAAATCACCTTGATAAGATTTTTGACCAATATACGGCCCTCATCCTGCCTGTATCACCGGTGTTGCCCTGGAAGATTGGCGAAAAAATAGATGACCCTGTATCGGTGTACCTCGCTGACATCTTTACCGTCATGGCCAATGTGGCTGGCATACCAGGTGTCTCTATTCCTACCGGGTACTCCAAAGGGGGCTTGCCTATAGGTACTCAAATCATGGCCAATGCCTGGGATGAGAAAAAGTTGCTGGCACTGGCACAAACACTACTATTTCCTCCACCTCAATTAAAACTAAAATCGATGAATGTAGGCAGTGTGATCTATAAAAAAGACCTCGAAACAGGGCAACTGACAGCAAATTGGAATCTTCAAGCTGGTGATAATTTGGTTGGAGGTACTGGGCATGCTACGGGTACTCCCGGGCAGGATTATGCAGGTACTTATGCAATCACTTACTACACCACAGAAACTAAAAAAATGGACACTTATGACCTAGTTATCGAAAAAAGTGGCGACTATTTCAGCCTAAAATGGTTCCAGAAAGATGATCTAAAATGTGTTGGGGTCGGCCTTCTTCAGGATGACTGCCTTATCGCAGGCTGGCAGACCATAGAAGAGTGAATCAAATCTTGAGTTGACCATACCCATGCCAGACCTTCTACATCCAATTAAACAACAACTTCTTACAGCCCTGTCACATGGTCTTCCCGGTACCCTGGCTCATAAAAAAATGGCCGTGCCGGGTAGGGAATTATTATTGCCTGATCATATCAATGCCAAAAAAGCAGCTGTTCTGATATTATTCTACCATCGCTTGGATCACATCTTTATCGCTTTCATCAAGCGAAAAACGCACGAAGCGGATCACCATAGTGGACAGATCAGTTTTCCTGGCGGCAAAATGGAAGCTAATGACAATTATCCTGTTGACACTGCCTTGCGTGAAGCCATGGAGGAGATCGGCACCTCGGACAAAATTGATATTCTTGGACATCTAAGTCCCCTTTATATTCCAGTATCCAATTTTTATGTTGCCCCTG
>Ga0138256_10005185_pt1 | contig 13822 bp, 13 predicted proteins | sample KNB2016incub_MG_FD_105486 | JGI IMG/M metagenome (GOLD analysis project Ga0138256, IMG submission 105486) | Active sludge microbial communities from wastewater in Klosterneuburg, Austria - KNB2014incub_MG | ecosystem: Engineered > WWTP > Activated sludge > Unclassified | place: Austria...
GCCGTGGTGATGCTGCTGATCGTGTCGAGTTTCTTCGGCGGCTGCGTCGGCTCGACCTCGGGCGCGATCAAGTCGATGCGCGTCCTGCTGCTGGTGCGCGAGGTCAAGCGCGAGATCATGCAGCTCATCCACCCCAACGCGCAGCTCTCGGTGCGCCTGACGCGGCGCAGCGTGCCGGACGCGGCGGTCCAGGCGGTGGTCACTTTTGTCAGCCTCTACATCATCAGCGCCGGCGTCTTCACGCTGCTGCTCTGTTTCACGGGGCTCGATCCCGTCACCGCCTTCGCCACCACCGCGGGCTGCCTGAACAACATGGGCATCGGCTACGGCGAGACCGGCGGCGGTTTCGGCGGCATCAACGATGCGGCGAAGTGGCTCATGTCGCTTGCCATGATCTGGGGGCGCCTCGAGGTGCTGCCGGTGCTGGTGATCCTGTCGCGCAGCTACTGGCGCTATTGACCTACGGTGCTTTCAGGGCGGCTTCGATGGCAACCGGATTGAAGCCGTGGATCACGCGCTCGCCGATCATGACCACGGGCACGCCCGGCGCGCCGCTGGCGTAGAAGGCCGCGCGCGTCTCCTCGGTGGCATTCACGTTGTGCTCGACGTAATCGATGCCACGCGCCTCGAGGTAGACGCGCAGCGCCTTGCAAAAGGGGCAGGAGGGCGTGGTGAAGATCTCCACGCGCGGCGCGGCGGCAACGGCTGCCGGGGCCTCGTCGGCCGCCGGCACGAGGGCGGGCAGGAAGACGGCAGCGGACAGCGCGACCAGCAGCGCGCCGATGAGCACGGCGCGGCGGGGAGCAGGCCCGCGCTCAGGCATCGGCCGCCTCCGGGTACGACGCGCCCGGCGCGGGCGGACCGCTGTGAAAACGAAACTGCGTGTCCTGCGCCTCGATCAGCTGACGCTCGCGTTCGGCGAACAGATCGATGCGCGCCTCGATGTCGGCGCCATCGGCGGCCTTGCGCGCCGCGGCGAGGTAATCGCGGAAGTGGCGCGACTCCGAGCGCAGCAGCGAGCGGTAGAAGTGCGCGAGCTCCGCGTCGAGATGCGGCGCCAGCCGCGCGAAACGCTCGCAGGAGCGGGCCTCGATGAACGCCCCGGCGATCAGCGTGTCCACGAGCCGCGCCGGCTCGTGGGTGCGCACCAGCTCGCGCAGGCCCTGCGCATAACGCGCCGCGTCGATGCGACGGTACGCGATGCCGCGCTCGCGCATCAGCTTCAGCACCTGCTCGAAATGCCTGAGCTCCTCGCGCGCCAGGCGCGACAGGCCGCCGAGCAATTCCACGTCGCCGGAATAGCGGAACATCAGGTTGAGCGCGGTGCTCGCGGCTTTCTTCTCGCAGTTGGCGTGGTCGATCAGCAGCAGTTCCTGGCGCGTGAGCGCGGCCTCGATCCAGGCGTCCGGGGTGGGACAGCGCAGGAATTCCAGCACCGGTGCGATATCAGTTGACCGCATGCGGTACCGCGAGGCGAAAGGCGGGAATGGGCACGCTGAACTCGCGTCCGTCGTCGCGCACCATGCGGTAGCTGCCCTCCATGGTGCCGACGGCGGTCTCGAGCATCGCGCCGCTGGTGTACTGGTAGGATTCGCCCGGCGGGATGCGTGGCTGCACTCCGACCACCCCGAGGCCGCGCACCTCCTGGCGGCGCTCGTTGCCGTCGGTGATGATCCAGTGCCGGCTGATCAGCTGCGCGTGCTCGTTGCTGCGATTGCTGATCGTGATGTGGTAGGCAAAGGCGTAGCGCGAGGCCGCGGGCTCGGAGCTGTCGGCGCGGTATTCGCAGCGCACCGTGACATCGATGTTCTCGTTCATGGCGCGTCCTGCTCGTCGTCCGGGGTGTCGAGGGCGGCCGCGATGGCGGTGAGTGCGGGCACCTCGCGCACGTGGATGGCCTCGACGCCGGCGCCCTCGAGGATGTCGGAGATCACCACGACCTTGTCGCCGGCGCAAAATCCCTCGCGCTGCACCAGGATCGCGAAGGCGCTGGCGAGCGTCTTCTCGGGATCGGTGCTGAAGTTGCTGCGATAGGCGCAGACACCGCGGTTCAGCGCGAGCAGGCGGCGCGTGCGCGAGTCGTTGGTGAACGCGTAGATCACCGAGGTGTGCGGATGACAGTTGGTCACGTAATTGGCCATGCGCCCGCGCCGCGTGATCACCACGATACCCCGCGCGGAAATGAGCTCCGCTAGATGCACCGCGCTCGCCGCCAGGCTCTGCTTCTGCTCGGCGAGCACGAGCTTCTCGGTGAAGCGCAGCCCGCGGTGCGGCTCCACCGCGCGGCAGATGCGGTCGAGGTACTCGACGCACTTGATCGGGTACTTGCCGATCGTGGTCTCGCCCGAGAGCATCACCGCGTCGGCTTCCTCGTAGACGGCGTTGGCGACGTCGGTGACCTCGGCGCGCGTGGGCACCGGGTTCTGGATCATGGATTCGAGCAGGTGGGTGGCGACGATCACGCGCTTGCCCTGCTCGGCGCAGGTGCGCACGATGCGCCGCTGGATGGTCGGCAGCTCGTAGAAATTCACCTCCACGCCGAGGTCGCCGCGCGCGACCATGATGCCGTCGGCCTCCTGCACGATCTCGTCGAGGTTGCGCACGCCCTCCTGGTCCTCGATCTTGGCGATGATCTTGATCTTGTTCGCCTTCTCGCCGAGGAACTCGCGCAGCTCGCGCACGTCCTTGGCCTCGCGCACGAAGGACAGCGCGATGTAGTCCACCTCCTGGTCCATGCCGAACTGGATGTCGTGGCGGTCCTTCTCGGTGATCGCGGGCAGGTTCACCCGGATGCCGGGCAGGTTCACGTGGCGCTTGCTCTTCAGGAAGCCGCCGTCGACCACGCGGCAGCGCATCACGCGCTCCTGCTTGCTCAGCACCTCGAGGTTGATCAGGCCGTTGTCGACCGTGATCCTGTCGCCCACCTCGACGGCGTTGATGATGTCGGCGTAGTCGATCTGGATCGAGCTCTCCTCGACGTGCTCGGCGCCGCGCACCACGATGGTGATCTCCTGGCCCTCGCGCAGGTCCAGTTCCGCCGAGAGGTGCCCGGTGCGGATCTCCGGGCCCTGGGTGTCCAGCATCACCGGCACGGTGTAGCGCACCTTGCGGTTCAGCGTGCGTATGGCCTTGATCACGCGCGCGTGCGACTCGTGGTCGCCGTGCGACATGTTGAGCCGCACGACGTTCATGCCGGCGGCGTAGAGCCGCTCGAGCATCTCGTAGGAGCCGGTTGCGGGGCCTATGGTGCAGATGATCTTGGTCTTGCGCATCGGATGTCTGGTGGGTGCCTGGAGCGGGCCATCATAGCAGCAATCCGGGCGCCTCCCGACTACCCGCCGGGCCGGCTGCGGGCCGCTGCAAGGCCCTTTGCGCGCGGGTTTGCCGCACGCCGGCGGCCGAGGGTAGTATGCCAAGCCACGCCCCGTCCGGGGCGCCACACCGCCGGGGAGTAACCATTCGATGACAGACTTCATCTCGTTTTCGCGCGTAGAGCACGAGCTTGCGCCCAAGCTGCGCAACAGCCTGAACCACGCCGAGTCGTCGGAGGACGCGAAGAAGTTTTTCAGTTACACGGCCCAGGAACTGCTCGGCAAGGCGCTCGGCGAGGCCGTGAAGGTGCACTACGAGGACGTGGCGCTGTCGCGCGACGGGCAGGGTTTCACGGTCAGCGCACGCCTGCAGGCCGATGCCGGCTACGCGAAGGTCGCCGCGGGCTCGGACCTGAAGGCGATCCTGGAGCGCTTCGCCGAGTCGGCCCAGCACCGCGTGCGCCACCTCGAGAGCCATCCCGAGAAGACCCAGTCCAAGATCCGCGGCCATTGATCGGCACAGGAGCACCCGCGATGCACGAGCAATACATCGAATACAGCCATGCCGGCACGCTGCTGGAAGGTTTCTACGTCAACCCCGCCAGGGCCGGCGAGAAGCGCCCCGCGGTGCTCATCTCGCACGCCTGGGCCGGGCGCGACGAGTTCGTGATCGAGAAGGCGAAGGCGCTGGCGGGTCTCGGCTACGCGGCCTTCGCGCTCGACAACTACGGGAAGGGGGTGCTGGGCTCCAGCACGGAGGAGAATTCGGGGCTGATGGGGCCGTTCCTCGCCGACCGCGCGCTGCTGCGCGACCGCCTGCAGGCAGGGCTGGCGACGCTGCGCGCGCAGCCCGGCGTCGATGCGGACCGCATCGCGATCATGGGCTACTGCTTCGGCGGTCTGTGCGCCCTGGATCTCGCGCGCAGCGGCGCCGACATCCGCGGCGCCATCTCCTTCCACGGCCTGTTCCTGCCGAACGGGCTGGAGCCCAGGCCGATCACGGCGAAGGTGCTGGCGTTGCACGGCTACGCCGACCCGATGGTGCCGCCCGAGCAGGTGGTGTCCTTCGGCAAGGAGATGACCGACGCCGGCGTCGACTGGCAGCTGCACGCCTACGGCGGCGTTCTGCACGCCTTCACGGTGCCGGAGGCGAACGACCTCAGCCTCGGCGCGCTCTACAACGCCGACGCCGAGCGCCGCTCGTGGCGGGCGCTGGTGGATTTCCTGGCGGAGATCTTCGCCTGATACGCATGAGGTCGCGGGCATGGCCCGCTCCTACAAGTGTTCGGGCGCATGCCGGATTCCCGTAGGAGCGGGCCATGCCCGCGACCTGATTCCCCGGCCCACGATCACAACGCATCCAGCGCCTGCGCGAGGCTGCTGACGCCCACGACATCCATGCCCTCGACGGGTTTGCGCGGCACGTTGGCCGCCGGCACGATGGCGCGGCGAAAGCCGTGCTTGGCGGCCTCCAGCAGGCGCTCGCCACCGCTGGGCACGGGGCGGATCTCGCCCGACAATCCCACCTCGCCGAAGCTGACCAGTCCCGCGTCGATGCTGCGGTCGCGGTAGCTGGAAACTATGGCCAACAGCAGCGCGAGGTCGGCGCTGGTCTCGGCCACCTTGATGCCGCCCACCACGTTGGCGAACACGTCCTGGTCACCGAGCTGCAGGCCGCCGTGGCGGTGCAGCACCGCGAGCAGCATCGACAGCCGGTTCTGGTCCACGCCCACCGCCACGCGGCGCGGGTTGCTGCCCATGCTCTCGTCGACCAGCGCCTGGATCTCCACCAGCAGCGGCCGCGTGCCCTCCCACACCACCATCACCACGCTGCCCGGCGAGATGTCGGCACCGCGCGAGAGGAAGATCGCCGAGGGGTTGCGCACCTCGCGCATGCCGCGGTCGGTCATCGCGAACACGCCGAGCTCGTTCACCGCGCCGAAGCGGTTCTTGCCCGCGCGCAGCGAACGGAAGCGGCTGTCGCCCTCCTCCTCGAGCATGATCGAGCAGTCGATGATGTGTTCCAGTACCTTCGGGCCCGCGAGCGTGCCGTCCTTGGTGACGTGACCGACCAGGAACATCGCCGCCCCGCCGGCCTTGGCGAAGCGCGTGAACTGCGCCGCACTCTCGCGCACCTGCGCCACGCCGCCGGGCGCCGAGGGCACGTCCTCGCAGTGCACCACCTGCACCGAGTCGATCACCATCACGCGCGGCGACAGCTTCGCCGCCGTGGCCAGGATGGATTCCACGCTGGTCTCGGCGAGCATCTTCAGCTTGTCGGTGGGCAGGCCGAGTCGGTGCGCGCGCAGCGCCACCTGCTGCAGCGACTCCTCGCCGGTGACGTAGAGCGTCTCCATCTGCTGCGACAGCGCGCACATCACCTGCAGCAGCAGCGTGCTCTTGCCCGCGCCGGGCTGGCCGCCGACCAGGTTCACCGAGCCCGGCACCACGCCGCCGCCCAGCACGCGGTCGAACTCGCTGTAGCCGGTGGAAAAGCGCGGCACTTCCGCCAGGTCGATCTGGTCCAGCGTCTGCAGCTCGGCCACCGCGCCGGCATAACCGCCGCGGCGCGCGCCGCCGATGCCGCGCGCGGCCCCCGCCTCGACGAACTGGCTGAGCGTGTTCCAGGCCCCGCAATCGGGGCACTGGCCCGCCCATTTGTTCTGCTCGGAACCGCAATCCTGGCAGACGTAAACCACTCTGGACTTTGCCACGCCCGATCCTTACGCTTGGCGACCGTTCAACCTCAGCGCCCGATTGTGGCAGGGCCGACGCCCGCACACCAAGTCCCGGGCGCGCCGCGCCGGCGCAGATCCCGAATCCCGTCCATGGCATCGAGTCTCATCCACGAACGCACGCTGCTCATCTCCCCGACGCTGGCCGCCACCATCGGCCTCGAAGAGGCCGTGATGCTGCAGTTGCTGCACGACGCCGCGCAGTTCAGCGCGCGCCCGGGTGCGCGCTGGCACGAGCTCGACAAGGTCGAGCTGCTGCGGCTGCTGCCGTTCTGGAGCGAGCGCGACTGCCAGCGCATCAGCGCCAGCCTGCGCGACAAGGGCGTGCTGGCGATCGATTCGCCGCCGCTGGAGCAGACGCACTGCCTGCGCTTCGCGCTGGAGGAGCCCGCCGCCGCGCCGGCCGCGCGCGCGCCGCGGGCCCCCGAGCACCGGCCCGGCGGCGGCAAGGCGCTGATCGCCACGCGCTGGCAACCCGACGAGGAGGTGCTGCGCCAGATCGCGCTGCACGGCATCCCGCGCGTCTTCGCCGAGGCGCAGCTCGACGAGTTCGTGCTGTACTGGTCCGATCGCGGCGAACCGGCCTTCTCGTGGAACGCGAAGTTCCGCGCTCACGTGATCCGGCGCTGGCGCGAGCAGGAGGCGAGCACCGGGGTGCAGGAGGACGTGCCGCGCCCGATCGGCGCCGACTGGGAGCCGGGGCCCGACGCGATGGAAATCCTCGTGCGCGCCGGCGTCAGCCGCCACTTCGTCGAGGACGCGGTGCCGGAGTTCGTGCTGTACTGGACCGAACGGCGCGAGGCCTCGCGCACCTGGAACTCGCGCTTCGTGACGCACGTCAAGCGCCAGTGGGCGCGCTACACCCAGACCATGGATCTCGACAGCGAGCCCCGGCGCATACCGGCCAACTGGGAGCCGGCGGCGGACGTCTACGACATCCTGCGCATGGCCAACATCGACGCTGCCTTCGCGCGCGCGCTGCTGCCGGAATTCCTGATGTTCTGGATCGATTCGGGCGCGGTCTACCCCTCGTGGAACAGCAAGTTCCTGCAGCACGTGAAGTATCATTGGGCGCGCAGCCACCGAGCGGGCGACACCGCGGAGCAGACTCATGGAACACGGCAAAGACCTGGTGGAACGGGCAATACGCGATCTCGAAGCCTCGCCGAGGACCTCACGGACCGGAGCTGGGCCGACTGAGGCGCGCCGCGACCCGGCGCTGGTCGACGCGATCAACCAGGTCTTCGCGCTGTTTCGCCTGAACTACCACAACCAGTACTACAGCGCCTTCGGCGACGCCGGGCAGCTGAGCCAGGTCAAGCGGTTGTGGCTCGACAGCCTGGCCGGACACGGCACCGAGACCATCCTGCTCGGCGCGCGCCGCTGCATCGAGACCTCGGAATACCTGCCGACCCTGCACCGCATGCTCGAGTGCTGCCGCGAGGCGACGCTGCAGGCGCAGGGCCTGCCCGATGCGCATGCGGCCTATCGCGAGGCCTGCCTGGCGCCCGAACCCAAGCAGGCGGCGCGCTGGAGCCACCCGGCGGTATTCCATGCCGGGCGCGAGGCCGGCTGGTTCTTCCTGGCATCGACGCCGGAGCCCAAGGCCTTCCCAGTGTTCGAGAAGCGCTACCGCGCGGTGTGCGATCGCATCGTGGCGGGCGAGGTGCTGCAGCTGCCGGCGCCCGAACACGGCCCCCAGGCGGCAGCGGCCCTCGTCGCCCCCGACGCCGACGAGCAGCGCGCGCGCCTCGCAACGCTGCGCGCCGAAACGGGCGTGTAGGTCCGGCCGCTTCAGCGCTTGGCGGCGAGGCGGTGGCGCGGCAGGAAATCGACCGGCGCGCCGCTGTCGCGCAGCTTGGCGTAGATCCTGTTCAGGTGCGTGCGCAGCGTGGCGCGCGTGATCCCGAGCCCGGCACAGAGTTCGGCATTGCTGCGGCCGCGGATCAGCAAACCGACTATCTCGTGCTCGCGTCGCGTGAGGCCCTTGTCGGCGTAATGCGCGATCGCGGAGGCATAAACGTCCTCCAGCGGCTGCAGGAACGTGATGATGCGCTCGGCGCTGCACACCAGCGCCACGTCGTACGAGCCGCCGTGCATCGCACTGTTGCGGTAGGCGCTGCATCCCCGGTCCTGCCACTGCCGGCCGGCGTCGGCCTCGTGCAGGCGCATGCAGCCGTCCTCGCAGATCTCGCCCTGGCGGTCGCCGCAGATTTCGCGACAGCTCGCGTTCTGCGTCAGCACGCGCCTGTCGCGGTCCTTCACGCAGACCCCGATGCGTCCCGTCTCCAGCGCGTGCTCGAGCATGACCTGACCCGCATTCGCCCATGAAACCGCCGCCATTTAGCCGCCGCTCAGGACGAGGCGGCAAGGGAATATGGCGCATTTGCGGGCCGCAGCAATTGCACGGCGCCGCCCTCGCGCGCGGCGTGCACCATGGCGTCGAGGCGGTAGACGCGATCGGCGATCCGCGCCATCGCCTCGCGATGCGTGATCGCGACAATCGTCAACCTCCCGCGCAGGCGCGCCAGCGTGGCGCAGATAGCCGCCTCGGCCCCGGCGTCGAGCGCGCTGGTCGCCTCGTCCAGCACGAGCAGGCGCGGACGGTTTACAAGGGCGCGGGCGATCATGATGCGCTGGCGCTGGCCGCCGGAGAGCGTGGCCCCGCGCTCGCCCACGACATGCTGCATGCCCTCGGGCAGCGCCGCCACGAATTCCCAGGCGCCGGCCTCGCGCAGTGCGCGCTCGGCATCGGCGGCGCCGAGTGCGGGATCGCCGAGCGTGACGTTGCCGAGGATCGTGTCGTGCAGCAGCAGGTTCTCCTGCGGCACGTAGCCGATCATGTGCCGCCACGCGCGCAGGTCCAGCTCCCCGAGCGCCACGTCATCGACCGTGACGCGCCCCGAGCACGGATGCACCAGGCCGATGATCATGTCCACCAGCGTGGTCTTGCCGCAACCGGAAGCTCCGGTGAGCGTCGTGAGCGAGCCGGCGCGGATCTCGAGCGTGATGCCCTCGAAGAGTTCGCGCGCGCCGCGCGCGAAGTGCAGCGCCTCGATGCGGATGCCGCGCTCCAGCGTCGGCTCGCGCGTCCCGCCCGGGGCCTCCCCGGCACGGCGCGCCTCCGCGAGCGCCTCGACGATGGCCGCGTAGGCGCTCTCGCCGATGACCAGGCGCTGGTACTCCTTCTGCACCTTCCCGCACTGCGACAGCATGCGCCCCAGCACCAGCACCAGCACCAGCACCGTGGCGAAGGGCATGTCGACGTACACGAGCGCCACGAACATGCCCAGCCCGATCGCCATGGCGAACATCTGCTCCTGCCCCGCGGCGAGCGCCGCCGTGCTCGCGACCTGGGCGCGCAGGGCCGCGTCGAGACGCGTCGTCTCCGCCGACAGCACCGACACGACGAGGTGCTCGCGCGACATCGCCTTCAACGCCTTCACGGACTGCAACGCATCGGTGAGCCGGGTCACCAGCGCGCGCAGGCGCAGCGTCTGGTTGCTCCCCGAGCGGCGAGCGGCGCGCACGAGCAGGCTGGTGAGGCCGAGCACCAGCACGCCCACGCCCACGCACACCAGCGTCGCGCGCCACGATACCGCCAGCGCGACCCCGGCATAGATCAGCGCCTGGACCAGGAAGGTCAGCGCGCGGGAACCGTCGACGACGGCCGTCGCCGAGCGCTGCACCTCCGTCGCCAGCGCGTTGCTCAGCCGCCCGACCGGCTGGTGCACGAAGTAGTCCCAGCGCCCCCGCAGCACCGCGCCGAGCAGCCCGAGACGCAGGTCCGTGGCGAAACGCGCCGAAGCCAGCCCCACCTGGCGGTTGGCGCACAGCAACAGCAGGTTCTTGAGCGTCAGTCCGCCCACGATGATGCCGAGCAGGGTGCCGATGCGCACCGCGAAGTCCAGCCCGTCGAGCCAGTGCAGGAGCGCGGGCGGGAGCGTGCCCGCATCCGCGAGCGCGGTACCGCCGCCCGCGCCGCCTCCGACCGCCACGCCGAGCATCGGCGCCAGGCTGCCCAGGCTCAGCCCCTCGGCGAGACCCGCGCAGAGCAGCGCGAGCAGCATGACGACGCTCTGCCGGGGGTAGCGGCGCAACACCTCCGCCATCAGGCGCATGCGCGGACCTCCCCGCCGACCGCCTGCAGCTGCCCCGGCGCTGCCGCGGGCGGCCAGCGCCGGCGCATGCACAGCCACTGCCCGGGGTGCACCCGGATCCAGCGCTCGAACAGCGCATTGAGTTCCGCGGTGAGGCGCAGCGCGCGCGAGCGGTCCGCCGAGCGCTCTCCGCGCACGAGCGGCGCGTGGAACGTCACCTGGTAGTCGGCCGGTCCGAGCCGCTCGACCTGCACCGGCACCAGCGGACAGCCGCGGCGCAGGGCGAGCCACGCGGGGCCGATCGTGGTCGGCGCGAGGCCACCGAAAAACGGTACTAATTCCCCTGAATCCGTGCGCTGGTCGGGCAGCATGCCCACGGATCGGCCGGCCTCGAGGTCGCTCAGGAGCCGGCGCATGCAGTTGGCCTTGCCGAGGAAACGGCAGCCGAGCGGCGCGCGCCGCGCCTGGATCATCGCGTCGACGTACGGGTTGCCCTGCGGCGCGTAAACGGCGCTCAGCGCGATCCCCAGCCGACCGATCGCCGCGGTCGCGAGCTCCCAGTTCGCGAGGTGCGCGGCGACGTAGATGGCGGGCTCGCGGCGAGAGACGATGTCGCGCGTCTCGGGGGCGATCGCCACGCGCAGGAAGGGCGAGGGATCCGGCGCGCAAAATCGCGGCAGATGCGGGTATTCCGCGAGGATCGCGCCGAAATTCGCCCAGGCTTCGCGCGCCAGGGCCTCGATGCGCGCGGGCCCGGCGGCAGGGAAGAGCCGTGCCAGGTTCGACCTGACGAAGGCCTGCTTGCGCAGGCGCGGACCGAGCCAGGCGAACAGGCGCGCGCCGGTGCGCGCGGCACGCCGCGGCGGCAATGCGCGCGCGCCCAGCCAGAACAGTCCGAGCGCGGCCGCCTCGATGCGGCGCACGGGCTCGCGCCAACGTGAATCGCGGATTCTCGCCTCGCTCGAAAACATCCTTCGTACCCCTGCCAATGGCTTGCGATGGAGGCAAGGTAGCAACTCGGCCGCGCGCCGACAGTCGACCCGGGGGGTTGATTTCCGGGGCGCGAGACCGTGACTAAGCTCGATCCGCCATCACCACCGGACGAGACGCACGATGTTCGATCTGCATGCCGGCACCACGCACCGCGGCAACCACCACCCACGCGTGTGGCTCCTCAACGGCCCCCGGCCCGGCGACAACAACCAGGTGCTCGGGCTCGGCGAAACGCTGGGCTGGCCCTTCGAACTGAAGTCCGTCGGCTTCCACTCCTCGCCGCCGGTGCCGAAGATGATCTCGAGCCAACTCCGCAGCCTGGCGCTCGCCGGTGTCGACCGGCGCCGCAGCAGCGCGCTGCAGGCGCCCTGGCCAGACCTCGTGATCAGCGCGGGCCGCGAACTGGAGCCGGTGGCGCGGTGGATCAAGAAACGATCGGGCAACCGCGCGCGGCTGGTGCACATGGGGCGCCCGTGGTCGCGACTGGATGCCTTCGATCTCATCATCAGCACGCCGCAGTACTTCCTGCCCGAGCGCGAGAACATCCTGCTGAACGAGTTGCCGCTGCACCGCGTCACCGAGCGGCGGCTCGAGGAGGCGCGCGCGCTGTGGGCGCCGCGCTTCGCGCATCTGCCGCGCCCCTATACGGTGGTGCTGCTCGGGGGCAACAGCGGCTCCTTCGTGCTCTCGTGCGCGAAGGCGCGCCGGCTCGGCAAGCTGGTGAACGCGCTGACGCGCGGCAGCGGCGGTTCGCTGCTGGTCACCAGCAGCGCGCGCACGCCCGCGGACGCGTACCACGACTTCCTCGACGGTATCGGCGGCCCGCGGCACGAACATCACTGGGGCGCGCAGGAAAACCCCTACTTCGGCTACCTCGCGCTCGCCGACCGCATCGTGATCACCGGCGAGAGCGTATCGATGCTCGCGGAGGCCAACGTCACCGGCAAGCCGCTGCTGATCTACGACATCGCCGAGCGCCCCGCGCCCGACATGCCGCCGTGGCAGCGGCTCGCGATCCGGCTGAGCTACCGTTCGCTGCGCGACTTGTTCGCGCGCACCATCGGCGCGCCCCACATGCAGCGCGATATCGGCGCGATCCAGCGTCACCTGGTCAGCATCGGACGCGCGGCGTGGTTCGACGAGGCGAGCTTCGGGAGCGCGGCGTCGCAGCGGCAGTGGCACGCGCCGCGCCTCGATGCGCAGCGCGCCGCCTCGCGCGTGCAGAACCTGCTCGCAGGGGTGCTGCCATGCTGACGGCGCGGGCACTGATGACGCTGCTGAGGGCCATGATGGGGGTGGCTGCGAACCTGCTCCTCGCCGTGCTGCTGCACTGGCGGGACACCGAGAGCCTGTACCAGGAGAACAACCTGCTCGAGAACCTGCAGCTCGCGGCGCTCGCCGGCTGCGTGCTCGTCTACGGGCTGCGCGCGCGCAGTGGCGTCGACGGCTATGCCAGGCTGCAACTGGGCGCCCTCGCGCTACTCAGCGCCTGCATGTTCTACCGCGAGAGCGATTTTCGCTGGCTGCTGCCGCAAGGCACGCTCGCCTATTCCCTCGCGTACGTGGTGCATCGCGGTGCCTTCGTGCTGACGCTGCTGGGCGTGGCGGGGGCCTTCGCGCGCTGCTGGCTGCTCGACCGGCGTCGCTTCCTGGATTTCCTCGGCTCCGGGCCCGGCATGCTGCTGGTGCTGGCCACGGTGCTGCTGGCGGGCGGCGTGCTGCTCGACAAGAGCGTGATCAGCATCGCCGCGCCCAATCGCCTGTTCGAGGAACTCTTCGAACTGAACGCCTACGGGCTGATGCTCATCGCCGGCGGCAGCCGCGCGCTCGGACGGCCGCCCGCGCGGCACGCGCCCGGATCCTCCGGCGTGCCCGCTGCCGGGCCCGCCCGCACCGTGCCGCTCGACCGATGAATGTGCCGCCCTGCGCCTGCGCACTGCCATCGGAAAGCTGCCCGCGCTTCTCGCCCGCGACGCGCGCCGGCGCACTGGCGCGGATCGGGCTCATCAGCAACGCCAACAGCGGCTGCAACCGGCTGCACCTCGCGGGTGTGCACCGCATCCTCTCGCGCCACGCCGGCCTGCGCCACGTCGTGACCGGCAGCGCCGACGAGGTGCGACACGCCGTCGCCGAACTGGCGCGCGAGCACATCGACGTGCTGGCGATCAACGGCGGTGACGGCACCGCCGCGAGCGTGCTCGGTCATGTGCTCGCCCAGGCTCCGTTCGCGACGCGCCCGCGCGTCGTGCTGCTGCCCGGGGGCACCGTGAACATGGCGGCGACGGCGATCGGTACGGGCGGCAGCCTGTTGCGCGCGGCGACGCGGCTCAGCGGGTGGCTCTCGGAACGCCCGCGTCCCTGCCGGGAGATGCGCCAGCCGATCCTGCGGGTGCAGCTGGGCGACCACGGCGCGACGCATCACGGCATGTTCCTGGGCGCGGGCGCCGTGATCAAGGGAACCGAATACGCGCACCGCAGAGTGCACACGATGGGACTGCGCGGCAGCGAAAGCCTCGGCGTCGCGCTGATGCGCACGCTGTGGGGGCTGCAGCGCCGCGATCCCCGTTTCTCGCACGCCGTGCCGGTGACGCTGACGCTGGACGACGCGCCGCCGCTGCCACAGCAGGACGCCCTGATCCTGCTGGTCAGCAGCCTGCAGCGCCTGTCGCTCGGCATGTGTCCC
>Ga0138256_10005186_pt1 | contig 13822 bp, 9 predicted proteins | sample KNB2016incub_MG_FD_105486 | JGI IMG/M metagenome (GOLD analysis project Ga0138256, IMG submission 105486) | Active sludge microbial communities from wastewater in Klosterneuburg, Austria - KNB2014incub_MG | ecosystem: Engineered > WWTP > Activated sludge > Unclassified | place: Austria...
AGGATAACTACTTACCGTAATGACTGATTTGCCGTTTTCAAATTCAAGATTATTAAAGACTTTCAAAATGATTTGCATGTCTTCTTTTGTCGGTATGTTTACTACCGGACGAATAGGGGCGGCAGATTTTTCTTTTGCAATTCCGGCTTTACTTGCATCTTGTTTAGGTATGACTTTTTCGACTGGTTTTTCGACAGGTTTCACTACTGCTTTTTCGACAGGTTTCTCAACAGGTTTCACTACTGCTTTTTCAACAGGTTTCTCAGCAATTTTCTCCTTCTTTATAGCTTTCTCTTGTTTGATCACTTTTTCTTTTTTTGGTTTTCCAAAAATTAAATTGAGTCCAAAATGTACGTGCGCAGTATTATTTGACAATGGATCCAGCGCACCAATAATATTGTCGGTTGTAGCGAAATACTGAACAGGACCGGCATTAATTGCAAGCCCCAACCCAATGTTATTAAAGTTCTGGTTAATATAAGAGTAATTTGTTGCTACACTTAAGTGCCTTCCAACTTTTAAATTGTATCCTAATGTGAATGTCGGTTGAATTGTATTCTTGAAAAATGTTGCATGCAACAATGCTGACGCTGAACTTTTATCGTTAATTTTATAATTGGTAGTGAGGTAAGCATGAGTAGGCAGGTAGGTTGTATATGAATTATACGTCTCTACTGTTTCAAAAGTATTACTTAATGAATCGAGTGTGCCATTGCCGCTCTCAGAACTGTCGCTGACAAATTCTGAGACATCAATGCCGTCAAAATAATATGTCCCTGCATTGGTAACATAATTTTTAACATCGTTTTTCCAAGTTATATATCCCAGATCCAACACACTTGCATTAATTGACCACTTATCATTTAGCTTGTAAGTTGCGCCAAAATCACCACCAAATCCCTTGTTGTTCAAACTGCTGATGTATGTACCCCAGCCAAGTCCGTCAAATTGCTCGTAACTATCAGCATGATTTGATGGCGTAGAAGAATTGATCGTGATATTTGTATTCGTAGTTAATCCATAATCATTCGCATCTGTAGTAAGAGTAAGATCTCCTACATTTGAACTATAGTTTTCCATACCATATAGGTACTTTAATCGGACCCCTAAAGTCAATTTTTTATTTACTTCTCTAGCCCAACCAAGAGTATATTCTCTAAAATGTGTACCGTCAAAACCCATATTGCTAAAGTCGAGAGTTTGGCCAATGAAGGGGCCATTTCCCTGATTCAGTAGTTCCAATAATTCTTTTGGAAATACAAAATTGAAAATTACTCTCTCTGTAATATTTCCTGTGAAGTAATTCTTGTTTATATGAAAACCGAATCCAATCAAATTGATCCTTGCTTGTGTTGTGAGGAAATTCTTTTTGTCAAGTTTACTTACTGCATTGTCGATATTGATTTCCGTAGAATCGTCAGACCTCACCTGGTGGAAATCGCGATACGTAAAACTATTATTACTAAATAAAAAGTAGTTGTAACTGATTCCCGGCAGACCAAAGTATCCTTTATATTCCGGCATCAGTGATGGATTCACCTCAATAGACTCTCCGACTATATTCATATTATACATGGTCAGGTCCTGCTGTGCAGAAGAAATGGTGACCATCAGAGAGAGGTATAGCAGAATAATTATTTTTCTCATAACTTTTAAATTGCTTCTAGAAATTAAAATTTCAAATTATAGGATGCCCGTACACCGATCTTTACATCCATTTTGTAATAGTCGTAGATCTCAATTAAAGAATTTGGAGCATCTTTCGTATCAATAACTGATACGATCAGTAATTTCTTTGCTGTGAATAAATGATTTAATCTTAATTTACTGAAAGGTTCGTCTATCATTTTATGTGTAGGTTGTGTTACTTTTCCATTTGCATCAACCTGTGCAGATTCTACTAATAATGCGGATGGATTAATCAGCATTGAATCTAGAACGACATAATTTGAATCTGCAAAATAGATCTGTGTATATGCAGATGCAGGAAAACCATTGTCTACATTAATTCTGAATGTTGCAGAATCGATCCCTTCGATGTTTTGAAGTTCAAATTCTACAGTATCGCTGATCAAAAATCCACTTGCATATCCACGTAGTGGAAAATCAATCATGATGTCAGCTTTTAGCTGACTGCTGTCTGTCAGAAAATTAAATGGAACACTTGGAACATTACTTGTAGCATTTAGTGAATAGACAAAATACTGAGGAGCCTCTGAAATAATTTCCTGAATATTACTGTTTGATTTGTCGAGGATGAAACTGCTTGTTGCAAATTGCCCGGCTTGTGTTGGATAACTAACCGGCAATGGATCAGGTATGCCACCTGAGATTGGAATAGTTGTACCGGATTTTGTTATAATATTAAACGAAGCTAAATGTGCATCGATAGGCATCCCAATAGAATTAGTAATTGTGAATGTCAATTTCGGATCTTCAAAAAATAGTTCTCCGTTTTGAAAATTGTCGAACAATGTGATTTGGGAAGAATCCTCATCCATATTCATTACAGTTGAACCCAAATTGCCAAAAATACTTGAGAAATTAATATTTGTAAAATTCGATTCCACTACAAAATTCTTATTTGTAAGAGCAGTAGCTGAACTGGAATTATTGAAAGTTGCAGTGTAATTAATGTGGAATATACCGGGCATTCCGGTAGAAGTTAGATCAAGTGAGTTTCCAATTAAAGAAGTACTGTCGATTTTGATTATCTGTGTACCGGTACACGCATTGAATGGAACATTGAAGTTGAACGGATAACCATTTTCTAACATGTCTGGTATTGAGACGTTAAGAGTTCCTGAATGTGGCACTGTTGAGGTTATTCTGATTTCGAGTGTGCCTGTTTTGAAATAGAGAGAATCTATTATTTGACCACCCGGAAAAATGAAAGGGACAATTTTCGGAATTGTTTTCGAAAGCGAATTAGTAGCAAATAATGCAATGCTATCGCCTGTATTTATTGTAAATGGCGTATTGTCATTTTGGTCTACCATGGAAAGAAATCCGGATCCCGACATGGAATAAATATTTCCACGATATATTAGAGAAACAAGATGATTGGAGTCGACTGAAAAAATGTCTGATTCAGTGGTGCCAATTATATCTTGAATTGACATTTCAGTATGAATCAAAGGAACAGCAAGGTCCGGATTCCAGTTTGCAGATGCAATTTTGTCAAATTCGAAGTCATTGTCTTTCACACAGGCTTGAATCAAAAGAATCACTCCAAACAGGGAAAAAAGAATAAATTTGCGCATTTCGTACGTTTTTTACTTCCTGTTACGCACGAAATGTATCCTGGTTGAGCTATTATTCACTATAAACATACAGTACGCCATTCGAATCTGTAATGACTATGTATGATTTTGCTGTATTGTCGTCGCTTGTCATCATACTGAAATCAGAACTTCCCCAAACCGGGTAACCATCTTCAATTGATGAATTAGAAGAAAGAAGGTAAAATTTATTTTGTTTCTTTTCAGTCATTCCTGTTCTTTCAGAAAAGTTAATTTGATTTACAAATTGAAGTTTTTCGTCAAGCTGGAATTCGGAAATGGTTTTTATTTCATTTGCTGTTAAATAGTCATAGAGTTTATTTCTACCTAACATCACTATTTTATCATTTAGCAGATCACCATATGATGATATGTCAGTTATCGTGTCTGATAGATTGAGCGCGATTATTTCACTTGTCAAAGACGGATCTACTGAATAAATTTTGCCGGAAATATCCAATATGTAAAGAATGCATTTCTTTCCAGAATCAGAAAAAGCGGCAATAGATTTTTTAATGTCTGCTTCCGGTGATTTAAGTTTTACGATCTTGCCTTTTCTGTCAATGATATAATGGTTTTTATTTCCATATCCATAAATGTAATCTGTGTTGTTGTGACGGATAGGAATGAATGGTTGATCGATGCCAAATACGGATTGTTTGGTAATCCATTGTGTCAATGGTTTCCCACTGATCTCATAAGCATAAATTGTTCCATTTTGACAAGCTACATATATTTCAAATTTTTTGAAGCCGTCAAAATCTTTTACCAGACAACCGGTTGTTGCCGGTGCCGGTAAACGAATAGGAAAATTACTTATTGAGTCACCTTTGGTGTCGATCAGGTAAAGCTTATTTGTGGTATTGAAGATCATTTGACATTCACCATTGTTATACTGGTCCATGTAATAGATCTTACTCAATACTTTTTCTCCCAGGTGCTTTTTCCAAAGCAAACGACCTGCATCGTTAAATAAATTCAAGTTTAAATCATTGTCCTGAATCGCAATAAACTTATTTTCACCATTTACAATTACATATGGTGGTGTAGCAGGAGTTGTATCCAGTTGAGAAGACCATAACAGGTGAATCTCTTTGGAAATTTTTCCTGAGAAATCAAAACGGCCAACCGATGTTGTCAGATCATTTTTTGTTGAAATCGAAATGGCAAGTGACTGAACCGTTTTTTTGAAAATTCCATCGTTGATCAGCTTCAATGAAATATCTTCATTCGATAAGGAGCGAAGTATGTTAGTTCCCCTTTGTAAATTAAAGTAAATGTTGATTTGTGAATTTAATATTGAACGTGTCAGATGCGACAAATAATCAGATTCTTTGTCAAGTACTTTTTTATCTTCAAAATCATCAATAAGACTTTTTAAAATCGATGGACTATTGGCAAAGACGACAAAATCTTTTACAGTTGTAAAGTAAGATTGCTGAATATCGATGAACATATTTCCATAAAACAAAGGGACAATGGCATTAAGATTAAAATTACTTATTGTGTGTGAACGATATTTTTCAATCCCTTTTAGCTTGCCTGTTGCAGTTTGAATTTCTTGAAGTGCATCTATTGCTTCTGCTGTGTTTTCAGTTCTGATAAATGCATAGGTGTTGTTTTCAAGATTCATACTGCCTGGCTCAGTAATTGCCAAAGCGATTTCTTTCTTATTCCATGAGGTCATTAATTTTCGCAAGTTGAATTTGTACTTTTGATCAAGACTGTCAATTAATTTCGCAGCACTTTCTTGTGGAATAAAAAATCTGCCATTTGTCCTAAGCTTGTTTAGGCATTGTTCTATGTTTGAAACACTGAAATTGAAAAGAAATGCAGTACGCGCCGGTGCAATTGCAGCACTATGTGAATTTACAGTTGTTTGGTTTCGAATTGAAGAAAAGAGGTCTGTAGTGTCTTGCGATGAGCTAAGGCCGTTGAAAAGAACAGAGTTTTTTTCTAATTTGAACGAAAGTCTGGACCATCGACAAATGTTATTGATCGATTCCAAAAAACCATTTCGATCCGAACTAATATATCCTGTAAGCATATCATGCAAACCATAATGATTTACGAAAAGCAAAATTGATTCATCAGCTCCGAATTTTGTTCCTGTTTTTGTAAATGTTTTTGTTTTGTTGAATGAAATTCCGGATTTTAATTGTCGTATTGCATCTTCCACAAGGAAAGATGTACGACTGAAAATAAATACTCCTTTAGAGATGGCATAAGTAAATACTGATTCATTGTTTTTTGTCAATTCGTGAATTCTAACATCTTCATATTCGCGTTCTGCTTTCATGTAATCTTTATCTGTCAGGTCTTCTATTATTGAATTAATATCATTAGCAGATTTCCCTCTAGGCAAATTGCAAGTGTATAATAGATCAAAGTCAGTTGCTTTAGTAGGGTGCGCTGAAATGAAAAGTTTTTGCTTCGACCAGATCTCTGTGGCCAGATCTTCAGTTTTAGAAATGGAGTCTAACCAAAGAAAATTCTTTTTAATAACTGCAAACGATGAATCTTTACTCAACGACCTAAAGAAGTCAGTTTTAGAAAGCTGATTGATGCCATCAGAAGAATTCTTTAATTCTATAAACCAGGCAGCATCGGTCGGAATAGCATCAATTGGATTACTATGGATTACAGCATATTTTTGCGAATAATAATATCCTGTTGCGGCCAGGATCAAAACAATAAGGGCAATAATTGAGCTTACAATAATTCTTTTCATAATTACTGCAAAATACACTTAAGAAGGGGGTGCCGGCAGTTGTTTTTACCTATGTTATAACGAGGCATTGTTAAATTCTATCGTTAGTTGAGACGGTAAAATTCTGAATGTTTTACGGTGAAAAGGAGAGAGACCGTACTCAGATACTGCATTTCTATGCGAGAGGGTGCCATAACCTTTATTGGCATTCCAATTATATTGCGGGTATTTGTTATGCAGCTCTAGCATATAGTCGTCTCGATATGTTTTCGCAAGGACGGAAGCTGCAGCAATTGAAGCATAGATCCCATCGCCACCAATAATGCATTTATGCTCGGTACCCGGATACTTTTTAAATCGATTGCCATCAATCAACAACAGTTCAGGTGGGTGTTTCAATTTGGAAATTGCTCTATGCATTGAAAGAAAGGATGCATTCAGGATATTAATTTTGTCAACTTCCTCATGTGTAGCAAATCCAACTGCATGGTCAATGGCTTCTTTTTCAATGATAGGTCTGAGAAAATACCTTTGAGCCTCGGTTAACTTTTTTGAATCATTTAGTAAAGGATGGTAGAAATCGGGAGGTAAAATTACTGCTGCTGCATAAACTGGTCCTGCCAGACAACCACGTCCGGCTTCATCGCAACCGGTTTCAAGTAAGTATGTCTGGTGATAAGGTAGCAGCATGAATGTTGTCGAATGAGGATAAAATTATACTAATTCTTAAATCAATTTGCATTTAGGAAGAAATAGTTTTTTCAATCGAATTCCACAGCTGAACAGCTGTTTTGTCCCATGAAAAATCGTTTTGCCTTTTTAATCCGGCTTCAATCAACGTTTTTCTAAGTTGCTCATCGTTGGCAATTTTCATCATGCTCTCAGCTATTGAGCTAACTGAAAATGGGTCGCAAAGTAAAGCTGCATTGCCGGCAACTTCAGGCATAGAAGTAACATTGGATGTGATAACAGGTACGCCTGATCTCATTGCTTCAATAATTGGAATGCCGAAGCCTTCAAAAGTCGAAACATAGGTCATGGCAAGTGCGCCGGCAGTGATCCTGCATAGGTCATCAAAGTTGACACGTCCGGTGAAAATCACATCCGATTTGAATTGCATCTGTTCTAATGTCTTTTCCATTTCATCCGTCCACCAACGTTTGGCGCCTGCAAGCACCATTTTTACAGGTGAAGAGGCAGACTTTTTATATTCATCGAAAGCTTTGAGCATGTTTGAAATATTCTTTCTTTGATGAAGTGAACCAACAAACAGAAAATAAGGTTGTCCCTGCGTGAACTTATTTCTCACTTGTGTGATTTCAGCAGCGGAAAGCGGATTGAACTGCTCAGATACTCCATTATAAACAATGTCAATTTTTCTCGCATCAATTTTGTACTTTTCTACTACATCGTTCTTTGTGAACTCAGAAACAGCTGCAATGCGTGCAGCTGTTTGTGCATAAATGGGGAAGTAGTGTCGGTAAAAAAGCCGGTTGAAAAATGGTACGTCCTCCGGATAATGTTCGAAATTGATATCATGAAAGACAGAAAGCGTTTTTATTTTAGAAGCGACAGATAAGTAACCGTCAGTGCCTATAAAGAGATCTGCTTTTGTTTTTTTGAAAACTCGGGGTAAAGAATGTTCATACCAAAGATACCAAAGTAAAGGATGTCGGGCTGGTGGAGATGCAACTACAGGAGTGATATTTTCTGAAAAAATGAAGGACTCATCATAAGGCCGGTCAAAAATGAAAATAAACTCATGTTCAGGATGAGCCTTGACAATACGCCGGAAGCTTTCATAGGTAAAGTAACCTATGCCTTCCATTTTCCCCTTTAGGAGCATTCTTGTATTGACGGCGATTTTCATTTTGTTGGCGAAAATAGGTTTTTTTAATGGGGTGTTAATAAATGTCTACTACTTTTCAGGTTTAATAGGCATTTTGGAGGCAAAAAGAGTATTTTTGTAAACAATGAGATTCGACGTTCCTGTAAAATTAGAAGTACTGGCAAAATTGACCGGTACTCGTGTTCTTGGTGAAGGCCATCGACTGGTCAGCGGTATCAATGAGATCCACAAAGTCGAAGAAGGAGATATCACGTTTGTGGATCACCCCAAGTATTATGATAAGGCGCTTCAGTCGGCTGCATCTTTTGTGATCATCAACAAAGAAGTTGCTGTGCCGGAAGGTAAAGGTCTTCTTTATGCAGATGATCCTTTCTCAGCATACATCGCCATCGTTAAAAAATTCCGGACTTTTGAGAAGTCAGATAAAGCCATTAGCGCAAGTGCTGAAATTGGCGAAGGAACAGTTTTGCAACCTGGTGTCTTCGTAGGACATCACGTAAAGATAGGTAAGAACTGTTTGATCCATGCCAATGTTTGTATCTATGATCATACCGTTATTGGTGATGATGTCGTTATCCACTCAGGGACAGTGATCGGTTCAGATGCGTTTTATTTCAAACGTCGTCCGGAGGGTTATGACAAAATGGTGTCATGTGGACGGGTAATTATTGCAGATAAAGTTGAGATCGGTGCATCATGTACGATCGATAAAGGTGTATCCGGTGATACAGTAATTGGTGAAGGAACGAAGATGGATAATCAGGTTCATGTCGGACATGACACTGTGATCGGAAAGAATTGTCTTTTTGCTGCGCAAGTTGGAATTGCCGGCGTTGTGAATATTGAAGACGATGTAATTCTTTGGGGACAAGTTGGTGTTCAAAAGGATTTGACAATAGGTAAGGGTGCTGTTGTACTGGGTCAATCCGGTATACCAAAATCATTGGAAGGCGGTAAAACATATTTCGGTAGTCCTACACAAGAGGCCCGTGAAAAAATGCGGGAACTTGCTTTTGTTAAGCAATTGCCTGAATTAATTGAAAAACTAAAAACTAAATAATAAGTTGTCAGTCGAGAAAAATATATCCTCTGTTCCATCTGTCCAGGACGTGAATGCAGAATTGCAAGCGAAGAAACTGCAATTGCATTGGCTATTACAGATTACAAAAGCGATCAATTACAATTTTTCGACAAAGCAATTATTTGATGTATACGAGCATGTGCTTCGAAGTCAGTTAAAAGTAGAAAAACTTGCGCTGTTGATTTTCGATCAACGTTGGAAATGTTCACTTTTATATGGTACCGATAAAAATTTTGAAGATATTGATCTTACCAGAATTATAGGTGAGCTAGACAAGTTGCATAATCTTGAAATGGAACAGGAGTTGTGGATCAGTTCTTTCGATTCTATTCTTCCTGTTTATCATAAGGACCAGTTGATCGCTTATGCACTTGTGGGTGGCCTTACAAATAGTGTTATTCCCAAACGTAATGAATTGGTTCCATTTATTCATACGATCACGAATTTGATCGTTGTGGCTATCGAGAACAATACAATTGCAAATGAAAAGATCCGCCAGGCCGGTATCAGAAAAGAACTGGAACTTGCAGCTCAGATGCAGTCGCTTTTGTTTCCAACCCAATTACCAAGAGTAAAAGGCTATGAGATCCATGCTACATATTTACCGCATCAGGAAGTAGGGGGCGATTATTACGATTTTATACCTGTGTCGGAGAATGAATTTATTTTTTGCATGGCCGACGTTAGTGGTAAAGGAATTCCGGCTGCATTGCTCATGTCAAATTTTCAGGCCAACCTTCATGCACTTTTGCCTCATACAGATTCACTTTCAGATCTCGTTCGACTTTTAAACGCAAAAGTATTTCAGAGCGCAAAAGGGGAGAAGTTCATTACATTTTTCATAGGCCGTTATCATGCATTGACTCGTGAATTGCATTACGTAAATGCAGGACATAATCCTCCATTTCTTATTCATGAGAAAGTAGTTTACATGCTCAATGAAGGAAGTACAGGATTAGGAATGTTTGAACATTTACCATTTGTAAATTCGGGCAAAGTGTTTATTCCGCCGAATGCCATGTTGCATTGTTATACTGATGGAGTAACGGATGTTGAAAATGATCTGGGATTAGAATTCGGGATGGATCGGTTGAGAAACTATCTGACATCTAAGAATCAACTGCACGATATGGAAGAGTTGCATCGCCAACTCATTGCCACGCTTTCTTCATTCCGTCAAGGTAGAAATTATACAGATGATATTACTTTGTTGAGTTGTTGGTTCAAGAATCTTAGCACCTAATTTTTAAAACACAGAGAACACAGAGAACACAATGAGTCCACGGAATTAATTTAGCTTTCCGTGGACTCATTGTGTTCTTAGTGTTCTCTGTGTTTAATTTTTTGTTGGAGCTTCATCCGGTTCGGAATGATAGACGTCAAGCGCCACGATCATAGCCACAAAAGCCCACACAGGCACTGCCAGTTTATCGGTATCTAAAAAGTTATTCATGATGCCATGAATGAAGTAGGTGAGCAGGCCTAACAAAATAGCCAATGCCATTTTTCTTGAATGTTTATTTTCGGATTTAGAATAGATCATGGAGCCTGTATAAATAATTACACTGACTAGAATGATAATAAATGCCATTCCGGGTACACCTTGTTCTGCCAGTGGACCGATGTATTCACTATGAGCATTTCCCATATCACCGGCATTGGTTGAGATAATGGTCATTTCATTTGATTTCTGGAATGGTGCATAATTAAACTGATAGGTTCCGGGGCCCCATCCCATAACAGGTCTTTGTTTCCACATTCGAAGTGCGCTGTTCCATCGATTGATTCGTTCAAGGTTGGAAGCATCTGTAGAAATATTTGAAATCGATTTAATGTGTTTGTTGAAATCAGTAGCTGAATCTTGACGGTTCTTTTCAAGTTTCATGAAAAGATCGTCTTTCACAGTAAGAAAGATTGCAAGTCCTGTAATTCCAATCAATAAAACATGCTTGAATTTTATTCTGAATAAATAGATAAAATAGATCACAATGACTAAAACAAGACTTAACCAGGCAGCTCGGGTGTAACTCAGAATCACACCAATTAACAATACCCAAAATGCCATTGAAGACAGAACTCTTTCTCTGAGTAAATTTGTTTTGTCGCGCCATAAAAAGATGACAGGAGGAATGAATAATGCGAGCACTGCTGCATAGGCAGTGTGGTCATTGTAGAATGGAATCATTACCCAGTGTGCTGCTTTTTGCGTCCATTCATTTTCTCCGTGGCGAATGATAGTATAGATCACAACGATACAAAGTGAGAACAAATAGACCCAGATGAATCTTTTGATGTTCTTTTTTTCTCTGAAGAGTTGAGTTCCCAGAAAATAAAACGGAACGATAAACCAAAGTTGGGAGATCATGTGCTTCAAACTGACCAAAGGATAAGAACTTGTCAGCGTAGTAATAAACATCCATAACAAAACAAAATAAAGAGCGATTGAAACAGGATGGGTTAGCACTCTTCGGTCAAAGCGCCCTTCGAAGATAAATTTGAATGTGAAAATCAGAAGTACTCCGAACATTAATGGTTCAGTGGGCATGCTTAAAGCAGGCCCACTGCTTTTATCATTTAAAGTAATCGCAAATGGAGTAGCAAATGCAATGATGTATAAAATTGTATCGAGCGAAAAAATAGCCAGATACGCCAATCCTAAAACCAAGGGCGCTGCGGCAAACCAATACATTTCTTTAGTAATGTAGTAACAAGTTACTGCAAGAAATATACCGATTAGCGCATAAAAGCTTCGCAATTCAATTTTACCTAACACGACCTTATGCAACTTTATTTGTTTCGTTCTTGGTGTAAAAAATAAGGATGATGATAAATGCCATCAGCAAGGATGAACCAACAGAAATTAAAACGATCAGCCAACGGATTGGATATGCTTTTTTGTCGGATGGTTGTGGAGGAGTTACTACGTTAGCATAGGTAAGTTTTTTTGTTACGTCACGCAATGCATTTTCATAGACGATCTTTAACTCATTATATGTACCGCGAGTTCTCCATAAATGCTCATTATATGCATTCACTTCAGATCCCTTGTCTTTCAAAGCTTCAAGTTGCGCTTTGGATTCGATGTTCGCTTTTGAATTGGGCTGATTTAAACTTCTTAAGTAAGCTCTTGATGCTTCTTTTGATTGTGTTTTGAAGTCAAGAATGTTGTATTTCATCTGAAGGTTGTGTAAAGCATTCTCCATTGAGTCCATTTCTGCTTTCTTGGCATCCATTTGATTTTTAGAGATGATAACAACTTCCTTCGATTTTTCAGATTGTAATTCGCGTGCTTTTATATTGAAAAAGACAATTATTGAATCTGCCATTTGTGCAGCCTTAATTGGGTCTGTATCATAGACTGTTATTTCCATTGATTCATATTCCGTTTTTTTAATGATCACATTTTCATCATATGTTCTGAAGACATTTGTGCGAAATGACATATCTGAAGTAGTATCGATTTCGTAATGATCATACAAATTGAAAGCATGTATTATCTTGTCTCGGATGTCAGTAGACTGAGTGATTTGAAGCATTTGCTCTGTAGCACTTTCTGTAGAGTAGGCTATAAGATTAGAAGGGTAAACAATAGCAGTTGATTTAAACTTCGGTTTGATAAAAAACGGCGAAGAGAAAACAGCTGAAAGAACAAGACTAGCTAAACCAACGATCATGAGTTGCTTTTTCCAACGTGCTAAGAGGTTAATTAATTCAATCGAATTGAAGAATGGATTATTCATTTCTATTTTTAATACTTAATTGTTTGTTAATTTTTGATTTCCTTATATCGCTGTATGGTCATAATTGCAAAAAGTGCAATAAAGAAAGCACCTATTGATGTTACCAGAATGATCAACCATCTGACAGGATATGATTTGCGCTCTGATTTTACAGCTTTATTAACGATGAATTGATGTGTCAACGATTGATTCGCATCCAACTGAAGTTTTTCATATTTCCCTTTCATTTTTGATAACTCTTCTCTGTCGTATCCTATCTCAGAATTCAATGCAACACTGATGCCGCCATATTGTGTGATCTTATCAAGCTGCGTTTGTAAACTTTTCATTTTAGCTTGTGCGCCTTTGATCCTTGCCTTGGTATTCACGATTGCAGAGTCACTTTGGTCATGATATTTTTCAAGGACGGTTAACATTGCAGTCTCGTTTTCATAAACAGAGGAAGCAGAAGTATAAGCACCGGTTAGCATTTCGGATTGAGTGCGGTAGTCGATCACGCCAAGTAATCGAAGTTGTTGAAGTGAATCTTCTTTACTTTTAAGATCAGACATTTTACTGAAGTAAGATGTTTCAATGATCTTCAATGCTTCATTGGCGCGTTCATGTTGTATTTTAGTCTTCATTGAATCGAGCAACGACGAAATGTCATTGGCAATGTCAGCAGCCATCTGTGGGTCGGTGTCTAGTACTTCAATGCGGACAGAAAGAAACTCAGTTCGGGAAAAAGTGATGTTCGACTTGAATTCTTCATATAATTTCGACATTGGATACGAATCGTCTTTGTTGATCTTGTAATGTTCGATCAGATTATATTTTTGAATGATCGTTTCTCTGATCTCATCAGAATTTAAGATTTGAAGCATTTGTTCAGCTTGTTCTTCTTCACCATATGCCAGGATATCTTGTTTTTCTGAACCGGTTTCTTCCAGTAACGCTTTACTTATCGAATTAGTGGAAGAAGGGAAAAAAACAACTGACGATTTAAATTTTGGAGTGATGAACCACGGACCGGAAAATAGTGCAGACGCAAGTGCAGCAATCATCACAGTGATGATCAGTGGTTTTTTCCACCGTATGATCAGGATCAGTAAACTGGTGGATTCCAGATAGGCTGTATCCCGTGCTTTTTGAAACATTTTTTATGTGGAAATATTGAGGGCC
>Ga0138256_10005187_pt1 | contig 13822 bp, 11 predicted proteins | sample KNB2016incub_MG_FD_105486 | JGI IMG/M metagenome (GOLD analysis project Ga0138256, IMG submission 105486) | Active sludge microbial communities from wastewater in Klosterneuburg, Austria - KNB2014incub_MG | ecosystem: Engineered > WWTP > Activated sludge > Unclassified | place: Austria...
GCCGGACCGGTCGGGTGCGCACGCCGCGCGTCATCACTTGCGAAACCTGCATCATCAAGCGGTCCATTCAAGAAAAGCGGGCGGGGAGCGGGGCGCAACAACCCGTGTGCCGGGATGAGACGATACTTCAGATCGCACCGAACTGCCCCGTCGCCGGCAGCACGATGCCGGTGATGCAGCAAGCGCAGGCCGGCGCCGCGGCGGGGAGCACGCAAGCCGGCGGCAGAGCCGTGTCGCCTGACCCTGTCCGCGCTCCTTGCAGTCCTTGCAGCCGGCGCGGGCACGCGTCATGCCTAACATCGGGGCAGCGCGACACGCGTCCGCGACGACAAGGAAGGAGTGACCGACGATGACGACCCGGCTCTCGGTGGCCAAGGACAAGCTGAAGTTCGTGCTGCTCGAAGGCATCCACGAGACGGCGCTGCAGGCGCTGCGCGACGACGGCTACACGCAGATCGAGACCTGGCCGAAGGCGCTCGCCGGCGACGCGCTCGCCGCTGCCCTGGCCGATGCGCACTTCGTCGGCATCCGCTCGCGCACGCAGCTCACGCGCGACGTGATCGAGGCGGCGCCGAAGCTGACGGCGATCGGCGCCTTCTGCATCGGCACCAACCAGATCGACCTGCGCACGGCGATGCGCCGCGGCATTCCCGTCTTCAACGCGCCGTTCTCCAACACGCGCAGCGTCGCCGAGCTGGTGCTGGCCGAGATCATCCTGCTGATGCGCGGCATCCCCGAGAAGAACGCGATCCTGCACCGCAACGGCTGGGTCAAGAGCGCGGCCCATTCCTACGAGGTGCGCGGCAAGACGCTGGGCATCGTCGGCTACGGCCATATCGGCACGCAGATCGGCGTGCTCGCCGAGCAGCTCGGCATGGCCGTCGTGTTCCACGACATCGAGGCCAAGCTGCCGCTGGGCAACGCGCGCCAGTTGCCGACGCTCGACGCGCTGCTGCAGGCCGCCGACGTCGTCACCCTGCACGTGCCCGCGACGCCGCAGACCGTGGACCTCATCGGCGCCGCCGAGCTGGAGCGCATGAAGCCCGGCAGCCATTTGATCAATGCGTCGCGCGGCAACGTCGTCGACATCGAGGCCTTGGCCGCCGCGCTCGATGCGCGCCACCTGCTCGGCGCGGCGATCGACGTCTTTCCGGTCGAGCCGCAGGGCAACGACGCGCGCTTCGAGTCGCCGCTGACGCGTTACGACAACGTGCTGCTGACGCCGCACATCGGCGGCTCGACCGCCGAGGCGCAGGCCAACATCGGCCGCGAAGTGGCGGCCAAGCTGATCCGCTACAGCGACAACGGCTCGACCGTCTCGGCCGTCAACTTCCCCGAGGTTGCGCTGCCCGAGCACACCGGGCGCTGCCGGCTGCTGCACATCCACCGCAACGTGCCGGGCGTGATGGCGCACGTCAACGAGCGCTTCGCAGCCGCCGGCATCAACATCGCGGCGCAGTACCTCAGCACCAACGACGAGGTCGGCTACGTCGTGATCGACGTCGACAGCGACGCCAGCCGCGTCGCGCTGGACGAGCTGTGCAGCATCCCCGACACGATCCGCTGCCGCATCCTCTATTGAAGGGCGGGCTGGCAGGCCTCAAGCCGGCCGCCGACGCCTGCCGTGCCTGCGCGCTCGGCGCGCTGCATCCGTCTGCGCTGCTGCGTCTCGATCCCGCCGATCGCGACGCGGCTCATGCGCAGTGGCTCGACGACCTGCGCGTCGCGGCGCGCGGCTGACGGCGCCCGACGATGCGCCGGCCGCGTCCGACTCCCGATGCTCCGACTGTCCTACAGCCGGCGCTCGCGCCTTTGCAGTACAACGAGGGCTCCGCAACGCCGCGCGCCCCGATGCCGTCCGCCGCTCCCTTCGCGTTCAAGGTCCTCACCGTGAACATCCACAAGGGATTCACCGCGTTCAACCGCCGCTTCATGCTGCACGATCTGCGCGAGGCGGTGCGCAGCGTGGGCGCCGACGTCGTGTTCCTGCAGGAGGTGCTGGGCACGCATTCGCGTCACCCGCTGCGCCACCCCGACTTCCCGGAGCTGCCGCACTACGAGTTCCTCGCCGACGCGATCTGGCCGCAGTTCGCCTACGGCCGCAACGCCATCTATCCGCACGGCCACCACGGCAACGCCGTGCTGTCGAAGTTCCCGATCGTGCGCTGGTCGAACCGCGACATCTCGGTCAGCGGGCCCGAGAAGCGCGGCCTGCTTCACTGCGTGCTGCAGGTGCCGCAGCGCGGCGCCGAGGTGCATGCCATCTGCGTGCACCTCGGTCTCAAGGAGGGGCACCGCCGGCGCCAGCTCGACGACCTGTGCCACGTCGTGACAGCCGAAATCCCGCGTGACGCGCCCGTCGTCGTCGCCGGCGATTTCAACGACTGGCGGCGTCGCGCGCACCAGATCCTCGAGCGCTGCGCCGGTCTGCGCGAAGTCTTCGTGCAGGCGCGCGGCCAGGCGGCGCGCACCTTCCCGGCGCGCTGGCCGATGCTGTCGCTCGACCGCATCTACGTGCGCAATGCCGGCGTGCACGCGCCCGTCGTGCTGCCGCGCCGGCCGTGGTCGCATCTGTCGGACCATGCGCCGCTGGCGGCGGAGATCGAGCTGTGAGACATCAGCAGCAGCGCTGGATCCCCGGCAACCGCTTCGAGCTGCTGATCAACGGCGAGGCGTTCTATCCGCGCGTGTTCGCCGCGATCGAAAGCGCCGAGCGCGAAGTGCTGATCCAGACCTTCATCCTGTTCGACGACAGCGTCGGCCAGGCGCTGCACCGCGTGCTGGTCGCCGCGGCACGGCGCGGCGTGCGCGTCGAGCTGCTGATCGACGGCTACGGCTCACCCGATCTGTCGCCGGCCTACGTCGAGGGCCTGACGAGCGCCGGCGTGCGGCTCCACGTGTTCGACCCGGGGCCCAAGCTGTTCGGCCTGCGCACCAACCTGTTCAGGCGCATGCATCGCAAGATCGTCGTCGTCGACGGCCGTCTCGCCTTCGTCGGCGGCATCAACTATTCGATCGACCACCTGAAGGAACACGGCCCCGCGGCCAAGCAGGACTACGCCGTGGCCTGCGAGGGCCCGATCGTCGGCGTGATCGACCGCTTCGCGCACGATTCGCTCGAGCCGCACAAGCGCCTGCAATGGCTGCACCGCCGCGCCGCGCCGCCGCTGACGACGCTGCCGCCGCCCGCGGGCGACGCCGACGCCCTCTTCGTCACACGCGACAACGCCGAGCACCGCAGCGACATCGAGCTCCACTACCGCATCGCGATCCGCGCGGCGCGGCACCGCGTCGTGATTGCCAACGCTTACTTCTTCCCCGGCTACCGACTGCTGCGCGAGATGCGCCGCGCGGCGCGCCGGGGCGTCGATGTGCGGCTGATCCTGCAGGGCATGCCCGACATGCCGATCGTCAAGTTCGCCGCCAGCATGCTGTACCACCACCTCGTCGTCGCCGGAGTGCGCATCTACGAGTACTGCGAGCGCCCGCTGCACGGCAAGGTGGCGCTGACGGACGAGCACTGGTCGACGGTCGGATCGAGCAACCTCGATCCGCTGAGCCTGGCGCTCAACCTCGAAGCCAACGTGATGATCCGCGACCGTGCGTTCAACGCGCAGCTCCACGAGCACCTCGACGAACTGGTCGCCAAGCATTGCCGGCTCATCGAGGCGGACGATCTCGCCGAGTCGAACCTGTGGCGGCTGACCCGCTCCTTCTTCGTGTTCCACCTGCTACGTTGGTATCCGTCGTGGGCCGGCTGGCTGCCGGCGCACCGGCCGCGCGTGATGTCGGTGCCGGCACCGGCAACGCCGGCCGCTGCCGCCGACACCGGCGCGGCGACGGCGGCGCGCGTCGCCGCAGACCAGGAGTCGGCAGGCGTCGGAGCGAGGGCCGACGCGTGAGCGGCGCGCTGCGCGCGGCGTCGGCCGCCGCGGCACCGCGACGCCGCCTGCGCGAGAGGCCGTGGTGGCCGTGGGCGACGCGCGGCGCGACGCTCGCCTTCCTCGGCCTTGTCGCCTGGCTCGTCGCCAACCAGGCGCGCCACGTCGACTGGGACGACGTCGGCGCGACCCTGCGCGCCTATCCGCTGATCACTCTAGGCGCCGCCGCCCTGCTGGCCGCCGCGAGCCACCTGCTCTACAGCGCCTTCGACCTGTTCGGCCGCCGCTATGCCGGCCATTCGCTGCCGGCGCCGACAGTGATGGCCGTGACCTTCGTCGTCTATGCCTTCAACATGAACCTGGGCTCGCTGGTCGGCAGCGTCGGGCTGCGCGCGCGGCTTTATACGAGGCTCGGGCTGGCGCCCAACGTGATCGCGCGCGTGCTGTCGATCGCGCTGGTGACGAACTGGATCGGCTACCTGCTGCTCGGCGGCGTGCTGTTCGCGGCGCGCCCGCTCGAGCTGCCGCCCGACTGGAAGATCGACAGCGGCGGCCTGCGTGTGCTCGGCTTCGCGATGCTCGGCGTCGTCGCCGCCTATCTCGTCGCGTGCGCGCGCTGGCACGACCAGACCTGGACCGTGCGCGGCCACGAGTTCCGGCCGCCGACGCTGCGCTTCGCGGCGCTGCAGCTCGTCGTCTCGACGCTGAACTGGGCGCTGATCGGCGGGGTGGTGTGGGTGCTGCTGCAGCAGAAGGTGGGCTACCCGGCGGTGCTCGGCGTGCTGCTCGTCGCCGCCGTGGCCGGCATCATCACGCACGTGCCGGCGGGCCTGGGCGTGCTCGAAGCCGTGTTCGTCGCGCTGCTCTCGCACGTCGTGCCGGTGCCCAAGCTGCTGGCCGCGCTGCTCGCCTACCGCGCGATCTACTACCTCGCGCCGCTGGCGGCTGCCAGCGTCATCTTCGGCGTGCTCGAGTTGCGCGCGAAGCGGCAGCGGCGCGGCGCCGGCTGAGCAAGCGACGTGATGGCACCGGCGGCGCTGCGCTGGCTCGGCCCCGAGGCGCGCGCCGTGCTCGGCGATCCGGGGGCGTTCGCGCTGCGCGTGCTGCGCGCCTTCCGCGCCAACCAGGGGCTGTTGCTCGCCGGCGCGGTGGCGTACTACGCGCTGCTGTCGATCGTGCCGCTATTGATGCTTACGGTGATCGTGCTGTCGCACGTGATCGATGCGGCGAGCCTGCTCGCGACGCTGGGCCGTTACCTCGAATGGCTGGTGCCGGGACAGGCCGCCGCCATCGTGCGCGAGCTGGCCAACTTCCTCGCGCACCGCGAGCTCGTCGGCTGGCTGCTGCTGGCGACGATGCTGTTCTTCAGCTCGCTGGCCTTCACCGTGCTCGAGAACGCGATGTCGGTCATCTTCGTGCACCGCGTCGCGATCCGGCGCCGGCGCTTCCTGTTCTCGGCGCTGCTGCCCTACCTGTACATCGTGTCGCTCGGCGCCGGCCTGCTGATCGTCACGCTGGTCGCAGGTGCACTGCAGGCGATCGGGCGCTCGCAGGTCGAGCTGTTCGGCCGCGACTGGTCGCTCGGCGGCGTGTCGGGCGCGCTGCTGTACCTGCTCGGCTTCGCCGGCGAAGTGTTCGTGCTGACTTCCGTCTACCTCGTGATGCCGGTCGGCCGGCTGCGGCTGCGGCACGCGCTGGTGGGCGGCGTGACGGCGGCCGTGCTGTGGGAGATCACGCGCCACATGCTGCTGTGGTACTTCGCGAGCCTGTCGCAGGTCAGCGTCGTCTACGGCTCGCTGACGACGGCGATCGTCGTGCTGCTGAGCCTGGAGGCCGCCGCCGCGCTGCTGCTGCTGGGCGCGCAGGTGATCTCGGAGTACGAGCGCATCGGCCGCGTCGCACCCGGCGCGGCGCCGAAGCCGTTTCGCACCGACTGAGCAGCAGGCTCAGCGCCACGCCGCCGGGCGCAACGCCGTCGAGGCCTTCGTGTCGAGCCGCAGCGTCTCCTCGAAATGGCGCAGCGCACGCGCGCGGCGCGCCGGCGTCTGCGCCGCGACGCAGTCGCGCGGCACGACGACGGCGTACTGGCGCATGCAGGCGTCGGCCACGGTGGCAAGCACGCACTGGTCGGCCGCAACGCCGGTGACGACCAGGCGACGCGCACCGAGGTGTTCGAGCAGCAGCTTCAGCGGCGTCGCGTGAAACGCCGACTGGCGCGGCTTCAGCACGAAGTAGTCGTCGGCGTCGGGCGCCATCGCTTGCGCGAGACGCGCCGCGCCGCCGCTGGCGGCGAGCGCGGCCTCGACCAGCTGGTGCAGATCGGAGCGCCAGCGGCCGTGGTTGTCGTTGGCATAGATCACCGGCAGGCCGGCGGTGCGGCAGCGCGCCTTCAGCGCCTTGATGCGCGGCGCGATCGCCAGCGCGCGCGGCAGCAGGCGCTCGCCGTCGGTGAACTCCCAGTCGCTGATCATGTCGACGATCAGCAGCGCGGTCGCCGGCGGCTCGTTCGGAGTGCGGGCCATGCTGAGCGAGGGCAAGTCGGGTGCCGGGCTGCGCCGCGAGCCCGGGCTCAGCCGTGTGCCGGACCTACTCGACGATCTTCACCGGCTCGCCGGCGCGCGGCTCGCGCTGCGCGCCGTAGACGCCGTTGATCAGCCGCAACTGCTGCTCGGCACGCGTCGGCAGCGGCGAGCGCCGCGCCAGCTCGGCGAAGCCGCCGGGCGGGAACGCCACTGTCTTCAGCACCCAGGGGCGCGCCGCCTGCCGGTCGGCCGCGCTCAGGGGCCGGAACGACGCCTCGGCCTCGCGCAACTGAGTTGCGGCGCGCTGCAGCGCGAGGCCGTCGCGCGCCGCGTAGAGCAGCGCATAGTGGCGCTGCGCCGGGCCGCTGACGATCGTCGCCTGAAAGCCGCCGGTCTGGCCCTGCGCGTTGCGCCGCGTGCCGACGACGTGCGTCGCCGCCAGGCCACCGAGCGTGCGGCGTTCGGTACGCCCTTCGGTCGGCTTGAAGACGTTGCGGATGATCTCCTCGTGGGAAGCGCCGGCATTCGGCGGCACCGTCTTCACCACGAGGCCGGCGTCGCCGGCGGCATTGACGAGCGTGATCGCGTCGGGCGCGTTGGCGATCTTCCAGCCCTGCGGCGCCGTCAGCGCGATGCCCAGCGGCTCGTGATAGAAGTTGCGCCCGCGCGTCACGCCCTGCTCGCGGCTTTCGCCGAAGGCCATGCCGTCGACGGCCTGCAGGTAGCGCGCGCGGCCGTCGTCGCCGTACTGGCCCTTGTACTTGGCTGCGATGCCGCGGATGTCGGCCAGCCGCTGCTCGTTGCTCGGGTGCGACGAGAGCCAGTTCGAGGCCGACGGCGCGGCGCGGCCCTCGTCGCGCGCCGCGTCGGCGGCATAGCGCTCCTGGTCCTTGAGCACGCCGATCACGTCGACCATGTTGCTCGGGTCGTAGCGGTTGCGCGCGAGGTACTCGGCGCCGAGCTGGTCGGCCTGCAGTTCCTGGTCGCGGCTGTACGACGCGATGTAGCCGGCGGCCGCCGTCTGCGCCACCTGGCCGGCGAGGTCGCCGACGCCGAGCACGGCGCCGAGCACGCTGGCGGCGAACACGCCGAGCCCCGCCGTCTGCTGGCGCGTCGCGCGCTGCGCGCCATGGCGCGCCGTCACGTGGCCGATCTCGTGGCCGATGACGCCGGCGAGGTCGGCCTCGCTCTCCATGTAGGCCATGATGCCGCGCGTCACGTAGACATAGCCGCCGGGCAACGCGAAGGCGTTGATCTCGGGGCTGTCGAGCACGGTGAAGGTCCACTGCAGGTTGCCGCGGTGCGACTGCTTCGCCAGCTTCTGGCCGAGCTCGTTGACGTAGGCCTGCACGCGCGCGTTGTCGTAGCGGCCGTACTCGGCCAGCACCTGCGGATGCGCCTTGCGTCCCTCCGCGATCTCGGCCGCCTCATCCATCACGGTGCGCTCTTCGCGGCCGGTGACGGGGTTGACGACGGTGGCGCAGCCGGCGAGCAGCGCGGCGGCGAGGATCAGCGGCGTAACGAACCAACGCATTGCATGGACCTTCCGACGGGCGGGCTCGGCCATGTCCAAGCATGCGGCGTGCCGCGCCCGGCAGCAAGTATGGACGGCCCGGGTCCGGCCCCCGGCCTGCGCCGGGGTCCATGGGAATCCCGGAGGAGCGCCTCGCAAGCGCCGCCGAACCCCGCACTGCGTCAAGGAATGCGGCCGCGATGCAAGCGATAATCCGGCCGCCATGTCCCTGCGCACTTCCACGACACTCCCGCGCCTGATCCTGGCGTGGTTCGTGTTGGTCCTGGCGGTGGCGGGTGCGTCGCCCGTGGTTCGTTCCATGGAGCTCGTCTGCACGCCGGACGGCACCATGAAGACGGTCGTGGTCGGCGAAGACGGCCAGGCGCAGGACGCAGGGCACCACACCCTCGACTGCTCGCTGTGCCTGCCCGCCGTGCTGCCTCCGGCGCACCGCCGGGCGGCAGTCGATATGCCGCAGCCGTTGGCGCACGCCCTGTTGCCGGCCAGGGCGGCCCATATCGCGGCTCTGGTCGGCGCGCCGCTGCCGCCGCGCGGCCCGCCATCGCGCACCTGACCGCGGACCGCTGAGTCCGGGCCCGATCGGGCCCGGCGGCATCGAACGCCGGCGCCGCTTCCCGACGCGCCGAAAGCCGGCCCCGCGGTCTTCGCAACCGTCCCGATGTCCCGCCAGGGGTCGGTCGCTCGCCTCGTCGGCGCTGCGCGACCCCTGCCTCGAAGACCCCTCCGATCGACGCAGCGCGCCGATCGGATCCCTGGCGCTCCCCATGAATACGTCCGCTCCGTCCCCCGCTTTCCCATTGCGCGGCCTCGCGCACCTCCTCGCCGGCCTGCCCTGGGTCGCGCCGCTGGCGCTTTGCGGGCCCGCAGCGCTGGCGCAACAAGACGCCGCGGTGCTGCCGCCGGTCACCGTCACGGCCCCGCAGGCGCCGCGCCTGGACCGGCCGGGCTCCACGGCTTCCCATCTCGACCTGTCGCCGCTGCAGACGCCGGCCAGCGTGGAGACCCTCACCCGTGAGCAGCTGGAGTCGCGAGGCGACAGCTCCGTGATCAACGCCATCACCCGCGCCACGGGCATCAGCACGCTCGGGCATCCCGGCAACAGCGGCAGCTCGCTGTCGGTGCGCGGCTTCACCGACACCACTTCGGTGATGCGCCTGTACGACGGCATGCGCCAGTACGGCGGCGTCGGCGTCAGCTTTCCGTTCGACACCTGGTCGATCGACCGCATCGAGGTGCTGCGCGGGCCCGCCTCCGTCATCCATGGTGACGGCGCGATCGGCGGCGTGATCAACATCGTCCCCAGGAAGCCGACGCGGGGTCCCGTCCGCAACGAGATGCAGGCCGAACTCGGCACCGAGGGCGAGCGGGCGCTGGCCTTCGGCAGCGGCGGCGGCATCGATGATCTCTTGTCCTACCGGCTCGATCTGAGCAGCCGCCAGTCCGACGGCTGGGTGGACCGCGGCGACAACAGCCAGTTCGCGTTCTCGGGCGCCGTGCGCCTCGACTTATCGCCCGAGCTCAATGTCAGCCTGAGCCACTCGCAGGGCCGGCACAAGCCGATGCAGTACTTCGGCAGCCCGTTGATCAACGGCCAGCCGCTGCTTGCACTGCGAGAGAAGAACTACAACGTCGCGGACAGCGCCATGAAGTTCGAGGACCGCTGGACCGAGCTGGGCGCGCAATGGATGCCCGGCAGCCAGGTCACGGTGCGCAGCAGGCTGTACCACATCGTCAGCGACCGGTACTGGCGCAACGCCGAGACCTACATCCACAACCCCGGCACGGGCCTGATCGACCGCTCCGGCAATACCGAGATCCGGCACGACCAGGAGCAGACGGGCAACACCACGCAGGCCACCTTCAGCGGCCGGCTGCTCGGGTTGCCGAACCAGGTCGCGGCGGGTTTCGACGTCAACCACAGCTCGTTCCGGCACACCAACAACACTTACACCGGCAGCTCGCCCTCGGTGGACCCGTTCAATCCGGTTCCCGGCCTGTTCGCGAGCGCTGCGCCCTTCATCCCGCGCTACCGCAACGAAGCCGACCAGCAATCCGTCTTCGCCGAGGATCGGCTCGAAGTCACGCCGCAATGGTCCGTCGTCGTCGGCCTGCGCCACGACCGGGCGGACGTGTCGCGCTTCGACATCGTCGCCGGCAGCACCGCCTTCGGCCGCAGCTTCTCGCACACCGGCTGGCGGCTCGGCACGGTCTACCTGCTGCGCCCGGATACCTCGGTCTACGCGCAGTTCTCGAAGGCGGCCGATCCGGTGGCCAGCATGCTGTTCCTGTCGCCGGCGAACAGCGTCTTCGACCTGTCGACGGGCAAGCAGCTGGAGGTCGGCATCAAGCGGTCTTTCTGGGACGGCAAGGGCGACTGGACGCTGGCGGCCTACGCCATCGAGAAGAACAACCTGCTGACGCGCGACACGACGAACCCGGCGCTGCGCATCCAGGTCGGACAGCGCTCCTCGCGCGGCGTCGAGACTGCGCTGTCGCTGCCGCTCGGCCCGACGGTGCGGCTCGATGCGAACGCGGCCCTCCTGAGGGCGCGTTTCGACGACTTCACCGAATCGGTCGGCGGCGTGGCGGTATCGCGCAACGGCAACGTGCCGCCCGACGTGCCGCAGCGCCTCGCCAACGCCTGGCTGGGCTGGAAGTTCCGGCCCGACTGGACGCTCTCGGGCGGTCTGCGCCACGTCGGCAAGCGCTACGCCAACAACGCCAATACGCTGGCGCTGCCCGCGTACACCCTCGCCGACGCCGCGCTGCAATGGCAGTCGGCGGCAAACACGACCCTGGCGCTGCGGGCCTTCAACGTGTTCGACCGCTACCACTTCACCACCTCGTACTACACGACGACACAGTGGTTCGTGGGCGAGGGCCGGCGTGTCCAGCTCAGCCTGAACCACAAGTTCTGACAGAGAAGAGGGCCGCGCGATGGGGTCTGCCGCGCACGCCCGGCGCCTGGTCTATCTCGTCCACCGCTGGACCGGGATCGGCGCCTGCCTGCTGATGGCCCTGTGGGTCGTCAGCGGGGTGGTGATGCTGTTCGTGGGCTATCCGAAGCTGCTGCCCCAGGAGCGGCTCGGTGCGCTGCCGGCGCTCCAGGCGCCGGGGTGCTGCGTGCCCGTGGAAGCGGCGCTGTCGCAGAGCAGGGCGCCTGCGGCGGTACGGCAGATCACGCTCACGTCGATCGCCGGCCGCCCGCACTACCGGATCAGGGAGGGCAGCGGCGCCTTCGTCGTGGTGGACGCACTCACCGGACAGCGTGCGCCGGGGGTGGACACTGCGCGCGCGCTGGAGAGCGCCCGCGCGTTCCTGCCGGGCTCGATGGCGCACGACGCGGGTACGGTCGTCGACGACCGGTGGACCCATTCGGGCGCACTGGACGCCCACCGCCCCCTCTACAGAGTCCGCATGGAGGATCCGGCGGCCACCTTGCTGTACGTGTCGTCCGTCACCGCCGAAGTCGTGATGGACGCGCCGGCGATGCAGCGGCGCTGGAACTACGTCGGGGCATGGCTGCACTGGCTGTACATGTTCCGCGACGGCTCGCGCGATCCGGTTTGGAGCTGGCTGGTGATCGTGCTTTCCGCCACCGCGACCGTCGGCGCGGTTACCGGCGCGCTGGCCGGCATCTGGCGCTGGCGCTTCGCCGGACGCTACAGGTCCGGCGCGAAGACGCCCTATCGTGCCTTCCAGATGCGGTGGCATCACATCACCGGGCTGGTGTTCGGGCTCGGTCTCGTGGCCTGGGTCTTCAGCGGCCTGATGTCGATGAATCCCGCCGGCATCTTCGACGCCAGAGGGCCGCGACCCGATAGCGCCGCCTACCGCGGCGGCGAGCCGGGCGCAGTGCGACCGGACATCACGGCGGAGCAGGCCCTCGGTCTGCTGCACAGCGCCGGCTTCGCACCCAGCGAGATCGAATGGCGTGTGTTGGCCGGCAAGCCCTACCTGCTCGCCCGCAGTTCGGCGGGGGCAACCCGGCTGATCGTGCCCGCGCCGGGCGGCCACTCCGTCGTCGATCGCTGGGCGAGCGAGCCGCTGGCCGAGGCCGGCGCGCGCCTGATGACGTCACCCGTCGTCTCGGCTCGACTGCTGGATGCGTATGACGCGTACTACCTGCGAAGAGGGCCGGCGTCGATGTACGCGGCTGCCGAGCGCCACCCGCCGGTGCTTCTGCTCGAGTTCGCAGACGCCGGGCAGACACGCGCCTACCTGGATCTGCGCACGGGAGATCTCGCGCTGAGCGCGGACCGGGCGCAACGCACGGGCCGCTGGCTGTTCAACTTCCTGCACAGCTGGGATCTGCCCGAATTCCTGCGCCACGCGAAGACGCGCGACGTCGCGCTGATCCTGCTGAGCGCCGGAGCGCTGCTGGTCGCGATCACCGGCACCGTCATCGGCTGGCGCCGCCTGAAGACGACCGCCGCGCGATGGCGCCTGCGGCGGCTTGTCGCGAAGCGGCCTTGAGCACCGCCTCGGGCGGCATCACCTGATCAGCCTTGCACCGTGGTCCGGCGCCACGGTGCTGCCTGCACCACCGGGCAAGCGATTTGCCCAAAGGGCAGCGACGTTGTCCAATGCAGCGTCGTCGATCAACAAGAAGCGGAGCGACACATCATGGGCATCATCGGCACCATCGTCGTCGGCCTCATCGTCGGCGCCCTCGCGCGACTCGTCATGCCGGGCGATCAGAAGATGGGATGGATCCTCACCTGCCTGCTCGGCATCGGCGGCTCGCTGATCGCGGGGTTCGTCGGGCAAGCGCTGGGGTGGTACGCGGTCGGCGAGCCGGCGGGATGGATCGCGTCGGTGATCGGGGCGCTGGTGCTGCTGTTCGTGGTGGGGAAGCTTCGCAGCACGTGAGGCGGGTTCGGCTTCTCCCGATCGCGAGAAAGCCGCGAGGAGGGGGCATCCTCAAACGTCGATATTCCCCGCTCTCAGCGCATTCGCCTCGATGAACCCGCGCCGCGGCTCGACCTCGTCGCCCATCAGCATGGTGAACACTCGGTCGGCTTCGATGGCGTCGTCGATCTGCACGCGCAGCAGGCGGCGCACGGCGGGGTCCATCGTCGTCTCCCACAGCTGCTCGGGGTTCATTTCGCCCAGGCCCTTGTAGCGCTGGCGCGCAACGCTGTTCTCGGCCTGCTGCATCAGCCAGTCCATCGCGGCGCGGAAGTCGGCGACCTTGCTTTCCTTGGCCTTGTCGCCCTCGCCCTTGCGCACGACGGCCTCGGCGCCGAGCAGGCCCTTGAAGGTGCGGCCGGCGGTGGCGAGCACGTCGTAGTCGGCGCCATGCGCGAAGTCGGCGGTGATGGCGCTGGTCTTGATGTTGCCATGCTGCGCGCGGCTGATGCGCAGCACGTGTTTCTCGGTGCGCGCGTCGAACACGGCGCTCACTTCCGCCTCGTGCAGCGCTGCCTTCAGCGCGACGGCAGCAGCCTCGGCCGACTCCCGGGTGTCGAGATTGACCTCGAGGCCGCCGGCGAGCACGCGCAGCGCTTCGAAGTCCATCGCGCCCGAGAGCCGCGTGATGACGTGCTCTGCCAGCAGGTACTGGCGCGCCAGCGCTTCGAGCGCCTCGCCCTGTAGCACGGCGGCGTCGCCTTCGCCGGTGTGCAGCGCGGCGTCCTTCAGCGCGACGCGCAGCATGTAGGCGTCGAGATCGTGCGTGTCTTTGAGGTAACGCTCGTCCTTGCCGTGCTTGACCTTGTAGAGCGGCGGCTGCGCGATGTAGATGTGGCCGCGCTCGACCAACTCGGGCATCTGGCGGAAGAAGAACGTCAGCAGCAGCGTGCGGATGTGCGCGCCGTCGACGTCGGCGTCCGTCATGATGATGATGCGGTGGTAACGCAGTTTGTCGGGGTTGAAGTCGTCGC
>Ga0138256_10005189_pt1 | contig 13821 bp, 10 predicted proteins | sample KNB2016incub_MG_FD_105486 | JGI IMG/M metagenome (GOLD analysis project Ga0138256, IMG submission 105486) | Active sludge microbial communities from wastewater in Klosterneuburg, Austria - KNB2014incub_MG | ecosystem: Engineered > WWTP > Activated sludge > Unclassified | place: Austria...
CCTCCAGAGATAAAAGGTATGCACCATATCATTGGGCGGCAGTTTAAACGGCTGCGCCCAATCACCGAGATTCAGCCATTGATTTTGTTTGGCGGAGTCTGGCGCCTGTGAATGCATGATCCCATCTTTATTGGTCCAGGTCAGCATGTATTGGATATATCCTTTCATGCCTTCATAGTTATTTTTCAGCATATCGAGATCGCCGTAATGCAGGTAAAATTCCCAGGGCATAATGTTCATTGCCGCACCCCAGGCTACGCCTCCGCCGCATCCCGGTTGCCAGGGACCGCAGTTGGGCACATATCCGGTTGTTGCATTTTGGGCGCCGAGGATATCCTGGATCCATTTGGTATAAAATGCACCGGCATCAAAATTATGCATCACGGTCACACAGGCTACCTGGCCGTCGCCGGTATAGGGTGAACGTTCTCGGTGCGGGCAGTCGCTGGCGATACCGCCGTGCATATTGTCGGTCTGACTCCTCCACCAGATCTTATGTATGTCGTTGAACAACTGATTAGAGGTCTTAAAGTTGGAAGTGGTTTTTACATCGGAATACACCGCCTCTGCCAGCAGGTTTTCAGGTTTTAGTTCTCCGGGCCAATTGGAAATGATTACCTCCCGGAAAACAAACCAAGTAAACCGCGCCGCATAGGACTCGGCTTGGCCTCCTTTTAAAGTATAGGAATTGGTACCCATGTACGATTCGCTGAGATATTTGATATCTATTTTATGTCCACGCGATCCCACTACATCGATCAGCCCCAACCAGCCGGAGATCTCCTGGCCAAAATCAACTTTATACTTTCCGGATCCCTGGGATTCAATCTTAACCGGTTTGAGTTGTTCCATGACTTTGTCTGTAGGTGACATATGAGCTTTGAGTTTACCTTCTGGAGCGTTACGTTTTGCAACGGGTTCCCATTTACTATCATCAAAACCAGTATTGCTCCATCCCGTTTGTTCCAGTCTTGCATCATAGTGTTCACCATCATAAACCAGGTCCATGACGATAGGGCTTTTGGACGCTTTCCAGCTGGGATCGCTGACAACTATCTGCTCCGTACCATCTGTATATATAATATGTACCTGCCCTAAAAAACGGGGAGAGCCATAAGAATGGGTCCAGTGCATGGGCGCGTTGTAAAAACCATTACCAAGGATAGCGCCCAACACGTTGTCCCCCTTTTTCAACAGGTCTTTAATATCATAGGCTAAATACATCACCCGGTATTCTTTAAAATTATCCTCCAGACCGATATAGTTTTTTTCCAATCCCGGACGCTTGCCGTACAAAGTGACATTGGGGACCATCACGTCCTCGCCCGCTTTTTTGCCGTTGACATAAAACTCGAAAAAACCTAAACCGGTGACATAGGCTCTGGCGGAAGCCACTTCTTTATTATTGAGCGTAAATGATTTGCGCAATAACGGAGCGGGCGGCGGTGAATAAGGCAGCGCTGAAGTATCATTTGCTCCCCGGAATTTTGGTTTAGGTATTGCCTCCTCGCCCTGCCAGGGTGCGCCTATCCACTGGGCTTTCCAGTCCTTGTCATTCAACAATCCCATACTCCAGAATGCAGGCTCACTCCATCCGGATACTAAACCGTTTTTGTCCCAGGTCCTCACCTGCCACCAGCAATCCTGGCGGGAGGTTAATGGCTTGCCCTGATAAGGTATGTTGGTGGATTGATTGGATTTTATTTTACCGCTGGACCATAGATCGGGCTGGTTGTTAGTTAATTTCCGCATTGTGCTCGCTACCCTTATCTCGTAACTCGTTTGAATTTGTCCGCGTTCGTTGGGATCCGCGGTATTGATCCAGGAGAGGCGGGGATGGGGGAGGTCGATTATGGGAGGATTAGTGAGGTATTCGCAGCGGAGGTGGGTGGGGGTGATTTTAGCGTGGGCAAGGGAACAGAAGAATAAAAGACACCGGAGAAGTAAAGATTTTTTCATACCAAACAAATTTAGGGAATAGTTGGACGAGGAGTTGAATTAACCAAAGTAGAAGAAGGTACAAAGTGCCAAAGCACTCATACAAGTTATTCTAAGTCGACCGGAACTAGGTTGATTGTCCAAGATTTATGTGAGCTGGGTGGAGAAATGCCTTTATGGAGGTTTAGAATGGTTATTTTGAAAAAAGAACTCAGCTTTATTATCTTGTCATCTGTATTAGATAAAAGATGAAAAAAGTAAATGCAAGGTATTTAATTGAGGTCCTGGATCAAAAAACCAATATTCATAACGATCCAGAAATAAGTATTGAAAAAATAACAGATGAATTACCTCAGATAGTATTTACGAACGTAATAATAGAAGATACAATCTCACTGCCAACAAGTAGATATTATAATTGCAATTTGAAGTTTATTGACTCTGAAATTGGCCATTTTCATTTAAGATGGTTTGATAAAATTACATTTGAAAATTCAAGAATTGAAAGTTTATATATATCAGGAGGTGAGGGTATAAAATCAATTTTAGTTACTAAAAAGTCAGAACTGAAGATACTTATGCTTGAGAATATGGCTAAAGTTGAATATTTGAGTGTAACTAGTTTTGCACAGATTGATTTTGTATCAATTAGCTCAAAAAGCGCAATCCAAAAATTAGAAATAATAGACTCAGGAATATTGAAAAAATGTATGATGGGACAGTCTTCAATTGAATCTATCGAATGTGGATATGATGGACAATTAATAGGTATTCATTGCTCAAATTATAGTAATATTAAATCTATAATTAACTCTAATTGGGGGTATATTAAACAGGTGTCATTAATTAAAAATTCATCAATAAATGAATTAATCACATGGGAAAATTCATTTTTAAATTATTTCAGTATTGAAGAAAATTCATCAGTTGGCAATATTTGTTTTTATGAAAAGTCAATTATTGGTGATTTGAAAATTAATGGGAATGTTGAGAGAATATTAATAAAGAGCATGATTGCAAGACTGCTTATTTATAATATTAACGTGGAAGACTCAATTAAAATTTACAATTCAAAAATTGAAAATATTTACATTGAAAAAAACAACCTAGGAAGGATCAAATTATATATCGAAAATTCCCATATTGCTCATTTTGATATTATCAATACCTTTATAAACAGTGGAGACCTAGTTCATATAAGTAATTCTAATTTACATTGTTTAAAAATTAATAATTTACATAATTATGGAAATGTATCTTTTAGTGGCATTGAAGAACTTCACAAATGGAATTTATTTTTAAGGGATAAAGAATTTAAAGTTGTACTCCATGATAATAAAGAAGAATTTATTACATTTGAAATAGACAAAACGTTTAAATATTTTGAAAATTCTACGTCTTGTATTTCAATTTTAAATTCAGATTTGGGAGCTACTTTATGGATTAACTGTAATTTTTCAACATTTGATGAGATAATTTTTACGAGTTCAAAGATTTTGGAATGCTTCTTTGCAAACACTAACTTTCCAATTGAGACCAAATTTGCTACACCACAAAAACAAGAAATAGACTCAAAAGAAAACCAAAAGAGATTATTTTATGGTCAATTAAAAAGCATTTATTCCAAGCAGGGCGACCTTCCAAGAGCTTCTGAGGCACAAGCAATTGAATTAGAATCCTACAGAAGTCAATTAATTAGCAATCAACCTCTAAAGTGGAGATGGTATAATTTTTTATTTATATGGCCTAAATGGTTATATCTTGTTTTTAAAAACAAGGAGTTTGCGAATAATTTTAAAGATAGATTTGTCTTATATCTAAATTTGATAACATCAAACTATGGAAACAATTGGTTAAAGTCTGGCTTTGTCACTTTAATAGTATTATTTTTTACTTTTTCAATCTATTGTTTACTTATTGGATATCGACCCGGATCCAACAGTTATAAATTTTTTGAATTAAGTTCTTATTCTTTTCAATATTTAAATCCGTTTAGGGATGAAGATTCTGGTGATTTTTTTAAATTGATAAATGCAGATTTTGCTTCACAAAATGGAGATTTACCGTTTAAGATACCTCCTATCGCAAGATTTTGGGACTATTTTAGTCGAATTATTATATCGTTTATGATATATCAAACTATCTCAGCATTTAGAAGATTGGGTAAAATAAATGCCTAATTTGAAGGTTTTCCATTTGATTGTAAGCTTTTCATCTTGAAGACGCCCAAAGAACAAGGGGTGGTTAATTAATCTTGTAATCGATTTGGTATGTCCACACTTTCATGTAAAATTCTGATAATTACAATTTCTGTTTTTTCGAAAAGGTAAAATATAATATGCGAATTGACTTTTGAAGATCTATATCCAATACGAAGGTGATCCTGAGATTTCCCTGAAGCAGGCCTGGTAGCAAGGAATTCAATTTCTCTAATGACCAAACTATGATATCGGTCTGCTTGTTCTAAAGACCAGTTCTGAAGAGTATACAACCAAATTTCCTCTAAATCGTCAAGGGCTTCTTCTTTAATTATAATTTTCAATCGTTTCACAAGTACTTTTTATGCAACATAACCAGATGCGCTTTAGGATCAAAGCCTTCTATTCGCTTTGATCGTTCTCCTTTCACAAGAGCCTGGATCAAAGATTTTTTCTTTTGTTCTTCAGACTCCAGCATTCGAAGCGCTGTACGTATGACCTCGCTCGCTGAGCCATAACGACCTGATGAAACCTCCGTACTGATAAATTTCTCGAAATGTTCACCCAATAAAATTGAAGTATTCTTTGCCATAAAACCGTTTTTAATATTTCAAATATACCAATTCCTGGTACTAACAACAAATTTGGATCTCCGGTTTTAGGTTTTCCAATGAAGAGAATATAGCCATTAAAATCCTCCCACTTCAAACCCGCTTAAACCATCATCATTGTCTGGGTGTGGTTGAAAAAATCCGACACCCGGGTCGAGAATTCTGGCGCCAGAGCATCAGGATCCATAGCATGAAAACAACGTCTCCAGGAGTCGATACCTTTTGATATTCCGTGTGTAGTTCGTGAAGAAGATTTCTTTTTTGGCATTGTCCAACAGGGTGGATCAATGATAAGTGGGTCTTGATCCTTCCCCTCCGGGATCTCAGTTTTCCCGAATTATGGGTATGCTCCCCAGCTCAAGGGAGTAGTGCGTCAAACTATCATACGGGGGAACAGTTTTGATAAAAATGAAAACCACTGAGAGCACAAAAAGACACTTAGTGGGTGCCCAGAAAGCATACTTAGTGACCCTAAGTGCCCTAAGTGGTTAAAAATCTTTTGCGGATAGGGGGTCGGAGTTCAACTCCCGTACCTACGTTCCTCCCGAGTATTGGAGTTCCCGAATGTGATACCTTAAAATCAACCGTTTAAACGGTTTGATTTATAGATTTAAAATCTCAACGCCAAATTATTTTTGAAATAATAAAAATCTTAATAAAGCAAATCAACGTCTTTTTGGTCAACCCCAGCAATAGTCTTTTACTGTTTGGAACCGGCGATTTTTTTCTCAATATGATGTATCAAGCCTTTCATCTCTTTCTCCGGACTGAAGTCTAATATTTTCAAATCCTCCACCACAGCAGCGGTATGCCCGGGCGGCATATAAAATACATCACCGGCATTTAATACGACTTCTTTTCCATCATCATATTTGAGGCGCAGGGAGCCTTTTATAATGTATCCCCAATGCGGAACCTGGCAACTGTTGTTTTTCAGCCCTTCCAGCAAGGGTGAAAGATCAGTACCGGCAGGCAATTCATTGATCGCAACCGTCATGCCACCCCATCCGTTAAGATGGTTAACGGGCATGGTTTTGGGAAAATTTTCGATGGAGATATGTTGTTCGTGTTTAGGATCCGGTTTTCCGAATTTGTCTTTGGAACCATTGGTTTGTGCTGAAACTTTTGACGATACCAGCAGGAAAAGGACAACAAAAAGAGCATTCATAATTTTCTTCATGACGAATAGGTTTAAAGGATTAATAAACGTATTCAATTTATGAAGTCATTGATAAACAAGGAATTAACTATTGTGCAATTCGTTGTACTACTGTTGTATTTATTGTTTTATTGTGGAATCGGACTCATCAACAGGCTGGATCATGTCTTTAAAAGGAGTGTAATCCAGCAGGGTTTGTAAAAAGATATCCCTTCCAAAATCCCAGTAATGGCAAAGCTGACCCTGGTCAAGAGCATGCTGCAGAAAGTTGAGCGATTGATCCCTTTTACCCAGCAAGGCATAAATTCTTGCCTTGAGATAATCCGTATGGTACCGAAACTCGTGCCTGCGCCAATACATCCGGGGAATGGTATCGTATTTTGCAAAGAGGTTCAAAGCTGTAGCTTCATTTCCCATAGCGGCCTCTGCCTGCGCCAGGTAAATCAGCAGTTCGTCATTTGCCGGATTTTTTTTCAACTCTTTTTCGAGGTAGGTTTTTGTTTTTTTATAATCACCGGTGAGATATAAGGCATCTGCCATATCATATTTATAAGCGGATTGCCCGGGGATGAGTTCAAAATAAGAAACTGCTTTTTCTGCAAAATACCGGGCTGTGGTAGTATCGTGTACCAGGTAATATTCATAAGCAGCAGCGGTATTATATTCTGCCAATACTTTTTGTTTGTCCACGTCAAATTTTCCGGCCAGATAATTCATCTTCTCCCCGGCAATATCCTCGATTAAGGCTTCAAGTTCCTGTCCTGTTTTTCCAAGCCTGACCTCCAAATGAATTAACAGGTGAGGGATAGCCAGGCTATATTGGTTCAGGGGAATGGATTGCAGGTAGTCCAGAGCATCCTGGTACCGGCCGAGCATAGCCAGGGATTCGGTGTGATTCCATACTTTATAATAATGCCACATGCCCCATTCATTATTGGGTAATGGTTCTTTTATCTGGTCAAGCACCCGGATGGCCAATCGCGGCATAAAGAGTGCTTTGGCATTATGTCCGGCAAACAAATTGAAAAAGTAATCTCCGGGGTATTTTTCCAGATTTTGAAGACCTATTCGCAGCGATTCTTTGTACTGATGATTCAAAAGAGAATACATCATTTCGTAGACATCCCTCTCATAGGTGGTAATGGTGGGTATTGCTGCAATTTGCTGCAGCAAGGTGTCTAATTTTTTTCCCTGGTAAAACCAGAACAAAAAGATCCGGGGCATCACAAATTCCGGTTCCTGTGCGGCGGCTTTTTCTAAATATAAACGCGATTCCTCCGTGGCCAATCCGACGGTCATTTGATGCAAGCCGGTAATAAAAGCCTGGTATGCTTCATAGTTGGGAGGCTTGCGTTTGCCCAGTTTTACCTCATCGAGGTTGGAGATAAGGCCTGCAAATCTCAAACGGATATCTTCAATATTATTCATCACACTGTCTGCAGCGCCGTACACTGTTGGTAATTGATAAATGGTTTGAAGAGAAACCGCATCCACAAAAGCGGCGTCAAAATAAACCTGGCTATCCTTTCGGTAATAATTCCCGTTAATGTAATAACGGGCAGCAACCAAATCACGGAAGGTGGGTCTTCCCTCAGGATCTCCGGGTAAGATCCCGATATAGGACTGATATTGTTTGACGGTAAAATAAGGAACAGTTTGTACCATTTTTAACTCTCCAAGCTGACCGGAAATCCAGCTACTAGCCATATCACCTATACCATCTAACGATGAATCGCCGGTATGGTTGGCAAAAGGCAAAACTGCAATGCGATTATTTCCTTCCGGGTCTAGTTTAATTTCACCTTGCTTTTTCCCAAATATGAAAAAGAGTGAAAGCAGGCAAACAAGAAAAAGAGCAGCAACTAACAACCCAATTTTTGACAGGCTATGCTTTTTTACTTGCTCTTGTGGAAAATCAAATACAATTCCGTTTTTCTGTAACTGTTCTTTAATTTCCGGTACCTGGTAAAAAGACAGAAGAAGTGTTTTAACCAGAGGTTTGATATCGCCACTCTTTTTTATTTCGCCGGGTGATATGCCGGTCTCTTCCCGGAAACATTTATTAAAATAGGAGGGATCCTCAAATCCCACCTTATAACTGATCTCCGATACGGAAAGGTTACCTTCAAGGAGATACGAATACGCTTTCAGTATCCTGATATAACGAATAAATTTGCCGGTAGAAAGCGAAGTAAACTGTTTGAGCTTCCGGTGTGTTTGTTCACGGCTGAGGTTGAGATGTTCAGCCAGCTCGTTTCCGGAAAAGGGTGCTTCTTCCAGATGACTTACGACTATTCCGGCTGCTTTTTTTAGAAAAACAGAATCAACCGACGAATTTTTTTCAGATGAAAAAAGGCTTTTCAATCCTTACCAAGTTAGTAATATTTTCATTGGGATTTGGCAACTGTATAATGCCGGATCGTTATCAAATTAGCAGTTTACCTTAAAGGCTTGAACAACGGTGTTTCTAATACGCTTTTATCAACGCATAATAACTACTCAGCCTGTTGAGCAACTGAAGAACAGACAACCAAACAATAATCTCCACTACCGCTGCCGGTTTTACCAGCTTCAATATAGTTTCGATGGAGGCCTCATTGATCTGAGTAGGGCTGTATGATGTCACCAGTGCTAAAAGTAATATCGCCGCTTCCTGTTCCGTAATTGAAAATTGTTGCCGGAAAGAATCAATGATTTTATTGTAGGCCTCTTGGTCCGTTGGGATTTCCAATTGAGCCAATTCCTCCAGCCGGTTAAACATTTCGGCATTCAATTCAGGAGCCAGGTGGGCAGCCAGATTTTTTATTTCTGATTTAAGCACGTCGTTCCATACCAGGGCGCTGAAGATATATCCGGCATACACTTTCATTTTTAAACCGGTCGCAGTTAGTTTTGGATCCAGATTATCCCTCAGGACCGTAATTAAAGTTTTCAACACCCGGCTTTCCTTTATGGGTTTAAGCATAGGAAATGAATAGCCTGTTTGTTCTTTAAGATATCCGGCGCCATCCTGGTAATTGGAGGGAACATCCCGTGTCCATTTTTTCTCCCACAGCACAGCCCCTGGGGCATGCCGTATTACCCGCAGGTAAGTAAAAATATTGTCCCGTTGGGGTGCGGTGGATTCTGTAATTCTATAACCATTGGCCGCATGTACTCCCGGATTCCAGCTGGTTTTAGAAAGCAGTTCCGCCGTATCGTTGATGGCTTCTTGTTCCAGTTCTACGCCGGTGGCATTCATAAATTTATTCAAAAAACCCATCATGCTGATGGAGTATACGAGCCATTCGGTTTCTGCTTCTGAGAAGTATTGCCTTACCGCTTCCACATCGGCAGGTTTTAGCATGGAAGTTATATGGGCCAGGTTTTCTGCCAGGGTTACCACGGCTTGTTCTTTGGGTGTGCGCTCGCCTGCAATAGCTTCGGCCCGGGCGCCTCTGCGCAAAGCGAAAGAACAGGCATGGGCTGTGCAATAGGCACAGGCTGCTTTACTCGAGGCATACATGGCCAGGCCCATGGAGGCTTTAAAAGATTTGCTGCCGAAAAGAGTATTGGGCAGGTTAAACATATTTGGGACCAGCAAATTATACGTACGGAAACCAGGTTCCCAGATTTCCAATGTCGGATCACAATTGGGTATGATTCCAATCAACTCTCTGACCAGGTTAAGTAGCGGGTTGTAGTTCCTGTGCAGCGTTTCCCAGTTTACGGAAGCAGGTTTTAGACTTTCCGAGAGTGTTTTTGCCACGATAAAACAATTTATGATATAATCTTTTTCAATACTTCTCCATGGATCCGACTGATCGCAAACAGTAAGATTAAAAAAGGTCGAATATAGTATTTCTGTTGAATTGTAAAGGGTGAGTCTGGAATTGGGTGCAGGACAGGACATAGGCCGAAACGCACATTTTGGACTTAGATGTCACGGGCTACGGAGTCAGGTAAGTCAATGGGAAAATGTTCATTTTCGTATTGATCAATAGAACCGGAACGCTTCTTCACAGTTAGTGTTGAAAGTAAGGTGTGTATTTACTGTTGTCTTTTTTATTGATTTATCTTGTAAATGGTTTATTCCTTTTATGAAGGTGTTTTGAAAGTTCTTGCTGATAGACGACGCTAAACCTGTAGTAGCGGTAGGATTGTTAGTCCTGGTGATACAAAACCTGTCTAAAATATTTGTTCAACGTGCCAGTCCCATTGAAAGTATCTAACACATTTTGCGTAGCGTCAATTTTTACTTGTCTGTATTTTTGATGGTCAAAGTTTGAAATGCCACCCAAATAAACAATTTTATAAATGAGATTGTCAGGTTGAAGTTTTGTCGCTTTGAATAGCATCTCATTTCCTTCTTTTTCTAAATCATCATAGTCACCATACTCATAAGGAAAAATAGAAACTGTATAGCCTGCAATGAAATTGAAATCGGCATTGTCAGAAAAAGCTTTCTTGCCTTCATCAAACATTTCTTGCAGTAATGGTCGCAAGTTTATTTTGTCATGGAAGCTGCTTGGGGCATCTTCAATAGCTGTCCACAAGAAAAAATAGAAGTGTTTCCAAACATCGTAATTGTTTTTACTCCTATTGTAAAGGTTACGATATGCCTCAAAAACCTCGTCAAACTGCTTGTTGTCCTCTAACACAAAGATGTCTTGAAGTGATTTTGTCATTTTTATCAATTCTATGTAAGCTTAACGCAAAGGATGAGTATATACAAAGTAGGCGATTGCGGGCTTCAAATATTTCAAACCGTTCCAAAGTTTAACCGGGCTACAACTCTTGAATTTAATAGTATCACGCCTATTTTGTATTTACAATGATATGGCCAGATATTATTCTCTAATTATTTAATATTGAGTCTATTTCTATTTCAAAATCCTCTATAAAATAATCGTCGTTATGCATTGGAGGCGGTGGTGTTGGCTAAATTCCGATATCATAAAATATGACTTTTAGTTTCAAATTCTATCGGTTTATCTGCTTGTTTCAATTCAGCTTTCATATATGCCCCCATTATCATGAGGTAAAATTCTCTCAGTCGAAATGGAAAATCTGATGGACAACCATAAATATCAAGCGTGTCTATATCAGATATTATTTTTATATCACAAACTGGGGCATCAATAGCTGGAATATTTGATAAATTCTCTCGATTTACGATCGAAGCAGATAATAGTGTTTTTATTGTATCAATAAGTCCTGTTGTTATTTTACCATTATAATAACCTTTTAGTTTTGAATATTTCCCTCCAAAAAATTTAATATCTCCATCAGATGAAATTTCCACAGCTGTAACAGGGCAGTCTCCATAACATAAACTACTTGATAAGCATATCTTTTGAAAATCTGTCTTTTTTGAGAAGTTTATTGTGTCATTATAAAACCTGAGATGTATAAGGCTCGGATAATATTTATAAGTGCCTTTGTGAAGAAAATAAAATCCACGACCTTTAAGTTTTTCAATTACTAAACTATCATGGTCAATATGCAAGATTTTGGCAATCAGCTTTAATTTTTCTTTTCTTATCAGTGAATCCTTAGTCTGCAGATAATAAACCTCTTTAACAATCAATGAGTCGTTTTTAATCTCAAAACTTCCAACCTTATCATTGTGGAAATATATGCAATCATCATTGAAATATAGAGTTGAATGATTGTAAACTGACATAGAATCAGTACCCGATAAATCAATATTCCATTTTGTATTTGTAATAAAACTTATAGTATCATGAATCATTTGGTTGTTATCACTTTGATGTGATTTACAACTAATCAGGATTGTTATTAGAATAAATATCTCTAAAGTTTTTGTCATTTTGAAACGACGCGGCTTTTTAATTGGCCATAACATCATTATTTAAAAATGTGTTTATTGAGTATATTTTCTTATATATCCTCCAAATTTAAATAATATCCCACAGCTCTTTTATTAATTTTGAATAAAATTCAACTGAAGCACTAACAATGGTTCATTGGATTGTCAAAGCGCATAGTTCGTAACTTTAAATAAAAATCCATTACGTGCAGATCAGGTTTTACACACCTCATATCCTGTTGCAGGAATCTAAATTGGATAAGATGTCTCCAGGTTCATCTTGCTTTGCGCTTGCTTTCATTCCCCACAATATAATCCCAGGACTTCCCTTCAAAGTATTTGTCTAATTTTAAGATGACTTCTCAATTTTTGGAGGTTTTGTTTCTTGATTATGCTAAAAAATAATTTTGATCTGACTGGAAAAGTAGCATTAATAACCGGAGGTAACGGGGGTATAGGCCTTGCATTTGCCCTGGGCATTGCCAAAGCCGGTGGAGCTGTTTGTATCTGGGGAAGAAATAAAGAAAAGAACGAACAGGCGCTGAAATTAATACAAAACACAGGAGCTAAAGCAGCCGCATTGATCTGTGATGTAAGCGATGAAAATAGTGTTCAGGAATGTTTTAAACTCACGTTAGATTCCTTTGGAAGGGTGGATGGTTGTTTTGCCAATGCGGGTATCATGGGTAATGAGCACTCCATTATTGACCGGCCGTTCAGCGATTGGAGAAAATTGATGAGCATCAACCTGGATGGCGTATTTCTTACCTTACAGGCCGCCGCAAGGCATATGATCGAACGCGCCAAAAACGGTGACGCCTTCGGTCGTCTGGTCATCACCTCCAGCATGGCCTCGCGTATGGGGATCGCCCGTCATGAAGATTATGGAGCGAGTAAAAGCGCACTTAATGGTTTGTCTAAAGCCCTTGCCGTTGAACTGGCCCGATATAAAATCACCGTGAATGCCATCTTACCCGGCTGGGTGGCATCCGAAATGACCCAGTCCATGGTGGACAATAACAAGTTTACGGAGAAGGTCATTTCCCGCGTGCCTTTAAGAAGATGGGGCCAAGCAGAAGAATTTGAAAATATTGCGGTGTACCTGATGAGCGAAGGGTCAGGATATCATACAGGGGATGAGATAGTGATTGATGGGGGGTATACAAAGTTTTAGAAAAATTAATAACTTAATTTTATATTCTGTCATATTGATATCTGGCAAAGGAATGCCGCAACCGAAGATGGAAATCTTAGAATTTCTCTTTCCAGTCAGAAGCATGAAATTGATAGAAGTACAAAATTTGATTTAATCCCCGAAACGGCACTTTTTTATAGCCGTTTTTTATTAACATCAAATTTCCCACAATATGTAGCAGGTTTTGTCTTTAATTAATTCGTTGTCTTCTCCACCTTTACTAAGGGCATCAACTATTCTTTCAATTTCATCATTAGTTAATTTTCTCATGCTGTAAATAAGCGCAATTCTTAGAGCATTTGACTGTCCTAATAAAGTACTGATATTGATTTTCGTATTTGCTTTTACTTTAAAATTATCCAACTTTATTGCGGTGAATTGATATGAATTAATTGAGATTGTGAATACACCAGAAGGTAATGTCGCAGTTACAAAACCATTTAAATCAGAATGTATTATGGTGTCTGCTGTGTTGTTTTTAATTACAATATTTGCAGATGGGACAGCTTCTCCATTGTTGTCTAATATTGTAAACGTCAAATTACACTTGTCCGTTTCTAACAAAGTGTCTGTTTGATGGGTAGTAAAAGTGGATTTTTGACTGGTCAAATGTGCCCTGTACATAAATTTATATTTCTTCTGTCCTAAAACAATGGTAGGAAATAAGAAAATTATTAGTATGAGAAGCCTATGATTCAAATTTGCCGTTTTTTAATGAACCTAAAATGCGTATGTTTATGATGGTCTGGGAAAGGAAACATTCTTAACTGAAACGTTTAAGCTTCTATCATGCGATTTTTACATAGTTGTCCTCAAGTTTAACATTGAAATTGATATCAGCTTTGAGGGCTTTAAATACTTTTAGGATAGTGTTGACGGTTGCACTGTTTGCACTGCTTTCCAGTTTA
>Ga0138256_10005191_pt1 | contig 13821 bp, 5 predicted proteins | sample KNB2016incub_MG_FD_105486 | JGI IMG/M metagenome (GOLD analysis project Ga0138256, IMG submission 105486) | Active sludge microbial communities from wastewater in Klosterneuburg, Austria - KNB2014incub_MG | ecosystem: Engineered > WWTP > Activated sludge > Unclassified | place: Austria...
GGCGGGTGTGCTGCTCACCCACGCCTCCATATCAAGCCCTACAAGGCTTGTATCTGCGAAGTTGCGTGTGAGGTTCGGTGTCGCCGAAGCGATCGTGAACGGTGTGGCTTCCACCGCGCAATGTTCTTGGAAAAGCGCGTTCTGATCCACCGCAGTGTAGGTTCCGTATGGCAGGTTCATGGTATACTGGCCAGCACCATTGGTGATCGCGTAGAAATTGCCCGGTTGTACTTCGATCACTGTATTTGGCAGGTAGGGCTCCGTGCCGTTGCGCAGGCAGTTCTGGTTGCCATCCACGAATGCAGTACCGGTCAGGGTGCCACAGGTATAGCCCAGGTCGGGGACGTCCACCACAATGGTATCCATGCAGAGGTCCATCGGAAAGTTGAAATACTCTTCCTGAAGCGTCCCCACGTAGAAGGACTCCCAGTCGACCCTGGTCACTAGGTAATAGGTGCCTGCGGGTAAGCCGCCCTTGGTGAAGGTACGGTCCTGCGTTCCGGCCAAGTTGTTCGGTGTTCCGCCGCCGGTCCACTCAAAGGCGTTTGAGAACCCTTCACGGTAAAGTTCGAATCCGAGGGCCCATCCGTTCGGTTCTTGTGGCACGAAGACGCTGATGGAACCGTTCGCTCCGCCACTGCAGGCGCCGTTCACGTCCAGCACTTGCGGTTGCAGCCATTGTGGGTCCGATGGAAACGTCCCGGTCATGTAGGAGATGCAACCATTTACATCGGTGATGGTGACGTTCAATGGCGACCCGGGTGTTACTTGGTCAAAGTTGTTTAGATAGAGGTAGGTGCCCGTGTTCGCCGTAGGAAGTTCCGTAGCGCTCAGGACACTTCCGGTAAAGCTGTGCGGTCCCATGCCGATGTTCTCGATGTAGTCACGGATCACCAGCCTCCATGGTGGCCCAAGGGTCTCTTCCGGACATCCGGTCAACCAGATCGGATCAGCACCGTAGAGCAATTGCGCGATCAGGTCCACTGTGTCGGTGGCGGGGTCGCCATTGAAGTCGGTGACCGTTACACTGTAGGTGCCGGCAGGCAGGTCGTAAATGGTCTCGGTGGTGGCGCCTGTGCTCCATAGGTACGTGTAAGGTCCCACGCCTCCGCTGGCATTGGCCACCAGTTCACCCGTGGGATAAACACATTTGGGCCAGTCCTGCACTTCGATCTGCACGGAGATCGCCATGCTAGGTGTGGCGAGCAGGGCCAACAGGATGGTGAGGGTGGAGCGGTTCATAGGTATTCAATTAGTCGTGTTCAATGATCAACGGAAGGCGGATGGATCTTCCGCCGCTCAGGGTCAATTCGGTGATGTAGGCACCTGCAGGTGTGCCAGCGAGTGCAAGGCGCCGTTCACCCGGGCCCACTTGGAAGGATCGTACCACGCGACCTTCCATGGAGACCAGCTCCACGTACAGAAGGTCATGGTACAGCCCACGGATCTCCAGCCCATCGCGGGTGGGGTTGGGGAAGAGTGTCACCTTGTCCGTGCCGAACGTGTACACCATGGTGCTTACCTCTACCACGTGTTCAGTGGTGTTGGTAATGATCGGTTCATTGAAGTCAAAATAGATCTCCGCCGTGTTCTCGATCACATTACCGGGCAGCAGTCCGCTGCGTGGTTTCATGCGGAAGGCAATAAAGCCCTGACTTCCCAGCAGGTCGGTCGTGCTGTCGGGTAGCAGAATGTTAGCGAAGGTGAACACCAGTTCGCGGCCCTCGCCGAAAGAAGGTACAAAGGCATGCGAAGCTGCGAGTATCTCCAGGCTTTGGATGTCGAGGTCCACTTCGAGCTCATCACGGATCACCACGGTGAAGGCTGTGTCCGTACCTGTGTTCTGGAACCGCACAGTGTAGTCGATCCAGGTGTCGGCATCAAGGAAGAACTGTTCGTTGCTGCCCGTAACGTTGGTGGTGCCTATCTTGTCGTTGGGGTCGTAGCTACCGGTGATGGTACGTGTCAGCACCTTGGTGTTGTTGGCCACCGAAGCCTCGCCAATGGAGTTTGTTGCATTCGCAGTGATCACGAGCACTTCTCCTAAAAGTAGGATATCCGGAGGCAAGGTGCCGCTGATCCCGAAACCTTGCTGCCCGTATGCGGGAACTACTGCAAGATCCCAAAGCCCAGTTCCGCCGGATGCCGTACCGCCAGCAGAGGTGGTAACAGGATCGAGCAACGTGGGATAGTTCAACGATAGCGAAACCGTCCCACTTGGATACGCTGTGTTGTTGCGCACCGAGCCCCAGACGGTGAACGGAAATCCCGGCCGGAACGCCGTGGAATAGAGCAGCACTTCCACATCGTGCGGTACGAAGCTGCTGTCGGCGAGATCTATGGTGAGTGATGGGGTTCCACCATTCACCGTGAAAGGCACGGGCACCGCAATAGGGCAGAGCTGTGCTTCATCCACCAGCGGCTGCGCCAAGGTGTATGACCCGAAGGGCATGCCGATGAAGTAGTCGCCCTGCGCATCGGTCATGCCATACCGCGGTCCGGGTTGCACCGTAAGGATGCGATACGGTAGACCGGGCTCGTCGGGATCTTGTATGCAGTTCTGGTCCGCATCATTGAAGACCCTTCCGGAGATCGTTCCGCAAGGCCCGGGCAATTCGGGGACAGTGAAAGCGCCGAACGGGTTGGTACACATGGGCTGGCCATCAGAGCCGTTCACCCACGAGGAGATCGAGTAGTTACCCGCCGTTAGCCCGGTGATCACATATGGCGTGTTGATCGGTGGGTAGTAGAACTGTTCCAACTGCGTTGCCTCGCTCCACATGCGCACGTAACTCTCTCCTTGGCCTCCCACCAACATCACTGATATGGTTCCATTCGCATCACCAGCACACGCGCCCGTGATGCCATCGACCTGCACAAAGCTGTTGGTCACATTGCCGATCAAGCCACCCAGATCGAGCTCGCCGGGGCATCCGTTCTGGTCCGTGATGCTGATCACATTCGCCGTACCCGAACACACATATTCGTAACCGAAGAAGGTGGGTAGCCATTGAGGAGCATTGCTGTAGCTATAGGGCGCTGTTCCACTTAGCGCGCTTTCATTCACTTCCACTCGACCGGTGCAACCAAGATCACAGTCCCGTTGCAGTTGTGAGAAACTGTTGGCTACATCCAACTCGAACAAAGCGACCACCGTGGTGGAACCCTCCGCGACACCACCGATGGCGTCAGTGACGGTAACGGAGTATGTCCCGGGTACAAGGCCATTGATGGTCTGTGTGGTGGCTCCGTTGTTCCACAAATACGTGTAAGGCGGGATCCCGTTGCTGGGCACACCGCGCGCGCCTCCGACGTCCAGCCCGCACCGCGCAGGGAAAGCGATCATGCTCACCGTTACGCTGTAGCCAAGCGTTGCGGAAAGCAAGGCGAGTAGTAAAGTGAAGGATCTTGCGTGTGTCATCGGTGTGGGTCTAATGGTGCTCAATGATCAATGGAAGACGTGTGGCGGTTCCGTTGCGCAAGGTCAATTCAACGAGATAGGCACCACTGGGAATACCGCCGACCATGAATCGACGGTCGCCATTGGCGTTTGCAAAGGATCGAACGGTTCGTCCATCGATGGACAACAAGGTCACGCCTAAGAGGTCTTGGCCGAGCCCACGGATCTCGAATGCATCACGAGCGGGGTTGGGGAGAAGGATCACCTCCGGATCCGCGATCTCATGCACTCCCGTACTGAACTCCGCCACCAGCACGCTCGGCTCGGTGATCACCGGCGGGTTGAAGTCGAAGTAGATGTTGGCGATGTTCTCGATGGTCGTTCCCGGAAGCACGGGCTGCTTCGGCCGGATGCGGAAGCTGATGAGCCCATGGCTCAATGGCTCGTTCACGTTGCTATCCGGCAACAGGATGTTGGGGAATATGAACTTCAAAGTGCCCTGCCCTTGCAGGCTCCAAGTGTTCGCGTGCGAGGCTGTCACCAAAGAGATCGTCGCAGGGTCGAGGGTGGAAGGAAGTGTGTCCGTGACCACCACATTGAAGGCCGTGTCCGTTCCCGTGTTCTGGAAGCGGATCACGTAATCGATCCATTCATCCTCATTGATGAAATAAAGCGAATTGCTCGCGCGTGTGCTCGTGTAAGCGGTCTTGTCGTTCGGGTCGTAGCTGCCCGTGACGGTGATCGCTGCATTGGTGGTGTTGTTCGCGAGGTCGCCATCGGTGTTCGCGGTACTCACTTCGGCACTGGCAGGAATGACTGTTCCGATCAGGCCCACATCGGGCGGTACTTGCAGCCAGATCCGGTATTCGCGCTCCTGGAAAATGTCCAACGAGGGTTGGTTCCACGTGATCGTATTGCCTGCCACGCTCCCGGAAGGCCACGCGCTGATGAAGCTCACCGTTGGATCGAACGTGAAAGTGGTGGTCGTGGCGCCGCTTGCCGATGAAGAGAGGTTCTGCACGATCATGTTGTAGAACAGTTGGAAGCCCGGACGTGCAGGCCCGGACGCAAGCCCGATGGCGACATCGAGCGGGATCGTGGGCTGATGCCCGATGTTGGAAGTGACCGAATTCCCATTCACCGTAGCGCTCGCCGGACAGCTTTGGGCGATCGCCGCGCCGCTGGTGGTCATGGTATAGTTCCCGTTGGGCACCACCACGGAATAGCCGCCACCGCTTGTTGTATAGATCGGTCCTGGCTGGATCTCCACCACAACGTTCGATGCGTTCGCCTCGGTGTCGATGCAATCGCTGTTGTAGTCCATATAAGTGCTTCCGGTAATGGAACCGCAGGTGGGGCCGAGGTTGGGAATGGTGACCAGAATGCTGTCCGACGAGCAGTCGCCGCCTTGGATCAATGAATAGGTGAAACCCAAGCGATGCCTCAGCCAATAATTGCCGGGAGGCAGTGCGTAGAAACTGAACACATCGGGTGCGACGATCCCGAAGGTGTTGATGTAATCCATGTCGCCGCCGCTCTCCGGCCGCAACACATAGTAGGTGTCAGTGCCAACGTCCGGCGAACTGGTGAAGGTGACCTGGCCGTTGCCTACGTTGGCGCACGAACCTTGTATATCCACCACGGCGAAGCTGGGCCAACTCGTGATCGGCGCGCCTGCTATGCCTGTCATGGTGCCCTGGCAACCGTTCACGTCCCAATAGGTCAGCGAGTACGACTGGTCGGGGGCCATCGTCCCCAGGTCGATGTACAGATTCCCGGGGGCAGCCGGAGGTGGTACCTCGGCAATGCTCCCGATCGAAGAACTCCAGGGCCCAAGATCTCCTAATGAAGAGTCATACACGGGAATGAAGAAGTCGTGATAGTTCTGACCGGGGCAATAGGCATGGGTGATGCCCATCAACGCCGCGTGGTTCTCGGAGATCACCGTGGCCTGATCGGACACTTGCGTCCCAACGAAATCCGTCACTGTCACTGTGTAGGTGCCTGGCCCAAGACCGGTGAGCCCGTCGGTGGTTTCGCCGCCACCCCAGAGGTAGGTGTACGGCGGAACGCCACCTGATACTCCGGCAAACACACTGCCGTTAGCGTAGGTGCATGTTTCGTTCTGCACCACCATGGAGACGCTCAAAGCGTAAGCCCAAGTGGACATCGTGGCTAGTAAGAGGAAAGTGGAGATTCGCAACATGGGCTTTGTGTTTGGTGGTTGGTTCAGATCAGGTCTCTGAACTGGGAGGCGTGTATTCCTTGAAGCACGCGAATTGTGCACGAATGGGTGGACGGTAGCGCTTCGCGGTAATGCGTGAGGCCGGTTCCATGGCGCATGTGGGCTGGTTCATTGTTTCACGAATCGTGTGCGGTGGGTGGTGTTGCTCTGTACTTCCACGATATAGGCTCCTGGGCGCAAGTCGCTCACATCGAATTCAGTGGAGGAACCACCCTCGAAAAGTGTCTTTACCACTCGGCCATCCAATGTAAGAATGGCAATTAGCCCCAAATCTCCTGTGGAAACGTTTACGCGCAAATAGTCGCGTGCAGGATTCGGAAACAAATGGAATTGCCCGTGCCTTTGCTCCTGAACCACCCCCGTACCCAACTCTGCCACCAACACGCTCGGATCGGTGATCACCGGCGGGTTGTAGTCGAAGTAGATGTTGGCGACGTTCTCGATCTCGGTGCCCGGGAGGATCGGCAGATGTGGCTTGATCCGGAATGAAACTAAGCCATGACTCGCTGCTTCGTTCACATTGCTATCAGGCAGTAGGATGTTGGCGAATGTGAAGGTCAGGATACCTTGACCTTCCAACGCGCGTGCGGTCGTGTGCGAAGCAGCACCCCAAACGATACTGCCGGGATCGAGCGTGGACGGCAACGTATCGGTAACGATCACCGTGAATGCCGTGTCGGTTCCTGTGTTCTGGAATCGAATGGTGTAATCGATCCATTCATCTTCATTGATCTGCCACACGGACGTGTTACCGCTACTGCTGTATGCCAGCTTGTCGTTGGGGTCGTAGGCGCCGGTGATGGTGCGCAGGTTGGTGGTCGTGTTGTTGGTGAGGTCGCCATCGGTATTCGCGGTGGTGAGTGTGGCATTGCTTGAAAGTTGGATGCCGAGCAAATTGATGTCCGGTGGCACCATGGTGAAGATCCCGAATTGGCGTTGCTGCCATGCGCCCAAGGAAGCTTGGTTCCATGTAAGGGTGTTGCCGTTCACGGTCGTCGGTGTCGGTGTTGCACTCAGGTAGGTCAGTGTCGGATCGATGTTCACGGTGATGGTCACCGCACCGGTGCTTGTTGGGGAGAGGTTGGTAATGTGCACGGCGTAGTTGAATTGAAAGCCGGGTCGCGCTATGCCGCTGCCGATCGCCAGCATGGCATCCATGCCCACCAAACTCGTATCGGGCAAGTTGCGTGTCACCAGCTGCGTTCCTGCGGAAAGCGTGAATGGGATCGGTGTACCCGTGCAATGTTCTTGGAAGGTGGCACTCTGTTGCTCCACGGTATAGTCGCCCAGAGGAAGCATCTGCTCATAATACCCTTGGGCATCGGATACGAGGTAGTATGGTCCAGGTAAGATCTCCACGATGGTGCCCGGTAGATAGGGCTCGCTCCCGTTGCGTATGCAGTTCTGGTTGTCGTCCACAAAAGCGCTGCCGCTCACCACACCACAGTCCGGTCCCATAGAAGGAATGGTGAAACTGTAGGTGTCTTCGCATCCGCTACTCGGCAAGAAGGACGACATGCTCATATTCTGGGTAAGCGTGTAACTCCCCGCAGCAAGGCCGGTGATGGTGAAGGTTGAAGGAGGGCCGCCGGTCTGGTGGTAAGGGTAGTTCTGGATAAATGGCTCGATGAACGTATGCACATACTGCTCATGGCCCTCGCCTGTGGAGCTGATGGTGATGCTGCCCGATGTGGTACCATCGCAAGCCCCTTGAATGCTCACGGTGCTGAGCGTGGGCCACTCCACAGGATATCCGATATTCACGTTGTAGGTCCCAGGACAACCATCCGCATCCGCGAAAGTGAAGCTGTTGAAGCCGCTCGTCGGGTTGAAGATCGGTGTGGCCAGCACGGGGTACTGGGGTCCACCCTCGTACTCTTCGTACCAGAGCGTATCCAACTGCGCGCCACCAATGAAGTAGGGCGCAGGGCCAACAAGCTCCAAGGTCCCTGGGTCGAAGCCGATCGTTGTCATTTGTGTGCACAACCCGTTGCCATAGTTGAAGAAGTCGCCTGCTAACGAATTCACCTGACCATAGTCACCGGCGGTGAGGGTGTTGTTGGCCGAAGCCTGCTCCATATTGAAGTCCGTTACCGTAACCGCATAGGCTCCCGGCAGCAAGCCTTGGATGGTCGGCGTGGTCTCACCGGTGCTCCACGCATAGGTATACGGCCCAACGCCGCCGTAGGCATTCGCCCGTAGTTGCCCATCAGCGTGCGTGCAGGTGGGCTGCTTCAAGGTCGATATCGTTACCGTTACCGCGTGGGTCGTTAGTGCCAATAGCGTCAGTAGGCATAGGGTCGAGATCCGTTTCATGTGTGTCATTGTTTGATGAACCGCACTGTGCGGTCCAGGTGTTGGAGAATGTAGATGCCGTTGGCCAAGCCGCGTACATCCAGTTGTAGACCGGAGGCAACTCGGTGTTGTGGTACTTCTACCCTACGGCCGTCCGAGGAGCGCAATACAACTTCAGCGCTCGCATTTGTTGGAAGGTCGACCAGCAACAGTTCGCTAACAGGGTTCGGTGCAATACGCAAGTTCTCTCGACTTGCTGAGTCTACCCCCGTACTCAACTCCGCCACCAACACGCTTGGTTCGGTGATCACGGGATCATTGAAGTCGAAGTAGATAATGGCGGTGTTTTCGATGATGGTGCCTGCAACCAACGGAAGTAAGGGCTTCACCCTGAACTTCACCAAGCCGTGACTACCCGCTTCGTCGGTGGAGCTAGCGGGTAGTTGTATGTTCTCGAAGCGCCATTCGATCACGCGATCGGGTTTGAATGAAACGGTGAAGGGGTGCGAAGCCACACCCTGCTCGAATGTGAGCATGTTCAACTCGGGAGCGATCGTATCGGTGATCACAACGAACTCGGCTGGGAAAGTGCCCGTATTCTGGAACCGGATCGTGTAGTCGATCCACTCATCCTCGTTGATGAAGTAAAGCTCTTCGCTGATGCGTGTGCTGGTAGTGGCGCGCTTGTCGTTGGGGTCATAACTGCCTACTACCTCGCCAATGGACACGGCCGTGTTGTTCGCCATGTCGTCATCGGGGAGCGTGTTCACAACGGCGAGCGAGGTGGAGAGCGGGGTGCCAAGTAGAATCCCCATGGGAACTCCCACGTTCACGTTGATATACAGCCCCTGCAAGGCGGTAAAGGGCGCGAGGTCCCAAGTGAGGGTGTTGCCTGCTATGGAAGTGGGTGTTGGTGTTGCGTTGGTGTAGGTAAGGTCGGCATCGAGGATGAAGGTGATGGTGACCGGCGCACTGACCTGTGGCGATAGGTTGCGCACCCAGCCCCAGTAACTACCTGCGAATCCTGGCCGCATGGGGCCGGACTCCAGCTGCGTGCTCAGGTCGAGTTGCACAGTGCTGCTATCCGCCAGATCGATCAACACGGGAACCGTTCCCATCGCAAAAGGCACCGGCGAGTTGACCGGGCACTGCTGGATCAACGCGGGATCCGTTTGCGCCAGCGTATAGTTGCCACTGGGCAGGTCGAGCGCGAAATCGCCAATGCCATTGGTGATCGCGAGCAACCCGCCGGGCTCGATCTCCAGTACTTGGTAAGGCACACCCACTTCGGTGGGGTCCTGTATGCAATCGTCATCGTTGTCTATGAAGACCGATCCGCTCAAGCTGCCGCAGTTGCTACCGAGATCCGCAACGGTGAACGCGAGCACATCATACGGGTTGCCGTCGCAGTTGTAAGCCATCAAGTAGTCCGTTGGATCCCAATCGCGCACGATGGTGTAGTTGCCGGGCGCGAGTCCGCTGAAGGTAGTCGTATTGTTTGCGCCGGAATACGCCGTAACGAATACCTGCGCCGCATCGAGCAGCGTGATCTGCGGATAAGGATTCAAGAAGAAGATCGGGTCGTTCAGGTTCGAGACCGTTACCGAGCCTCCCGATGTGCCAGTGCAAGAACCGGTGGTGCCAACGAGTTGCATGTAAGGGCCACCCGTCGGTGCAGGACCAAGCACTGTCTGGTTGGAAATGCCCGTGCATCCATTGGCATCTGTGACCTCAATTGAAATGATGCTCCCCGCCGGCGAACCGAATGAACTGAAGTACGGATCACCCTGCGCGTCGAAGCCATCCGGGGGCGGGTTGTAGGTGTAGGGAGGTGTTCCAGAGAGGAGCCACTCGATGATCTGCACTTGACCACCCATGCTGCCGATGCAACTGCAATGGCCGTCTTGCGCGCACTGCGGAAGTGAAAGTCCTGCGTTGACAACCTCCCAAGAGCCGGTGGCCTCATCCGCATTTGCATCGGTCACCGTGATGGAATAGATCCCCGGCAGCAGGTCATAGATGTTCGCTGTAGTAGCGCCATTGCTCCATTCGAAGGCGTATGGCCCTGTGCCGCCCCACACCTGGATCTCGATCGCGCCCGTAGGCGCGCCACAGGCGGAAGGGTTCACCAGCGTGGCGGATACGGAGATCGCTTTCGCGACCGATGGAAGAACAACCGATCCGATTATCGCAGCAGAACAGAGAAAGGCCTTGTACATGGAAGTTGGATTTAATGGTGCAGGATACTTGTCTTAACGGCGTACACACTACCGTCGCGCGTTGAGGCCACTAGGACGTAAAACCCTTCTGGCAAGTCGGCAACGAACATGTAGGCGGTGGTAGATCGCAACGGCACGCTTCGGACCATGCGTCCATCTGAAGCGTAGATCGCTATTCGTACAATATCGTCGGTGGCACTCATCATGATCACATCATCAGCAGGCGAAGGCCACGCGCGCAAGTCTTGCGAACGCCCTTCATCAACCCCCGTACTGAACTCCGCCACCAGCACGCTCGGTTCGGTGATCACCGGTTCGTTGAAATCGAAGTAGATGTTTGCCCTATTCTCGATCACGGTGCCCGGAAGGATCGGCAGGCGTGGTTTGATGCGGAAGGAAACGAAACCATGGCTTGCGAATTCGTTCACATTGCTGTCCGGCAGTTGAATATTCACGAAGTTGAAGGTCAACACGCCGGCACCGGCAAGGCTCCAAGAGAATGGATGGGAAGCGGCACCCACCTGTATGCTGGCAGGATCGAGCGTTGCGGGCAAAGTATCGGTGACCACCACCAGGAACGCGGTATCACTGCCTGTGTTCTGGAAATTCAACGTGTAGTCGATGTATTCGTCTGCATCGATGTAGTAGAATTCCTCGCTTTGGCGTGAGCTGGTCTGCGCGATCTTGTTGTTCGGGTCGAAGCTCCCTGTTACGACTTGCGCGCTGTTCCACGTATTGTTCGCAAGAAAGCCATCGGTGTTCGTAGTTGTTAGTGTGGCGTTACAGTTCAGCACAGTGCCGATCAGGCCAACATCGGGGGGCAATGTAAAATAGACGTGGAAGTCGTTGGTGATATACGGGCTCACATTGTTAAGATCCCAAGTGAGTGTGTTCCCTGCTATGGAGGATGGCGCAGGAGATGCAGATGCGTAATTCAAATTCGCATCGTAAACAAAGGTCAACGTAGAGGCACCTGCATTCGCCAACGTGTTGTTGCGCGCATTGATCGCATACTGGACCTCGAAACCCGGTCGTGCAGGACCATTGACCATGGTCACCTGCCCATCCAACGGGTAGAGCGAGGCGCAGCCGATCGGTTCGTTCACCATGCCATCTACGGCACTCAAGGTGAACGGACCCGGGCATTCCTGTTGGGCACCTGGGTGTGTAATGGTATGGTCATAAGTACCAAACGGAAGGTTTACGCTATACAAGCCTAGAGCGTTGCTGCTGGCGTAATACGGCCCCGGAGTGAACTCCACGATCGCCTGCCCGATGCTGTTCTCATCAAAGGTCCATGCACAATTCGCGTTGCCATCCACGAAGACCCTTCCGTTCACATTGCCACAGGTCGCACCCAGATCGGGTACGGTAATGGTGGTCATATCGCCGCATTGCTCATCATCCGTCGGTCCGCTCGATTCGGTTATGACCTGCAACTGGTAGTCGCCCGGAGCGAGCATTGCATGGCTCTGTATCGATGGTAGTCCATTCACTGGAACGGTGCTCAGCAACGTGCCATTCGGGCGGTACAGCTTCGCTTTGAGGAATTGCGCACCACCTTGGATGGTGACGGTAAAAGCACCGTTCGCTCCATTGGAGCAAGCCCCTTGCATATCAGTGACCCACACCTGCGGCCACACCACCTCCGTGCTCATGATCACCGTACTCTCTCCGGTACAACCGGATCCATTCGTCCACGTGATTATCTGTGTTGAACCCTGCATCACATCCATCTCTACACGCACCAACGAATCCATATCCTGACAATTCAAGCAAGGCAGTGTTGTGCTGGACATCAAACTCGCCGGTCCAGTGATCGTGTACGGACCAGATCCATACCGTGGGGTCGTGTATTGTCCAAAGGTGTGCAAATTGAGGTCGACCATCGGAAAAGCACCCGAGCAATGTGCCAAGTTCGCATAAGTCTGTCCACCCTGCATCAGGGACTGGGAGAATACCTCACCTTGGCCAGTTGCCTGTGTTCCGACAGCATCGGTCACCGTGACGCTATATATGCCGGGCAAAACATTTTCCAGCACGGGCGCAGAATCTCCGGTATTCCAAAGGACCGTATACAGTGGCACGCCACCTGTTATCTGAGCCTCCACCACACCAGTGGGATATCCGCAGGCGGAGAGCACCGGGTTCATCACGAACACCTCCAGCGCTTTAACGTCCATGCAACACAGCAGTATAGCCAGAACGGCCGTAGTACTAAATGACCTCATAGGTTACTGATCTTAATGAAGATTTCGTTGAATTGACGAACAGATCATGATGGTCGCAGATGATAGTAGCATCTAGCAGGTGGGAGATGTCGACCACTGTTAAGCGAGAAAAAATGTTCGAACCGATCACAATGCATCCAACTGATGTGATCACTGTCCAGAAATGAATGCCGGAATGAAGTATTGCAACCGATAGAAGATGGTCACTTGCTTGGTTCTGGCGCAGCAGGAAACATCTCCCATCTTGAAAACGAAAGGCTGAAGGAAACCCTGCCGACAACGAACTGGGATCACTATGATCCGCGGGCAAATGATGTGAGGGCTTTGCTGTCCGATCCACGCCAATGGACAAAGCGAGGATAGCACTCAGACCCCTAAAAACAACGATGAAGCAGAGAGAATTTAGTTTCTTGATCATTGCCCTGGTGGTTGGCACTAATACTTCATTGACGAGAAAAATAGAACAAGGATGCCTCCAACTGCATGATTTTCTGTGAATTGTACGTTCATAATGGCAGCGGTAGCTTTGCGAACCCCAAAACCCGGATAAACGGACAATTCGTTCGCGATCAATATGAGCGTTTCCAGTACAGTTGCCTTTCACACCCTCGGTTGCAAGCTCAACTTCGCCGAGACCAGCACCCTTGCCCGGTCGTTGGAAGAGGCAGGCTATGCGCGTGTGAGACCGGAAGAACGTCCGGATGTTTTCGTGTTGAACACCTGTAGCGTTACGGAGAATGCAGACAAAGAATGCAGGCGGCATGTGCGTCGGTTCAGGAACATCAATTCCGAAGCATTCATTGCCGTTGTGGGTTGTTACGCACAATTGAAACCAGAGGAAATTCTGACTATTCCGGGAGTGGATCTCGTATTGGGAGCCAATGAAAAGTTCGATCTGGCCAGTTACATCGAACGCTCCACTTTGGGTCATTCCGGGCTTGACCCGGAATCTCAAAGAGGCAAGCATACCCCTCAAAAAGGCCAGGCCCACTACTCCCCTATCAAAGACACCAAGACCTTTGTACCCAGCTACAACGCGAACGACCGCACACGCACCTTCTTAAAAGTGCAGGATGGCTGCGATTATTTCTGCTCCTTCTGCACTATTCCCTTGGCACGTGGCAGAAGTCGAAGTGCAACTATTGCTGAAACCTTAGCACTTGCTAAAGAGATCGCAGCATCGGGCGTGAAGGAGATCGTACTCACTGGCGTGAATACCGGTGATTTCGGAAAAAGCAACGGGGCTTCAAGCGGAGTCGAGAAGGAGAATTTCCTTCAACTGATCGAGGCACTTGATGAAGTTGAAGGCATCGATCGTTTCCGTATCAGCAGCATTGAACCGAATCTCTGCCATGACGGAGTGATCGACTTTGTCGCCAAGAGCAAACGCTTCGCGCCACATTTCCACATGCCGCTTCAAAGTGGCAGCGA
>Ga0138256_10005192_pt1 | contig 13819 bp, 10 predicted proteins | sample KNB2016incub_MG_FD_105486 | JGI IMG/M metagenome (GOLD analysis project Ga0138256, IMG submission 105486) | Active sludge microbial communities from wastewater in Klosterneuburg, Austria - KNB2014incub_MG | ecosystem: Engineered > WWTP > Activated sludge > Unclassified | place: Austria...
ATGAATCTTGAATGACTTTGTGAAAAGTAAATCGATAAATAATGTCATCTCCTGGTGTTGCTGTGTTATTATCAATGTGAATTTCATACCGGATGTTCTCGCCGAATGAATGATAATTAGGTCCACCGAAAGGTAATTCTGCCGGAATATAACATGCTATAATCGTAATCATGTTGGGATTATCCGGACTTCTAAATGCATAAAGATCTGTATTGTCGGCCAAAGGATCATTGGAGATCAATGGCGCTTCACGATGGCTTGAAGCAAAAGCCTGACCGATACTCAACAGAATAAACATCGAACAGGCAAATTGCTTAAAGCCAAAAAGAATACTTTTTTGATTGGTTTTAACAATTTTCATAAATTAAATTTTAGATAATGATAAATAAGACTTAAGTGTCTGTCAGGAAGATATACGATGGAAAGAAAGGTTTGGATTTTTGATAGAACAATTCAATTTTTAACCCTTCAATTCATTATGCTAAGAAGTTAATAGAAAATATAATCCATTCTCTATTAACCAAATATAATTTCGATAAATAAAGTTTGCGTTCGTATTCGAAAATTCAAAACCTTTACTAATGCACCTTGGCATTATAAATCTTTGAATTTGAATGTATGAATGAAATAAAAATAGAAATTTTACAATTTGCCCAAAACTACCATACTCGTTAAAGTTGGCGTAGGACTTCCACCTCTTTTTTCGACTGTTATTGCAAAGGCTTGTGGATTCATTGCTTTAGCCATTTTAAGGAGTTTGGATTTATTATCAAAAATTCCTGAATCGATGGGCTTCCCATCTTTAATAAACCAAAGTTGATATTGAAGATCAGCGGTCAATTCAGGAAGACTTTGGGTATTTAAATAAACATCATTTGAAGCCTGATTCCAATAAATAATGGCACTTACAGTCTTTAATGTGTCCAGACTATTCATTATTATTTTTCTAAATTCAGCCCCTGAAGCAATGGAGTAATCTTCTTTGATAGCTTCCAGTTGTGTTATGACAGATGTTAAATTTTCCTGAGAAGAATTAAGTGATTTTTGAGAATCAACCAATTTATTATGAAGTTGCGTATTGTCAATATACAAATAAGAAATGGCTACCATAGCTAACAGGAATGAAGCTGCTATGCTGTATCGAACCCAGATCGAAGTGGGTTTTTGATTGTGAACTGTGGTATTTAATTGATTGATTTTATTTAAAACATTCGATTTGAGTTGTTCTGACATTGGTTTTGAATGAAGGTTAGCATACTGAAATAAGGTTTCTTCAATTCGATTAATTTCTGCATCAACTTCAGGATGCATCGCACGAATCCGTTCAACTTCCAACTGCTCAACAGGTGTAAGTTGTTGCAGAACATATTGTTCTAAAATACCGGATTCTATGTATTCTTGTACATTCATTACTTGTCAATAAAATATTTCCTCAATTCTATAATAGCTGTTCTAATTTTAGTTTTAACGGTTCCCAAAGGTATTTTTAATTCATCGGATAATTCTTGTTGAGTATACCCTTCAAAATAAAACTTTTGAATTAAATTCAATTGATCACCTTGTAATTTATTCATTAAATGCTGAACTCCTATATGATCTACAGACATTTGCTGTTTGTGTTCCATATCAACTTGATTTACGACATTATCTATGGAATGGATTTTAGATTGATTTTTATTGTGTTTAGATTTCAAACGATCTAATGCCTGATTCCTGGCAATATTCAACATCCAGGTAAATAATCTTCCTTTAGCCGGATCGTATGTCAAACTATGATTCCAAATCTTCACAAAACTATCCTGCATGACTTCCTCTACTTCTTCAGGATTTGTTAAAATTCGTTGTACTACTCCATTCAATGCTGCACCATAAAGATCCATCAATTCAGCTAAAGCACTACTATCCTTCGTTTGAATGCGTTGCAGTAGAATTAGTTCAGCTTCTTGAATTATTGCCATATGAATATCAATCGTATGGCAAAGCTAATGCATTTATAGGTTTTTTAATACTATAAATACAGTCAAATTAATTGAAAACCCAATGAGATTTGCTGAAATGCTTGTTGATTTACAGAATACAATATACACTAGTCTTGAATGAAGTTAAAAGAAACCTGACTCCAGAGTCAATTAATAACATTAAACAAATCCGTAGAATTTTAAAAGCTCATCGAATGCCAAATATTGCATCAATCTTTTAAACAGCGTTGATAAACTTGAGGTCATCAAGGGAAACTTTATTCTACCAACATAGACAAAAATATACTTTTCTTTGTACCCAGGTTGAAGTAGTTAAAACCAAAACATTGGGAAATTTGAAGCTAGCAGGGTCGTCAGGCACAAGTTGCAAACTAGAAGTCAATGACCAACAGGACCAGCAAAGATGTGATTTTAGACTTTTGTAGGGTTATTTTTTTTTTAAAATTGATTGGAGTTAGGGTGAAAATAAACCTAAATTTTAAAGTATGCTTGAATAAAATAATATGACAAATTCAGTATAATAAACTAGGCAAATAATATAAAACTGTTAAATATAAATTTTACTGATACAAACCATGTTTATTTAAACTAAATGCTATATTTTAATAAATTTCCCTAAGCTATATTTGCCCGAATTTAAAAAATATTTTAAATAATATAAGCCTGATGATAAATTGCTAATATCCATTACATATATATTTTTATTTACTTCAATACGCTTAATAATTTTTGAGTCTATTGAAACTATTTCAATACTCTCAATTTGGGTTTCCGAAACAATATTTAACTGAGTGGATGCTGGGTTTGGATACGCGATTTGACTAATTTTTAAGCCCAAATCAAATACTTTAGTAGTTTGATCATTGATTTTATCTCTATAAACATAAACTCCTGTATCGGTAAATGCATATAAATAGTTATTTTCATCAAGTAATATATCAGAGATAAAAATGTTGCCTGATGAATTATCCGGCAATCCTTGACTTGAATAAAAATAGTCTTTATTTGAGAAGTTGTAAACCCCACCTTTATTAAATAACCAGAAGCTGTTGTTAAATACTCTTGAGGTTAAACCTTTGGATGATTGATAAATTAATCTTGGTACGCCTTGAAGGCTATCTATTAAATAATACTTATAAAATCCTTTGACAATTCCAGGTATATATGTATAGTAAATTAATTTCTTAGTATTGTTGACTGCAACAAACCGCTCTATTTGTATTACTGTCGAATTGGAATTGATTGGATCAATTATAGTTAATGCATTATTCGTTTCAAAATAAAATAAATTGTCAACAGAAGTAATGTCATAAGTTGTATGCCCTTCAGGAAATTTATATAAGGCATTCCAAGTTATTCCTTTGTTTTTAGTATAAACAATTTCAGTGCTATCCATTGCATAATTTACTCCATTGTAATCGGTTAAATACCTAACAATAGTATACTTAAGAATTGGAGCAATTAATTTAATCCAAGTTGAAGAATTTCTGAGTTTATAATAATGTGTATTGATGATTGAGTTGAAAATATGAATAGTGCCTTCATTGTCTTTAAATGGTTTACTGAATTTAAAGTAATTATCAATGACTAATGGTTTGATATAAGAAGTATTATGTGGTTTATAGAATATTTGATCATAATAAAAAAAGTAGTCAGCATACATTGATTTAACAAAGTAATTAGGATCTGAGTTATTTCCAGGTAGAATGCTCTCTATAGTTTGCATGCCTATAGATCTAATTAAAGCTCCTGGAACAGCAACAATTACATTATTGTCAGGCAAAAAATGAAGATTATCAATGAAATATTTTAAATTCCTTAGTACAAAATGATCATAATCAACAAAACTGAAGCCGCCGTCCTTAGAATATAAAAGTTCATCAGTGTATCTGGAAGCACCCCCAGCAGAAATTAGTAAGTCGTGGTTAAGGTTTTGGAATATTTTAACAGTATTATAGTTGTCAGAATAATTAAAAAGCATGATACTATCAACTTGAAATGTATTTATATTAAAAATGTACAAGTTTTTATTGTCATGAAAATACATATTTTGAAAGTGATCTGAAAAGAAAATGTATTTTAAATGTTTTAATAAATTTATCGATTGGTTTATTCCCCCATCCCTATCAATAAAGTTAATAGTTCCTCGTTCTGAATGATAATTAACTATCTTTTCTGAATTTAGAACTATTATTTCCCCAATGTAGTAATAAGGATCTGCGTTTTTTGGATAATAATTTGATTTTTTATAAGTACTTGAAGGATAGAAATTATAATAGAAATAAATATTACCCATATTGTCAACCTGCAATTCATCCTCAGGGGCTGAATTACAATCACAGTCTCCAATTAACTTGACCCAATAATTATTACTTATTGAATATTTGTATATATTACTTCCTCCTCTAGAATAAAAGTTGAGATCTTTTCCTAAAGTAATATTTGTTAATACATCCTTGTTAGATATTCCTTCCATTGCTAATGTCCATTTTTGACCTAGGTCAAAAGAAACATAACATTGATTATTTGTACTCTGGATTAGTATCATTGAGTCTTTATAAAATTCAATATATTTAGATACTCCAATTGTTGGTGTTGGATATTTTAGCCAATTCTGACCATTTGAAGTCTGATACAAGATAGCGAACAAAAGATTAATGATTACAAAGGCTTTCATGTGTTTTAAATGTTTAGTTAGCGTGTAAAATACATAGTTTTACAAAAAAAACTTTTGGTGTTAACTAAATTTTAGTTAAATTATTGCTTAATACAAAATAATTTTTAAAGTTACAAACAATAATATAATGACTAATAGCTCTGGTTTTAAGTCATTAATTATAGTAAGCCACATTCAATTCTTTTGTAAAATCCATTTTAGGAAAAGACATCTCGTACATAATGAAATGAAAAACACCTTAGGTCCATGATAGAATACTCTGTCGTTAGTTGGTATATAGCCGGTTCTTACTTGTTAATTACTTTGACCTTACTTGGTATCAAACCTACCCATCCTTGTGGGATACTTGTGGGATACTTGTGGGATACTTGTGAGAGAGTTCATGGGAGTTCATGGGAGTTCATGGGAGTTCATGGGAGTTCATGTAGAAATAGTATTATTATTAAATATTGCACATGAAATGGAATGGTTGACACACACCTCAGGATAACAAATGACTTTAGCTTATTGTTTTTAAACTACTTTTTCTTCCAAAACTTCAAATGCCTTTTTTTCTTTTTTTCTTTAATAAAAACATATCTCAGGGTTAGTGCAGTTGATGGATTAAATGGTTCTTTACCATACCAAAAACTAAATGAAGGCAAAAAATCCCATGAGACATTGAATCGGTCAGATGTGAATTCAATACCTCCAATCAAAGAAATTCCACTTGGATATATTCGAGCTGAATCTCCAATATAATTCCAATGAACTCCGGCTCCGTAATACACATTGAATCGACGGGTGATTAAAGGATAATGTTGCTCTAACATAAGTTTAAGTCCAAGATCATCATTTCGATAACTTGAATTCAAAACGCCTTCAATTGTTAGATGTTTTGCAATTCGTTGTTGTATGCTAATACCTATGTCTTCGCCAAGTCTAGCCCCTCCTGCTGTAATATATTTTTGAGCATCTAGATCAGTTAAAAACACACACGTAAAAAGACAAAATAATATTCTTACCATCCGGTAAATACGCAAATTGGGGTTTTGATATTGTTTGGACTAATTACCATTATATAGAAATAAACAGAACTTGTTTTTATACCTTTGCCCATAATTTAAATATATGCCAAAACATCTTATTGCGCCTTCTCTACTGTCCTGTGATTTTTATAATCTTACTAAAGACATTGAACTTATCAATACCAGCGAGGCAGATTGGCTTCATATTGATATTATGGATGGCAGATTTGTGCCCAATATTTCATTTGGTTTTCCGATCATGGATGCAATAAAAGACCATTGCAATAAAGTAAAAGACGTGCACCTAATGATTGTGGAACCTGAAAAATATTTATCCAGGTTTCGTAGTTCCGGAGCTGATGTCATAACAGTTCATTACGAAGCGTGCACACATCTCCATCGAACGATTCAACAAATCAAGGAACTGGGTGCCATGGCCGGGGTTGCTCTAAATCCACATACTCCGGTAAGCTCTTTGTATGATGTATTAGAAGATATCGATTTGGTATTGTTGATGTCTGTGAATCCTGGTTTTGGCGGTCAAAAATTTATTTATCGTACGCTGGACAAAATTGAAACATTAAAATCTGAAATCATCTCTAGAAATCTAAATGTAAAAATCGAAGTGGATGGTGGTGTTGGATTACAAAATGCAGAACGCATCCTTCAAGCAGGAGCAGATGTCCTTGTGGCTGGTAACGCTGTGTTTGGAGACCCAAATCCCACGAAGGTCATTTCTCAATTAAAACAAATTGGCCATAACATTTAATTTGCAAAATAACGTTTAGCAGACTATGAGGCGATTTATTATCCCAATATTTCTATTTCTTTTATATCATAATGCATTTACTCAAGAATCGTCCAAATTCTATGGCCAGGCTATAGATGCTCAAAATGGATTGCCTTTAGAATTGGTTATAGTTTATGTACCTGAGACTAATGTATACTTTGAGACTAAAGAAAACGGACGTTTCAGTCTTGATATCAGTGCTACAAAAAATTTAATCATAAAATGTAGTCGTTTAGGTTACCAAACTCAAACCATAACTTTGGGAAATTGGTCAGGCACCAAGGATCAAGAATTTAATATTAGTTTAATTCCCATTACCAATCAGGAAATCATCATCAAAGAAAATGTAAATACCAATAACTCGAATATTAAAGAAAATGTAAAATCCTTTGAACTGATTCCAACAACTACCGGAAATATAGAAAGTATACTTCCCAGTATAGCCTTAGGTGTAAGGAGTAGCAGCGGTGGTGAATTGTCTTCCCAATATAGCGTGAGGGGCGGTAGCTATGATGAAAACTTAGTAATCATCAATGATTTTGAAGTCTTTCGACCCCAATTAATTAGAAACGGCCAACAAGAAGGACTAACTTTTCCAAATGCTGATTTGATAAGGGAATTAAATTTTTCATCGGGTGGATTCGAATCAAAATATGGGGACAAATCTTCTTCTGTTCTTGATATCAAATACAAGGTTCCTGATTCGTTGAGATTTAGCATAATGGGCAGTTTACTTGGAGCCAGTGGACATCTTGAAGGTTCAAAAAAATACAAAAAAAACAGTCCTTCAAAAATCAATTATTTATTAGGTGCGCGATATAAAACAAGTAAATATTTATTATCATCTCAAGATCTAAAAGGTGAATATCAACCCAATTTTTTAGATTTACAATCATATATTACAGTTGATTTAAATGCTGCTTTCCAATTGGCTTTTATTGGAAATATAAATCGCAGTCAATTTAAATTAATACCTGAAGAAAGTACACAAGCTAAAGGCTCTATAAGCTTTGTTCTTAAATTAAATGCCTATTACGAAGGACAGGAATTGGATTATTTCAATCAATCCATGGGTGGAATAAGTTTGACCTATTTACCTAAAAATAAAAAGCACCCTCATTTTTTAAAATATATGTCAGCTGTATATACCGGAATTGAAGCGGAGCAATTCGATATTTTGGGTTATTACCGACTTTCAGAAATTGAAACAACCAACGATGAAAATGCAGGTAAAGAAATCAAGCTATGGGGAACCGGAACTCAACATTTATACACCAGAAATTATTTAGAAAGCTTAATATTTCACAATGAAATTCGAGGGGGGCTGGAATTGGAAAACAAAGGTATGGGTGGGCATTTTATGCAATATGGTTTATCATTCAGACATGAAGATTTACAAGATCGCATTAATGAATGGGAACGCATAGATTCTGCAGGTTATTCGATACCTAATTCAGATACTTTAGTTCTTTTAAATTCAGTACTTAAAACAAAAAATCAATTTACGAATACCAAATCTGCTTTTTGGTTACAAGATGAAATCAGCCTATTTGAGCAGTCCAAAATAGCTTTGAAAATAACTCCTGGAGTCCGACTTCAATACACGGAATTAAATCAAGAAATGATTTTCAATCCACGGTGCAAATTCGAATGGGTTCCAAAAAACAGTACTAGGAATGTCCGATATTGGTTTTCTACCGGCTTGTATCACCAACCGCCTTTTTATAGAGAGTTAAGAACTCCGAGTGGATCTTTAAATGAAGACTTGAAGTCTCAAAAATCAGCACATTTTGTTGCCGGTATGGTTGCAAATTTGAGATTAAAAAAAGTTGGACCAACACCTTTCAAATGGATATCTGAAATTTATTATAAGAAACTTTGGGATGTAGTCAGTTATGACTTAGATAATGTCAGAATCCTATATTCTGGTCAAAACGATGCAGAGGCTTATGCAATCGGTTGGGATAATCGGATTAATGGAGAATTTGCACCTGGAGCTGAATCTTGGGTAAACCTTTCATTCTTGAGAACATACGAACATTTGTATGAGGTACAGCATAAAGTTAGGGAATCTGGAAACCCTAATGGCAAAGAGGTCAATAGCGTTCCCCGACCTACAGACCAATTCTTTTCGATCAGTATGTTTTTCCAGGATTACCTTCCTAGAAATCCTAATTTCAAAGCACATTTGCAAGCTACTGTCACAAGTGGATTGCCTTATGGATTCAAAGGAGATAATATCATATACCGCAATGAATACAGGCATAAACCCTATCATAGGGTAGATATTGGATTCTCTACTTTGCTTTGGGATAGCCATAAAAAATCTGCAAAACCTTACAATCCACTTCGTTTTTGTAGACAGTCATGGATTAGCCTGGAAGTATTTAACTTGTTGAAAGTCAAGAATGAAGCATCGGTTAGATGGATCAAATCGGTATACAACTATCAATTTGCAATACCCAATTATTTAAGTTCCAGAAGAATAAATCTTAGGTTGAGATTTGATTTTTAATGAATTAATGTTACCTTTGCGGTGTTAAAGCCCTTCATGTTGGATTTTCCAAGTAGATGGGTATTGGTCTAACTAAAAAACATAAACAAATGGCCGTTAAAATCAGATTACAGCGTAAAGGACGCAAAAAAGCACCGTTTTACCATATTGTTATTGCAGATTCAAGATCTCCAAGAGATGGTAAATTCATACAAAACATTGGGATGTATAATCCTATTTCTAAGCCAGCAATTATAGAATTGGATCGCGATGCAGCGTTCAAATGGTTAATGCAGGGAGCAGAACCTACGGATACAGTAAAAGCGATTTTAAAATACAAAGGTGTAATGTACCGCAAGCACTTATCTCGAGGTGTTGCAAAGGGTTCATTTAGTCAAGAGAAAGCAGATGAAATGTACTTGGCTTGGGTTGATCAAAAAGAAGGCAAGATCCTTGACAAAGTGAGTGCTCGTAAAGCTGAACTTGAAGCTATCAATAAAAAGTTAGTTGGAACTAAGAAAGAGAAGCCAGCACCGGTAGTAGTGGAAGAAGCAGTTTCTGCTGATACCGAAGCGGAAAACGTTGCAGAAACACCATCAGAAGATGTAAGTTCAACTGAAGAAACAAAAGCAGAAGAATAATATTTCGAAATTCTTAAAATAACCAAACAATAATATACATATTATTGTTATTACAAGATTTAAGAACTGTTATTTATCAAATTTAAAAATAATATTAGGCCTGATAGGAAGTGATTTCTTATCAGGTCTTGTTTTATAGACATTCAAATAAAAACATAAGCCATGCAAGAACTCGAATTAGATTACAAGGAACGACTCCAGGCAGTTGCAGAAATTATACAAAGCTCGGACGAATTAAGTGCCTACCTAGAAGAAGAAACTCCAGAACTTTATAAAGTCCTGCAAGATACCTACGAACCTTTACTTGCTGAAATCTACAATGAAGTGGCGGAATTGCATCCACTTCAATTACTCCAGGCTGAAAAAGTGATGATGAATCCATTTTTTGAAGGTCTGTTTCTTCCACGATTTTTGGGCTATAGTGTATTACGAGGTGACATTAATGAAGACATTAAATACACACGACCTCAGGAACATTTTAAAGAAGTCTTGATAGCAATCGCCAATTCTGCCAATTTCGATGCTATTAAGCAACGTATAGGTCAAACAGTTCAGGTAGGATTTGCATTAAGTAGTGATATCTGGATTGCTAATCTTTTAGATCGAATCGAAAATAAAAAGGTAAAACTATTTTTACAATCCATGAAATTAGATCGCTTTAGAGATAAACAGGAGCGAATTAATTTACTTCAGCGTTATAAAAAACAATTCACCCACTATAATTTTTTAACCGCAAAATTCCCTACCACTGTAAGCGAATTAAAGGTTGAAACAGATACCCTGGTTAATTTCTTATTGAGTCGGATTGCTTTTAGATCCAAACACAATAATTACATTCAGGCTATTCACGAATTAATTTCAAGAAAAGAATTTTATAAAGAACCTGAATTTTTGGAATTACTTGCAATCATTGCGAATTTCATAACTTTAAATGAAGCCGAAGAAACTCATCTGTCAAAAGCATTTAATGATTGCCGATCTGAGAATCCACAATTTGTGAATCAATATTTTAATTTCTTAAAAAAGAATTACAAACAAGATACCAAGTTTGGTGCAGCTGCTGATCAACGTGTCTATCAATTATTAGACAAAACAAAAACGGATGATCTGGTCAAATATTATTTATTGATGGACACGATTCACAATAAAGGTTTTGTGCATGAAGATGCCTTAGATGCTACCAACGGTTTTTATTCACAATACGAAGGTATGTCCATCAATAATGAGGTATTGAGATTGGCTATCCTGCAACAATTCAAACAAGTTGTTGAACATTTGACTGAACCGGAACATCAATCCTTTTATGAAATAACAAGGACGTTTGCTTCCTACATGAATATTTTCGATAATTCAGCATTCAATCAGGATGTTGAATCCATGTGTATGGAATATATCCAAAAATTAATGACTTTCTATCCGGATAAGCGAAGTCGGGAATACCAAGATGTGAAAAAATTTGTGAACTCATTTTTTGTGGAATGGGAATTAATGACTGAAAAGGAAGTCATGGAATTTTTTAAAATCAAGCGCAAAAAGAAAGACGAATAAAATAATTAATCTTTTTTCAATTATTATTTTTGATATTGTAATTATATGTAATATATATACAGTTATTGATAAATAACTTACAATATTATTTTGGATTAATTTTCTATTCAGCTCATGAATCCTTAATTTTGGGATCGTTATTTGCTAGTATATTCCAAAATAGGGCCTTTTGCATACAGAACCTGAGATCAATTACCTACTTCTTTGGCATTTAAATCAATACAAATGGATTGAATTGCCTGGTTTCGGTATTTGGAGAGCTCAAGAACAAAAGGCTTATATAGACCATAGAACACAACATGTTTTTCCATCTGCTTTAAGCGTTCAATTTGATCCCATACCAGCAGATCAGACCGCTAACATGATTGACCACATGGAATTGGAAACCGGATACGCTAAATCTGATTTAGAAAACAAGTTAGCCGACTTGTGTCTATATCTGTCAGAATCCATTCGAAAAAAAGGCACTGTGTTTTTTGAACCTTATGGCAACTTGTCGAAAAAAAATGATGAGATGTACTTTGAGGCGCAGCAAATAAATCTGCACGATCGATTCTTTGGTTTAAAAGAATTGGCATTACAACCACTTGTTTTAAATTACAACTCACCAGAAACTTATAAGACACCTATCATTCCTATCACCAATAAAAAATCTAGAAGTAAAGAATTTAGATATCTCTTTATAGCATTGGGGATCTTTTGGCTCATTTTTATTTTATTATTGATGTGTCCATCCGGTGAAAGAAAATTCCCGGAAGTGGAACAAAATCCAATCAAACCATTAACTCAGGAAACCATAATCAAAGAACCCGTTATTCACGACCAGAAAACACCTTTGACAAATCAAGATACTCAGGTCATTGCATCCAGAATTCCAGAAAACAAATTAACAATCGCTGATACTTCATTTACAAACCAAAAAGAATTTCAAAAAGAAATTTCAGTAAATGAAAAAAATATAAATGAAATCAATCAACTCATTCAAAATAAACCCTGCGTAATCATAGTTGGTTCCTTTAAAAAAATAAACAACGCAAATCGTTTGGCGAAAACATTGACCCGAAAAAAATACAAAGTCTACCGTGAACCCTATTTAGATTTTCATCGGGTTGGCGTACAATTTGATTGTCTGAAAAAAGATTTACAAACTGTCTTGAGCGAATTAAAAACAACATTTAATCCAGATTGTTGGATACTAAAATATTAACTATGGATTGGACTCGATTTACAAAACCGGAATCAAAACAGTTTTTTTTAATTGCTGGGCCTTGTGCTGTTGAATCTGAAGAAATCTGTATGGAAATTGCCGAACGCGTGTCAGTTATCTGCAATCGTTTAGACATACCCTATATTTTTAAAGCTTCATTCAAAAAAGCCAATCGATCGAAAATAGATTCTTTTACGGGAATAGGAGATGCAACTGGATTAGACATTATCCAAAAAGTAGGTCTTAAATTTCAAATTCCAACAACAACGGATATACATACCGATGATGATGCTCAAACTGCAGCTGCATTTGTTGACATTCTTCAAATCCCGGCTTTTCTATGTAGGCAGACATCTCTGTTGCTTGCCGCTGCAGAAACGATGAAAGTAGTCAATGTTAAAAAAGGACAATTCATGAGTCCTGAAGGCATGAAACATGCAGTAGATAAAATACAAAAATCAGGAAATCCTAATGTTTGGCTCACAGAACGTGGAACAACATTTGGTTATCAAGACTTGATTGTAGATTACAGAGGTATTCCTACAATGAAGTCTTTTGAAGTTCCGGTCATCATGGATTGTACGCATTCATTGCAACAACCCAATCAACCTTCAGGTGTAACTGGAGGAAGACCAGACCTTATTGAAACCATCTCTAAAGCAGCCATTGCGGTAGGTTGTGATGGTTTATTCATAGAGACACATCCCAATCCAAAAGAAGCTAAATCTGACGGTGCTAATATGTTACCCTTAGATCAGTTAGAATCTTTATTGGAAAAATTAATTAAAATAAGAGCTGCTATCATCTAATGTTAATTGGAACCGTTGATTTTACTTTAGATCCCAATGATCTAAATAATGAGCTCGTTATTAGAGAACGGATTCATCAAACAGCAATGTTTGATTTACCATTGCATTTCTATTACAAAATCATTCGACGAAATATTGACGCACGGAATAGAAGTGTGTTCTATGTTATGCGTGCTGACATTTATGAGCATGAAGACCTAAGTCAATTTACACATTCGAAATTCACTTATAAAGAAGCAGATCCACAAAAAAGTATTGTCATTATTGGCGCTGGACCATGCGGATACTTTGCAGCTTTGCAATGTTTGCGACATGGCATAAAACCTATCGTATTAGATCGGGGTAAAGATGTTCGTTCCAGAAGAGTTGACTTAAGAGCCATACAACAACATGGCATAGTCAATCCTAATTCAAATTATTGCTTTGGAGAAGGCGGTGCAGGAACTTATTCAGATGGCAAATTATATACAAGGGCTGATAAACGAGGAAACATTAAGTATGTTCTAAACATGCTCGTAGATCATGGTGCGAATCCGGATATACTTGTAGATGTGCATCCACATATTGGCAGTAATAAACTACCGGAAATCGTAAGTCAAATCAGAAAAACGATCACCCAATATGGTGGTGAAGTTCATTTTGATACTTGCGTGAATGACTTCACCAT
>Ga0138256_10005193_pt1 | contig 13818 bp, 11 predicted proteins | sample KNB2016incub_MG_FD_105486 | JGI IMG/M metagenome (GOLD analysis project Ga0138256, IMG submission 105486) | Active sludge microbial communities from wastewater in Klosterneuburg, Austria - KNB2014incub_MG | ecosystem: Engineered > WWTP > Activated sludge > Unclassified | place: Austria...
AGCGCTTCAAGGAGTTGGTGAATGCCGGCGACAAAGGCATCGAAGTACGCTTGGAGGATTGGTACAAGTAGCAGGGGGCATGTGTTCCGGCTCAGCGCAGGGCTGGAAATGATCGGTACGCGGGTGTATGGCTCCGGGCTGCTTGACATTCCTGTACGGAAGAGCCTTGCGATTAGAGGATCTTGTATTCCGGGTTTTCCACAAATACCCAGCGCCTGCCTGCGCGTACATGGCCGCTGGGTACACATGGAAAGGGTCGGCCCGGACATGGAGAACCGGTGATCCGGTACCGCGCCGTGCATAACCTGACCCGCCGTGTCCCTTGTGGCATGCCGGGGATCCGTATTTTGCGCTCCCTTAACGAAGACGACCGCCTGCCCGGCGGTTCCTAAAACCGCTCCTCTGATGAAATTATTCTCTATGCTGCGAGGATCCTGCTCCATTCCTGTTGGCGCCCTTGCCCTCTTCTTCGGATCAACTTCAATGGATGTTCAGGCCGTCACGATCTTCACGGAGAACATCGGCACCGGTACTGGTACGCAAAGCTTCGCGGCCACAACCTTCCAGAATTCCGGCACCTATACCTATTCGGGAACCGGGGACACGCGGACCTCCACACCTTCCTCGGGCTACACGGGTTCTTCGGGAGGGAAGAACGTCTTTCTGACCAATTCTGGTGGTGTGACATTCCAGATGACCAGTATCGTTACCACCGGGTACACGAATCTGGCTCTGAGTTTTGGTGCTTACAAGAGCACGGTAGCTTCCGATATGACGGAACTCGTGGTGGAGTACAGCACGGATGGTACAAGCTGGAACACGTTGACCTTTCCCGCGCAAACCACAGGTACAGGAACGGCGATCTGGAGGCTGGTGACGATCACAGGGGGGACGATCCCTGCGGCCGCGAACCTGCGGCTGCGTTGGACGAACTCGAGCTTGACCCCGCAGTTCCGAATCGATGACATCACGTTGACGGGGGACCTTGTGAGTTCGGATACCAACGTCTTCTTCGATGTGGCCAGTGCCACGGTGAGCGAGGGCGTAGGCACGTACAATGTCACGGTGAACCTCACCGACCCGAGCGGCAGCCAGGCCACGGGTGTGGATGTGGTATTGGTCTCGGGCAGCGGTGCGCGCATCAATGGCTTCACCAGCCAGACGATCAGTTTCCCCACGGGGACCAGCACGCCCATCAACGTCACGCTCACCGTGACCGATGACGCGGAGTGCAATGGGAATGAGGTGCTCACCTTCGCCTTGCAGAACCTCACAGGCGGCTCCGGCACCCCCACCGCCGGTGCGAACCGCACACTCACCGTTACGGACAACGAGGCCGTGATAGGTGAGGTGATCGCACGCCAAGCCTTCGATGGGTTGGGAAGCGATACGTGGCCGATCACTTTGACACCGGCTGGTATCAGCACCGCCACCGGCGGCACCGATACCCCAGCAAGCCAGCGGATCCTGAGCGGCACCACCTCTTGGCAGGTGAGCCTCACGCCACAGACCCTCGAACTCGGCAACGTGGATGTGAGCGGCTACTCGAACACGGTGGTGCAGTTGCGCGTCTCTGGCACCTCGGTGAATGGCACCAACGGATTGGATACCCCGGATGAAGTGCGGGTGTACGTGGCGCTGAATGGCGGCACCTATCCCATCAGCGCGGACATCACGGTGACCGGCAACAGCAATGCACGCTACGGGTACGGTTCCACGGGCGTGGCGAGTACCACCGCAGGCACACCGGCCACCTTCGGCCCAGCGGCTGGCGGGAACATCACCAACGGCTACGCGACGATCAACATCGCCATCCCGAACGGCACCAATACCATCGATCTGCGTGTAGTGTCTGATAACGACAACACGAATGAGGTGTGGAACATCGACGACATCCAAGTGACCGGAGACCGTTGCAACACCACCTATTACAGCCGCAGCACCGACGTGGTGGGCAACCCCATCTGGAGCCAGACCCCGAGCGGCACCGCCGGTCCGGCCACCTTCAGCCGCTTCACCAGCATGGTGGTGCAGAGCCCGGATGTGGTCACCATTGATGCGGATACACGCGTGAACCTGTGTACCGTGGATGTGGGCGGTACGCTCGCCTTGGCTGCGAACCAACTCACCGTAAGCGGAACCGCACTCGCGGTGAACGGTACCATGAGCGGCGCCACCGACAGTGAAGTGGTGTTGGACAATGCCGCCGCCACCACGGTGACCGTGGCCAGCGCCACCACCTTGTTCGACCTTACGGTGAACACACCACTGGGCACTACGGTCACGGGCACCTTGGAATTCTTCGGCACCCTGCAATTGAACACCGGCAACTTCGATTGCACCGGTAACCAAGTGGTACTGCGCAGCAACGCCACGCACACCGGCCGCTTGGGCGAGATCACGAGTGCCACCTACACCGGCAACATGAAGATCGAGCGGTACATCCCCGCCGGATACACCCGCTGGCGCTTGTTCGGCAGTGCGATCGGTGGCCGCACCGTGGCCAACTGGCAGGATGATTTCATCACCGCCGGCTATCCAGGTTCACAGTTCCCGAACTTCGACAGCCCTCCCGGCAGCAACATCCTGTGGCCGAGCATCCGTTGGTACGACGAGACCGATCCGGGTCCGTTGCAGAAGAACGGTCTGGTTGGGGTGAGCAGCAGTGCGCAGTCCCTCGGACAATGCCAAGGCTTCTCCGTATGGTGTGGTGATGCGCTAGGTGGAACCGCGGCCTTCATTGTTGATCTGGGAAGCGGCGCACCGTATATCGCCACCACGCCGATCACCATCCCGCTCACGTGGACCGATACCAGCACGCCCTTGGTGGATGGCTGGAACCTGGTGAGCAACCCCTTGCCCAGCGCGATCCGCTTCGACCAGATCTCCCGCGGCGCGAACGTGGAGGACTATGTGCATATCTACAACCCGGCCACCGGCAACATGGGCGTGTACGACATCAGTGCTCATGGTGCGGGCCCCGGAACGGAAGGTGCCACCAACATCATCCAGAGCGGCCAAGGCTTCTGGATGCAGACCACCGGCACACCGGGCACCACCACAGTGAGCGAAAGCGCCAAGATCAACGACAACAGTGGCGGCTTGTTCGGCGGCTCCGTCCAAGCGGTCAACCCTGCGCTGCGCATTCAGCTCACCAGCGGCATCAACAGCTTCAGTGATGAGGCCATGGTGGTCTTCCACGAAGGAACCCCCGGCTTCGATGCGGCCGATGCGATCAAGTACGTCTTCGCCGAGGACGATGCCCCGCAAGTGGCGACGCTCGTGGATGGTATGCCCATCGCCATCAACGGCTACGGCGCGCTGGACCAAGCGATGAGCATTCCGGTGAGCGTGAACGTGGCCGTGAGCGGTACCTATACCATCACCGTGCTGCAAGCCGGCGAGATCGGCTTGACGTGTATCACCTTGGAGGATCTGGCCACCGGCATCATCACCCCGGTCGTGGGCAGTGCCACGTACAGCTTCACCATCGATGCGGCCGATGACGAGACCGTGGGTCGTTTCATCCTGCATGCTACGGCACCGCTGCCGCTGAATGTGATGGATCCCTTGTGCGGAACCGTTGCGGATGGAATGGCCACGGTGAACGTAACAGGCGCTCCTGCGGACGTGACCTGGAGCGATGACAACGGTGTGCTCTTGATGCAGGAGGGCGTGAGCGGTGAGACCGCGATCACCGGCCTGAGCTCGGGTACCTACTATGTGCGCGTCGGTTCCACCGGTGTGTGCGGTGATCTCGGAACGGGCTTCACCATCAACGCGCCCTTCGAATTGGAGGCTGCGGGGATCGTGGACAACGCGACCTGCGCAGCGAGTACCGATGGATCCGTGGATCTGCTCGTGATGGGTGGCGTCGGTCCGTTCACCTATGAGTGGAACGATGCGGACAACACCACCACCGTGGATCTGGTGGCCGGTGCGGGTTCGTACATGGTGACGGTGACCGATGCACATGGCTGCAACTGGACGAGCGATGCCTTTGTGATCGCGGAGAGCGGTCCGGTGGCCGAGTTCGGTTCGGACAACACCACGGTCCTGGTGAACACCCAAGTGCAATTCTCGAACACCTTCGTGGAGGGCACCTCCTTCTGGGAGTTCGGCGATGGCGCCATTGCGGATGAGCAAGCGCCGAGCTATAGCTGGAACACGCCCGGCACCTACACGGTGACCTTGACCATTGATGATGGCACATGCATCGCGAGCGTGAGCCACGACATCACGGTGGAAGTGAGCACTTCCGTCGCAAGCATCGCAGCTACTTCCAACCGCGCATGGGCTACACCCCAAGGCATCGTGTTGGAGCATGTCTATCCGGCGAACGAACAGGTTCAACTTGAACTGCTCGATGCCACGGGCCGGGTGTTCGTGCAGCGCCGCTTGTCCTCTTCGCGCACCACCATCCCTGCGGACGGCTTGTCCACCGGGATCTGGTTCGTGCGCCTGACCCACGGCACCGATCACGCGATCATGCGCGTACCGCTGATCCGCTGATCACACCACATTCAGGATCGGAGCCTCTTCGGAAACGAAGGGGCTCCGTCTTTTCAGGGGGCGAACGGACAACTATCTTGCGGACCACCGAGGACTGATACTCGCCATCCGGGCCAAACGCGTTTCCCATTGCATGGAACATCTGTTGGAGACCGCCATCCGCTTGGCGGCCAAAGTGCACAAAGGCCAAACGGACCGGTCCGGCAAGCCGTACATCCTGCACGTGATGCGCGTGATGATGCGCGGACAGGATTTCGATGAGCAGGTGTTGGGTGCCTTGCACGATGTGCTGGAACGCTCCGAACTTACTTTGGACGAGATCGAGAAGAAAGGATTCTCGCCACGCGTGGTGAAGGCCCTCGATGTGATCAGCCGCAGGCCCGAGGAGACCTACGAGCAATACATCGACCGCGTGGTGGAGAACAACCTCGCCATTCGCGTCAAATTGAACGACCTGGCTGACAAGATGGACCTGCAACACGTGGAGCAGCTCGACGACAGCGACCTGAAACGCTATAACAAGCAACTCACCGCCTACCACCGCATGAAGCGATTGGTGGAGCGCGCCAAGGCACGCATGTCCGTGCCTGTGGAGGTGAAGAAGAATTAGGCATCCGCGGCGTAGGGCCGGACGGTGCAGGAGCGGCTTCCGTCGGCGAGGACCGATGTTCATGGAATAGCCCGGTTATATTCGCCGTCCTTCCGGACAAGTCCCGGGACACTCACATCATGCATAAGCTCCTTTGCGCCTCATTGCTCCTTCCTCTCCTCGCATCGTGCGGTGGCCACGGCGATGGTGAGGTCACCACCAAGCCCGACAGCGCGGCGGTGGACACCTTCCAATGGGAGGCGGACCAGTTCGCGGACATCCGTGTGTTGCGGTACCAGATCCCCGGTTGGGATCAACTAAGCCTACAACAGAAGCAGTTGTGCTACTACCTGAACATGGCCGGCCTCGCCGGGCGCGATATCATGTGGGACCAGAACTACCGGTACAACCTGAAGATCCGCCGCGCTTTGGAGTTGATCCTGCGCAACCACAAGGAGGGCACCGGTGGAAAGGAGTGGGATGCCTTCGCGGTCTACGCGAAGCAGGTCTTCTTCAGCAGCGGCATCCATCACCACTATAGTATGGACAAGCACACCCCGGAGTTCACCCAGCCTTGGTTCGAAGCCACGCTGAAGGAAGCCGGTGGCGCATTGGCACCCGAAGTGCTGGCCGCCATTTTCGATCCCGCAGTGGATGCCAAGAAGGTGAGCCTGGATGCGAGCAAGGACCTCGTTCTGGCCAGCGCGGTGAACTTCTATGGGGTGGATGTGAATGAGAAGGAGGTGGAGCAGTTCTACGCCCGCATGGAGAAGGCTGATGACCCGCGGCCCTTGAGTTATGGGATCAACAGCAAGCTCGTTCGCGGCAAGGACGGCCAGTTGGTGGAGCAGGTGTACAAAGTGGATGGCATGTACGGCGCGGCCTTGGCCGAAAGCGTGAAGTGGCTGGAGAAGGCGGCCGGTGTGGCCGAAAGTCCTGAACAGAAGGCGGCGATCGAATTGCTGATCAAGTTCTACCGCACCGGCGACCTGAAGACCTGGGACGATTTCAACGTGGCGTGGGTGAAGGATACCAAGAGCACCGTGGATTACATCCTCGGTTTCGTGGAGGTATACAACGATCCCATGGGCAAGCGCGGTAGCTACGAGGCCTGTGTGGAAGTGAACGATCCCGAAGCATCACGCGCCATGAGCGTGATCATGGAGAACGCACAATGGTTCGAGGACAATAGCCCCTTGTTGCCGCAGCACAAGAAGGAAAGCGTGGTCGGGATCACCTACCGCTTCATCAATACGGTCGGAGAGGCTGGTGATGCTGCGCCGAGCACGCCCATCGGCGTGAATCTCCCGAACGCGGATTGGATCCGTGCCGAATACGGCAGCAAGAGCGTGAGTCTGGGCAACATCAGCGATGCCTACGAGAAGAGCAGCGGCACCAGCAGCCTCGAGGTCTTCTGCAATGACAGCACGGAGATCGCCTTGGCGAAGAAGTACGGTTCGCTGTCCGGCAAGCTGCACACCGCGTTGCATGAAGTAGTGGGCCACGCCAGTGGAAAGTTGGAGAAGGGCGTTGCCGGTACGGACATCACTTTGAAGAACTACGCCAGCACGTTGGAAGAAGGACGTGCGGATCTGGTGGCCCTCTACTACCTGCTGGACAAGAAGCTCATCGACCTGGGGGTGATGCCCAGCCTCGAGGTCGGTATGGCGGAGTACGATTCTTACATCCGCAATGGCCTGCTGGTGCAACTGCGCCGCCTGAAGCCGGGCAAGGATGTGGAGGAGGCCCACATGCGCAACCGGATGTGGGTGAGCGCTTGGGTATATGAGAAAGGCAAGGCCGATAGCGTGATCGTGAAAGTGGAGCGCAACGGCGATACCTACTACGACATCCGCGACTACGACAAGCTGCGTATCCTGTTCGGCGATCTACTGCGCGAAGTGCAACGGATCAAGAGCCAGGGCGACTACACGGCCGGCAAGGCTTTGGTGGAGACCTACGGGGTGAAGGTGGATCCGATCCTGCACGCGCAGATCCTCAAGCGGGCCGAGAAGATCAAGACCGCGCCGTATGCAGGTTTCATCCAGCCGGAGATGGAGGCCGTAACGGATGCCAACGGCAACATCACCGATGTGCGCGTGACCTATCCGAAGGACTATCTGGGCCAGATGCTGCGCTACGCGGACCACCATAGTTTCCTGCCGGACGAGAATTGATCGTGAACTCCATCGGAAAAAGGGCGGCCCAGGTCGCCCTTTTTCATTTGCCCGCCGAGAATTTCAGAAGTCTTTTCAAAAGAGCGAAACCCGGCAGCAGGGGTCGGCGTTCAAATGGGTGTCCAAGTAGTTCAAAGGTCAGTCTGAAGAGTCACGTCGCCCCTGTTCCGCCTAGCGGGACGGGGGCTTCGTGCTTCGCGCCCGTTCCGTTGCACAGCACGTTGGCGGCCCAACTGGCAATGAGCAGATCCGGTTTGGTCATGGGCTCGAACCCATGCGCACGCACGAATCCGACTGCGGCCATGTGCAACTTGTTGGAGGCGTACCGGGCGTCGCTGTTCAGGTCCATGTCGATCCGATGCACCCGGATATGCCCTTCTTCGCGCAGCAGTTCCGCGGTAATAAGGCTCCGCTCCACTTCACCCCAGAGGCGGGTCCAGAGGTCATTCACCTTTTCGCTCTTCTCGCGGTGGTACACCACTTGAGCCCCGTTCCTGTGGTACCGCATCACCACGGTGGTCGCGTACACCGTATGGCGGCCGTGGTTGTGGCTGTCGCATCCCACATGGACCTCCACGTCATCGCGGTCGCGCATCAGGGCACGCACATGGTCCAGCAGAACGATCGGCCGACCATCCGCCATGCTTTTGAAGATGCGCTCGTGGGGTGCCATCGTGAGCAAGGTAACCGTACCGCACGGCTTCACGATCGTGTAAGCACTTCACGCGGGCACCTATATTTGCGCCCCCTGTAAATGATGGAAAGACCACCCTACCGGAGTGGCGGAATTGGTAGACGCGCACGTTTCAGGGGCGTGTGACCGTAAGGTTGTAAGGGTTCGAGTCCCTTCTCCGGTACTTCAGGGCGGTCGAAAGGCCGCTCTTTGTTTTGGCGCCCGGCTTGAACGAGTGCGCGAAGGATCATGGGAGAGAAACGGTACAGGACCAGGAGCCAATGGCACAACACCCGCTTGGTGTTGTACGCTTCGCCATTCCTCGTACTCACCGGTGTGTTCACCGGCGTGGCCACGAATGATTTCCGCATCCTCGCGGGGCTGCTCGTCCTGTTGCTTGTCATGCTCGTGGTGGCGGTGACAAGGGATCGCACCACACGGGGTTCGTACCTGATCACCGGGGAGACGCTGATCCTCACGCGGGGTGGCGACCGCTTGGTCCTGCCTGCCTCCGATATCCTGGACGCGAGCCAAGTGGATCGCGCGGGCGCCAGGGATTATTTCAATTCGAGGATCGTAACGCGCGAAAAGGGGAAGGACCGCATCGATCTCCGAAAGCGCTATCTGCGCTTCTGCACGGTGGATATCGGGCTTCGCACCTTCACGTTCGGCCTTGGCCGGGGATTGACGGACCGCATGCCGGCGGCCTATCAGGACATGTTGCTCATCCGGTTACGCGAGGAGACGGATCTACTGCTCTCGCCGGAGTACAACCAGGACATGATGGAGGCGATCGCACGCCTGATCAGGCGGCACAACGAGAGCGCCTCCACGGAGGCGAACCGACATCAATTGTAGCGAAGGCGTTGACCGACGCGCAGGACGCTGGTCTGACGGATCGCATTGAGTTTGCACAAGGTGTTCACGGATGTGCCGTGTCGCCGTGCAATGGCGGAGAGCGTATCCCCTGATCGGACCGAATAGTACTTGCGTGCGCTGGCTGCTGCCTTCGCAAGGGCCAAGCTCTCAAAGGTTCCCTTATTGATCTCGAAGGTTTTCGCACGCAGCGATCCATTCTCCACATCGAACAACAAGGAGGGATCGATCGGCTGGTCCAGGAAACGCACTTCGAAGTGCAGGTGGCTTCCGAAGCTATGCCCGGTATTGCCCCCAAGGCCCAGCGTATCCCCGGCCTCGATCAGGTCACCCGGTTGCACCTTGCGTTTGCTCAAGTGCGCGTAGAGCGTCTCCAACCCATTGCTGTGACGGATCACCACCACATTCCCGAAACTCTTGTTGTACTTGGATATCCGCACCATTCCCGGGAAGGCCGCAACCACCGGATCACCGGTGTAGAGTTTCAGGTCAAGTCCATAGTGCATGCGACCCTTCCTGGACCCGAACGGGGAGGTGACGTGGCCGCTACAGGGCATGGCATGATCGTCATCGCTTTCACTGAGACGAAGGCAGAGGGTATCGTGTTGGAAGCGCGAGGTACGTTCACGCAGGAAGATCTGGTCCGTGTTCCAGTGACAGTACATATCGTACCCGGGGATCACTTCCAAGGAGTCGTTCACATCGTACAGCAGGCCGACCGCTCGGGCCGCGCGCCCGATCTCGACCGCTGCATCCTCCTCCACCTCCGGGGCCAACTCGTCATAGATGTCCGAACCATCCGGGCCACCGTAGCCGCTGGTATCCACTTGCGCTTGGGTTGCAAGCACCATGACCATTGCGGCCAGGAACGTGCAGGGGCGAGCGCTGAATTGCATGGTGGGCAAATCTATCCGCGGATCGCGGAACACCAAACTGCCCGGACCCCTTCTGTTCACAAGGTTTCCAACGGGGGGGATGAGTGGCTGGAAAGCGTTGATGGGCGCGGGAAACAGGGCGTCAGGCACCCCGTTAAACTTCGTTAACGATGCACGCTTTCCGGCACGATCATCGCTGTGGTCATGGGCGGATCCGGTGGCACACATGGATCAAGCTCCAAGGACGATGAGAACGCACACACAACTAGAGGTGAATGGGCAGGCGGATGGCCGCGCCACGGTCCTTGCACATGCGATCATGATCTATGTGGTCGCGTTGGTCCCTACACTACCGACCTTCCTGCTCGTTCGCCCGCTCTTGCTGGAAGTGGGTCCCATCTCACGATGGGATCCGATCATGACGCAATTCGTCCTCTTCCTGGTCCTCCTCATCGCCTTCATCACATTGGTCCAACGGTTCCAGCGCGTGGTGTTCGGTGTGCTTGTGGCGGCGCTACTGTCGCTCACGGTCACCACGATCAGCGGCACATTCGGTTTCGGGGATCTGGTGGGTGGATACGCGGGTGTGATGGGTATGCTGCGTGAGACCAGCAATGACCTGCCGATGGCCGCTGGCCGATTTGCTCCTTTTCACGACGCCTTCCATCTCCGCCGATTGGTGGAGCAGGCCGGGCCTGAAGTGCGCAAGGCGGCGGTTCGCATGGCCACGGCCCATTTCACCAAGGTGAAGGTGGAGCCGGAGGACAACACCTTGGTGCAGAGCTTCTCGGTCTTCAAGGAGATCAACGGCCGGTGGCGTTATGTGAGTGATCGCAAAGGGGGCGAGTATTTCGCTTCACCGGCGGAAAGCCAGGAACTCATGGCCGGGGATTGCGACGACCACGCGGTGCTCATGGCAGCGTGCATCAAGGCGATCGGTGGGGAGGTGCGCCTCGTACGGACCAATGGCCACATCTATCCGGAGCTCAAGGTGGGGGATGATGCGCGGCTTGCCCGCGCCACGGAATTGATCCGCAAGGAACTGTTCGTCAAGGAAGCACGCAACGCGCCTTTGCATCACCATACGGATAGGAATGGCATGCACTGGATCAACTTGGACTATACCCGGCCGTACCCGGGTGGCGAGCTCATGGACGAAGGCATCATCGGAATACTCGACCTGTGATCGTGAATTCCGCAGGCGTTCAGTGGTGAAGGGGGAACGGTACATTCGCCGGAAGGATGAAGCGCTTGGTACCACCCGGTGAGCTGGCGAAGGCCAGTCACATGCGGCCCGGTGATCCGCGCATCGCGGTGCTGACCGAGATGAGCGGATTGAAGCGGCTGGAGCGTTTCTACAACGAGATACAGGACCTGCACGATCTGGAATTCACGGCCGCCGTGTTCCGCAACCTGGAATTGGAGCTGGAGGTTTCGGAGGAGGATCTGGCGCAGATCCCGCGCGAAGGAGGCTTGGTCTTCGTGGCCAACCACCCGTATGGTGCGATCGATGGACTTGCCTTGGTGAATGTGTTGGGTCGCGTGCGTCCGGACCTGAAGGTGATGGCCAATTTCCTGCTACAGCAGTTGGAACCTTTGCGCGAGCGTTTCATCGGGGTGAACCCGTTCGAGCAACTCGGATCGCGCAGCAGCTTCCAAGGCATGCGACAGGCCCTTGCGCATGTGAAGGAAGGACAAGCGTTGGCCGTATTCCCTTCCGGTGAGGTGAGTAGTTGGCGAACGGAACTGAAGGCGGTGGCCGACCCGCGCTGGAAGACTCCGGCGATCAAATTGATCCAACACGCCGATGTGCCTGTGGTGCCGGTGTGGTTCGATGGCGCCAACAGCATGGTGTTCCAGATGTTGGGGATGATCCACCCGAACCTGCGCACACTGGCGTTGCCGAATGAGATGTTGCGCATGCGCGGCCGTACGGTACGCATGCGGATCGGGAAACCGATCCCGCAGAAGGACATCGCAGCGTTCACCTCCGTGGAACAACTCACGCGTTTCCTACGCGCACGCACGTACGCGTTGGGGAGCGGATTGCAGGTGAAGCGGGAGTTCTTCAGTCCATTGCGCTTCCCGCAACGGCCGAAGGAGGTCGTGGAGGCCACCGCCGACCCGATCCTTCAGAAGGAGATCGAAGGGATCGAGGATTTGAAACTGAACAGCCAGGGCGAGTTCGATCTGTACTTCGCCAGCAGCCACCGGATCCCGAACATCCTTCGGGAGATCGGGCGGATGCGCGAGATCACCTTCCGCGCGGTTGGGGAGGGCACCAACAAGGCGTTGGATCTGGATGAGTTCGACCTCTACTACGATCACCTCTTCCTCTGGGACCGGGAGAAGTCACGGTTGGCCGGGGCGTATCGCATCGGCGACGGACAGCGCATCATGGACCGGTACGGCAAACGAGGCTTCTACACAAGCACGCTCTTCCGCATGGGTCGCCCCATGGAGAAGGTGTTGCGCAAGAGTTTTGAGCTGGGCCGCTCGTTCATCTGCCCCGATTACCAACGCCATCGGCTTCCGCTGTTCATGCTTTGGCGCGGCTTGTTGTTGCGCATCATGGCGAATCCGCAACAACATTACCTGATCGGTCCGGTCTCCATCAGCGGAACGTACAGCCGGTTCTCCCGCACGTTGATCATGGAGTTCGTGAAACAGAACCATTACGACGAAGCGATGGCGGCGAACGTGCATCCACGCCACCGTTTCCGGGTGAAGGTGGATAAGGCGGATAGCGAGGCGTTGGTGCAAGCCAGCATGGCGGACCTGAAGAAGATGGATCGCCTGATCGCCGAAGTGGACCCGAACGAACGAGCCATGCCTGTGCTCTTGAAGAAGTACCTTCTGCTCAACGCGAAGATCGTCGGCTTCAATCGCGACCCGCGTTTCAATGATGCCTTGGACGGCCTGATGGTCCTTGACCTGGACAAGGTGCCGGCCAGGACCGTGGAGGATCTACAGAAAGGAATGAGCACGGTCTAGTGCAGGACCGCTGGATAAGCACGCACACAATGAGTCCGATCACGGTGGTTCTTGGTGCCAGTGCGAAGTCATGGCGGTATGCGCACAAGGCTTGCTTGCGGTTGCTCAGTGCAGGTGAACAGGTGGTGGCTATTGGAGGCAGGAAGGGGATGATCGGTGACCTGCCGATCCACACGGAACTTCCAGCCGATGTGCGTGTGGATACGGTAACGATCTATCTATCCGCAGCGAACCAACACGTGTGGAAGGATGCGGTGATCCAATGGCGTCCACGGCGTGTGATCTTCAATCCGGGTGCGGAGAATGCCGCGTTCGCGGATCATCTGGTGAAGGCGGGCATTGAAGTGATCCATGCATGCACGTTGGTGATGATCGCGACCGGTGGATACCGGAATGCCGATCAACCGTTGTCCTCGGATCGCTTAGGGTAGTCGAACCACACGAGCGTGCCCAGATCACGACCGGTCTCCTTCCATTCGTTCGCCACCATGTCTATGCGGACGATCCCGCATGTGGGCATGTCGCCCACGCCATCGCCGCAGAAGTAGTCCACGGCCTCGGAGAAGCCGGGGTTGTGCCCGAAGAGCATGACGCGCCGGGCGCTGTCCGGTAATTCGCTCACGACCTTGGCGATGGTCTGCGGCGAAGCGTGGTACAAGCGCACGTCCTGTTTGAACGCATCACCGGATAATCCCAGTTCCGATGCGAAGGCGCGCGCGGTGCTTAGGGCTCTGTTCGCATGGCTCGTCACGATCAGGTCCACGGGAGCACCGTATTGTTTGGTGCGTTGCGCCATGATCGGTGCATCGCGTTCACCACGTTCGTTCAACGGCCGATCGAAGTCATCCTGGCCGGGATCGGCCCAGCTGCTCTTGGCATGCCGACAGAGATAGAGCGTTCGCATTGCCGAAAGTTATCCTCGCAGCCCGATCCTTTGATGAGCGCGCGGATCATTGGCGATCACAGGATCCCGCGCGCCTTGATCTCGAGGTAGCGATTGATCACGCTGACGGTAAGATCCTGCGGCCGACAGAGGATCGCAGGCAAGCCATGGCGTTCCAGTTCCCGCGCGATGAGCCGCTTCTCGTGGACCATCTTCTCCGTGATCGCGCGCACGTACAC
>Ga0138256_10005194_pt1 | contig 13815 bp, 8 predicted proteins | sample KNB2016incub_MG_FD_105486 | JGI IMG/M metagenome (GOLD analysis project Ga0138256, IMG submission 105486) | Active sludge microbial communities from wastewater in Klosterneuburg, Austria - KNB2014incub_MG | ecosystem: Engineered > WWTP > Activated sludge > Unclassified | place: Austria...
ATCGGACAACTTATTTATTTCGCCGTCGAAGGCCCCATCGAAAATATGTACAATCGTAAACCAGGCGCCAAGTACAACCAACGTACAGATCTTCCATTGGAAAGCATGATGTGGAAGAACAAATTTTAGGCTAAGAAAAAAGGCAAAGGCTGAGGCTAAGGCGGAGGATGAAGATGAGGCGAAAAAAAAACACACACACAATACCCACACTTCTTACACTCTTACACTCTTACACTCTCACACGGGAAACGCTTCCCGCCAGGCTCTGGCTCCGCCAACTAGATTAAGCGTATTGACAATGTTGAATTGCGTCGCCAATAATTTTTGTGCAAGCATACTTCGATTGCCAGACTGACAATACAATATGATTTCCTGATCTCCATGTTGTCTTACTTCTTCAATCCGGAATGGCAATTCAGTAACAGGAATATTGATTCCTCCGATATTGAATTCTTCATGCTCATAGGGCTCACGCACATCGATTAGAATGATATCCTCACCTGCGGCAAGACGCCCATGTAATTCTTTAGATGTTATTTCTTTCATTGGTTTTGTTTGATCTGCACTATGGACAAGAACCCGGTTTCGTTTTGCTTATGGTAAGCTGGATAGTTGATTCCATTTCTATCATGGATCCGTCTGCAGCCGGACTTTGTGCAATAATGTAGGATGTATTTAAATCATCAATTGGACCTTCTTTTATAACTTCCCCTATAACCAGGCCAAGGCTTTCGAGTAAGAACTGCGCCTCTTCATAGGTCTTGCAGGAAAGATCCGGGATTTCTACTTCCCCACCTGACTTGGCGGAAATCAAAAATTCAAGATAATCTCCCTTATCGATTTGTATGGTGTTGTCTCTTCGCTTAGCATCAAACAACACTTTCCCCTTATAGCGTACTTCCAGTATCTGACCAGGATCACCCGGATCATATTTCGTATCAACGATTCTTGATTTTATTTCAAAATGTTCTTCCAGTTCTTTCTTTTTACGCTCATAGTTTTTTCCATACATTTCAGGTAGTCGGCCTGATAGTATTTTATCCGGACTCCGTTTTGTAATCGTTACGTAAATCATCCGGTTGGATTTGACCAATGATCCGGTTTCCGGATTCTGACTGATCACTTCTCCTCCAGGCTTCCCGAGAATGTGGATGGAATCCCGAATACTCATTCTGAATTTATGGCGTGAAGCATCTCTTTCTGCTTCTTCATATTGAAATCCTGTATAATCAGGCATTTCTAATTCCTGTCCATGATGCGTATACAGCTTTAACCATAGAAAAGAGACAAGTAGCACTATGCCAAGGAAGGCCAGGATCGCCACTAAAGTATAGCGGAAATCCTTGCTCCGTATGTAATCCATCAGATTCCCTTGTCCATTTTCAGTCATGAAAGAGGCAGATATGTTTTCATTGGTCGTAAAAGTATAAAAAGTAAACAGTAGCTCACCTGATTGCAATCTAAGAGGATATAATCAAAGGAATAGAATGAATTCAATCGCCACCTTTGGGTTTAGTCCGCTTCCATCGTCTATGTGACCAAAGCCATTGTGTTCTGAATGTTTTAATGTTTTCTTCAAGCTTATCTGCATATCGTTTCATGATTACTCCGGGCTCCACTTTTTCTTTGCCATCATAAAGCAATTTGCATGTTAGTTCATATCCGCCATCCAACCTGGGAGCACTATGAACATAGACTACTGGTAGTTGATAGCGTAAAGCAAGATTTTCTGGTCCGCTGACAAAAGCAGTTTCCCTGCCTAAAAACGGCACCCACGTGAGACCCTTGGAGGAACCGGGATTCTGATCAGCGATCATTAGGATTAGGAGTGATTTATCTTGTAGCAATCGAATCAACTCACTCATTTGTTTGCTTTCGACGAGGTAGTTGACATGAGACAAGCGTCGCTGATACATCAGCTTATTGATCCTGGGCGATTTGATCCTTTTATAAAGGGCACAAACCTGGTCAGGATACTTGATGCCAAGAAACGAACCTGTCCATTCCCAATTGCCCACATGGCCAAATGTAACAATCACACTTCTCCCTTCCTTTAACCAATGATCCAACAACGGTTCAGGAGCCATGTGCAAACGTTTCATGAGCAATTGTTTGCTTGGTTTAACTGCTATTTGTCTCAGGAGTTTTGCCATAAACAGGTAATTGGCTTTGACATCGGCTGCTAACTCCCCTTTTGTAGCATAGACAAAGGATTGTTGAAGATTGGTGCTAATTATAGCACGCCTGTACTTCAATACATGCTGAAGAAACAATGCGATTGTCGCGTCAAGCAATCTGAAAAGTAAGGGCATTCGTGCATTTATTCTGTCAGGCATTCGATACAGATCATTTACATTTACATGCTTTTCATACGTAAAGGTGGTATGAAAATTGCGACGATGGTAGCGAAAGGATGATATTCACAGAACCCAAACAGATTTCATTATTTATTGCCGATGACCACACGCTCTATGTGGATGCCCTCGTTATAGCCCTCCAACAGCAGAATATCTTTCCTGTACATGTTCTGGGGACTGCTTCTAATGGCATGGAATTATTGGCGAAATTAAAATCCTCCTTGCCGGATATACTTTTACTGGACCTTAACATGCCAGTGATGAATGGTCTGGAAGTCATTCCACTGATTAAAGCAGACTACCCGAAACTCCGCATAGTCATAGTTACAAAATACAATGACACCAAATTTGTAAGGGAATGCCTTCAGATTCATAATGTTGCAGGGTATATACTGAAAACCAGCGGCTTATCTGAATTATTGGATGGCCTGGACCAGGTGGCAAAAGGACATCTCTTTATGAGCAAGAGTATACAACTATACCCTAAGGATGGAGCAGAGGAGATTGAGGTTACCGTTTTTGAAGAATCTTTCCTCGCCAAATACAATCTTACCAGGAGAGAGCTGGAAATCCTTGGCCTGGTTGCCCAGGCAAAAAGCAATGCAGAAATAGCAGATGGACTCTTCATTAGCCCACAAACAGTAGGTGCTCACAGGAAAAATATCATGCGAAAGCTGAACATCTCTACCACCGCCGGCTTAGTCAGGTTTGCTATAGAAAATCAATTGGGCTAAAAGCCCGAAGCAAAAACTTGACCATTTTTTCTCTAAATGCTTGAAAATCCAATTTTTGAGTTAATTTTGAGCACCCTCCCACTAATTTATTGGCATCTTTATTACTTTTAGATCGGATAGTTTGTCCCTTCTGATTGTGCATTAGCTTGTAATTCTATGACTACCTCATAAATCTCATAATCCCTTTTATATGAAAACATCAATTACCCTTTTCTCCTTCCTCCTGTTTACACTATTGATTATCAGTCCTTTACGAAGTGAAATGGACTGCTATCATGACTATGTGGCGCCAGTAGCCATTTGCGATGCGCATACTGTTGTGGCCCTTTCCAATACGGGAACTGCCAAATTGTATGCCACAGATATTGATGACGGGAGCTATGACAATTGTCACCTCGAAAGCTACCAGGCCAGAAGAATGACCCAGGGTTGGTGCCCTCCGGGAGTAGCCGATGATACCCAATTCAGGCCCTATGTCGAATTTTGTTGCGAAGATGTAGGTCAGACGATATGGGTTGTCCTTCGTGTCACAGATGCACATGGCAACTATAATGAGTGTATGGCTGAAGTAACAGTACAGGACAATTCCTATCCTCATATTGAATGCCCGCCAAATATTACGGTCAGTTGCAGCTTCTGGTTCGGTCCTGATGCCTTAAACAATCCATATAACCGCACCTTTGGTACCATTGCAGTCAATGGCGCCCCCCGTTTGCCAATTATCATTAATGATCCGGGAAATACTTCTTCGTATCAGCCAAAAAACTGGGGACTTGATGGTTTCGCAGGCTCAAATGGCGGTTGCAGTGGAGGAAATAATAATGTTTGGGTAACCATCCCTGAAGTTATCGACTACAGAAACTCCTGTGGAGTAGGTATTATCAAAAGGAAATTTTACCTCGAGCAGGGCAACTGGTCAGACTGGTGCTACCAGACCATCACCGTCAAGGATTTCACCAATTCCTATTACAACATCGATTGGCCGGATGATTATGTCGCCAATGCGTGCATATATGGGCCTGGAGATGTTGATCCTGAAGACCTCCAACCTCCTTATAATAAGCCAACCATCAATGGCTATAATGGATACGGCAATTCATGCAGTCTGATCGGATATGCCCATGAAGATCTTGTTTTCACGTTTTCAGATGGCGCTTGTAAAAAGATTCTAAGAGAATGGACTGTAATTGACTGGTGCAAGTATCAGCCAAATAACCCATGGAGCCCAGGTATCTGGTATCATACACAGGTTATCAAGCTGATGAATTCGAATCCTCCAACTTTCGTCAATGGTTGTCCTGATGTTGTTGTGAATGGGTATGAGCCTTATTGCAATGGCAGATATTATGATCAACCAGCAGTGACAGATGATTGTACACCTATCGAAGGGTTCAAATGGGATTACAAGATTGACCTATGGAGTGACGGATCCTATGATATCAGTTATGCAGGGACAGGGCAACCAACGGTTGACAAAGTCCTGCCAAACGGCTGGCATAAGATTCTATGGAACGTTTCAGATGCTTGCGGAAATTACCGTACCTGTAGCTATAAAGTGCATGTCGTTGACAAAAAGGCACCTACCCCTGTTTGTTATTATGGACTTTCCACGGTCGTCATGCCTCTTGGGGGTATGGTAACCATTTGGGCTAAAGACTTTAATGCGTCCAGTTATGACAACTGCACACCTGCATACAAACTGAAATATTCTTTTTCTGAAAACCCATGGGAAGCTTCAAGGACATTCACTTGTGATGACCTTGGGACTGTGCCGATTCATGTTTGGGTACATGATGAATATGGAAATAAGGATTATTGCACCACCTTTATTAAAATCAATGACAATGAAGATGCCTGCTTTGGGATGAACTCAATACAAGGCCTTGTAACTTCATTTACAGGGATCGCTATTCCGCAGACGTCGGCCGAAATGTTTAAGATAATGCCGGACCAATCACTGGATAATGATGATGTGTCTTCGACGTCTGATGCCACCGGACATTTTGCCCTTGGATTCGGAACTACCCAGTATAACCGTATGATCAAGTTGTCAAGAGGTGGTAAAAAGCTTGAAGGCATATCTACCCTTGACCTGGTAACGCTTCAAAGGCATATCAGCGGTGTGGAGCCTATCACAGCACCATACAAGCTTTACGCTGCTGACCTGGATGGTAATGGCCATATTGGTGCTAATGACCTGTCTTTGTTGAAAAAGGCTCTCTTAGGCGGATTTAAGCTTCCGGGATTCAAAGGAAATCTTTCATGGGTTTTCTTTGGGGATCCATGTTCTCCGAATGCACCAACCGATCTTCTCCAGAATTTATGCCACAATGGTGTTGAAATTGATCATACAGCTACTTTCCCGGTTTCAGCTTCTTTCAAAGCGCTTAAAATGGGAGACGTCAATGGTGATATGGTCAATATGGCCTGGAACCTTACTCCAAGAACATCAAGCTCTTATCAGCTTTTTGTAAGAGAAAATACCGTCGATCATACGTACGAGGTAATTGCCTCAGAGGATGCCCCCATCTACGGTTTACAGATGTCTGTTAATAGCTTGGGTATCAATGTAAAAGAAGGTGTTCTTACTTTAGATCAGGCTAATGTGGCGGAAGATAAGGATGGTTACACCAATATTAGCTGGGGCCAGTCTTCTCCTGTCGATGTTAAAGCTGGCGAAGTCCTCTTTACGATGGAAAACCTTCCACTTGGAATGTCCATGGAAGCCGTATTGATGACAAACGAAGACGCTCTTTACCCAGAAATATATACAGAAGGCCTTGAAAGTCAGAAGATTGAATTTTTACCTTACCGCGAAAGTATTGCTGCAAACACCTTTGAATCTAAGCTGTCTCCGAATCCATTCACGGATGTAACCAAGCTTCAGGTCATCATTCCGGCCGGTGAAGAGTTTGTGGTGAGTTTCTATGATATGAAGGGAATCGAGTTGTTCAATCGCAAGTATGTTTCATATACTAATGAGGCTGAGATAGTTATAAATTCAGACATCATCCAATTGCCAGGTGTATATTATTACCGTGTTAAATCAGCATTAGGCGAACTTTCAGGAAAGTTTGTCCGTCAATAAAATCTAAGCTTTTAAAAGGCATTGCCTCATTTGAGGCAATGCCTTTTTTTGTGCTCTTTCGGACATTATAAAAAACCAACGCTTTACAACCCTGGATTTTTCCAGGGTTTTTTTATTTAATTTATTGAAATTAAATCAGTTAAACATATAAAATATTATTTATATTAATTGCTTTAAGCCGGGACTCATTATTGTTTTCTTTGATACATCAAAGAATTTAACCAATTTTGCACTGCGATCATTGATTTGCGCCCGAACTACCAATTTCTCCCTCTTTGTCGTAATAGTAACATGGTACAGTTTTAGCTGGGAGTCATTACCCTGACTTTTGCTTACTTTTGTGTTTTATATTGCAATTACTATTACTATATTTGCGCCTGATTTGCTTAACATTAAGTTTTTTGAACAGAATAAAGTTTTTGCTAATGAGTAAATCCATCTTTGGTATCATCCTTGCCTTGTTTGCTGCTCTTCAATTAAGAGCTGAACAGCCCACATTCAATATCAGCAGTACTGATGCCAATCCCAGCGATGTCATTGACATAGATTTTCATGTTGATAATTTCAGCAACATTCTCGTTGTTCAGTATTCTGTCAACTGGAATCCCGCTGTTCTCCAATTCAGGGCCCTTAAAAATTTCAATGCATCAGTTCCTGGATTGTCAGCCTCCGTATTCGGCCAACAGGATGTAACTAATGGAATATTGACATTGGCCTGGATCGAAAGCAGTATTACACAAATCACCATTCCTGATGGATCCCTTTTCTTCACAATTGAGTTTGAAGTGATAGGTGCGCCATGCCAGGGTTCCGCAATAGCGATCACAGGAGATCCAACAGAAATTGTTGTTTCTGAAGATGGGGATACAGATATTGGCTTAGTGGCAAACAATGGTACAGTCAATGTTCCTGGACAAGGTTGTACTGAAGACATCCATTTTATTGGCAATGCTGTCAACGGAGCATGCGGAGGTACTGCATGTATCCAGTTTACAGTTGAAAATTTTACAACAGTTGGCTCAATGGAATTTTCACTTTCCTATGACCCAACCGTCTTACAAGCTATTTTTCCGGAACCATTCCAAAACTTTGCACCACTCCCGGGATTTGGATCAGGAAATACAAACCTTTTAAGCCCGGGAACACTTAGGGTGCTTTGGTTTGACAGTAATATTCAGAACGATACTTTACCGGATGGTACAGTATTATTTGAAATCTGTTTTGATGTTATTGGAAATGGTGGCACATCATCCACGATTACATTTGGAAATAATCCTTCTGTAATGATTACTGATATTGATGGTAATCTACATACAGTAACCATCACACCTGCATCTATAACCGCACAATGCCAGTTGGAAGGATTTGCGCTCATTGCAGATACTGTTTGTACGAATCCAGGTGGCCTGGCTTATTTTGATGTCCAGGTAAATGATTTCGATAGCCTCATCGCTGTTCAGTTCAGCATGAATTGGGATCCAAATGTTTTTGAGTTTGATACAGTAAATAATTTTGGTATTCCAGGCCTGAATATTGATGGCTTTGGAACACCTTCAAGTCCAGGAGTTGATGATGGGCAATTGGTTATTAGCTGGTTGGATTTAAGTCTTGAAGGCGTATCATTACCTGATTTCTCGACTATTTTTACTTTATGTCTGAGAGCTAAAGGTGCAGCTGGTACTTCATCTGCAGTTTCCTTTACAGAAGTTCCGCTTGAAATGGAATTTTTTGGATTGCCTGATTCAACCTATGTACCAGCCTTGCTTCAAGGCCGCGGTGAAATCAAAACAAATTGTGATCCGAATCCAACTTGCGATATATCCTATACACTTGAAGGGACAGATCCTACATGTCCAAGAGAGACGAATGGATCACTTAATCTTACAGTAATTGAAGATTGTCCTGAAGCCCCTACCTATCAATGGAGCAATCCTCCGGGAGGAACAACACAAGATCTTACAGGGTTAGGTGCAGGTACATATTCTGTAACAATTACAGTAGGATCACAAGTGATTATTGCCACGGAAACATTAAATGATCCAACCGCAATGTCCGTTACAGGTTCAATAACGAATCCATCACCTGTTGGTACTTGCAATGGCGCTGTAGATATAACAGTTACGGGTGGTACTCCACCATATACGTATAACTGGGATACAACGCCTCCATCACCGAATCAGGATATTTTCAATTTATGCGCCGGTGCATATACCGTAACAGTTACAGATAATGCCGGATGTTCCTTCATCCCCGATCCATATATAGTCGGAGCTGAAATGACTGCAGGTATTACAAATGTTTCCTGTAAAGGCGGATCGAATGGCGCTATCAACTTGTCTGTTGCATTTGGCACGCCTCCATATACTTTTGTATGGAATACAACACCACCACAGACAACAGAAGATATAAGCAATCTGAAAGCCGGAACATATTGTGTGACAGCAACAGATAGTGGAGGTAGTTCGAGAGATTCTTGTTTTACAGTTACAGAACCGACAGCAGCCATTGTTCTTACGGCATCTGTTACCCACGATCTAAATGAAAATTGTCAAGGCGCTATCGATTTGAATGTGACAGGAGGAACTTTACCATATACATACATATGGTCCAATGGAGCAACTTCGCAGGATATCATTCAGTTATGTCCCGATCAATATTGTGTAACGGTCACAGATGGAAATGGATGTACTGCTGATACATGTTTTACAGTTTTTGCAGGTGGTATAAATGTGAGCCTTACAGTAACTCAATATGGAAATTTCCAAACGAGTTGTAATGGTATTTGTGATGGTGAAATCACATCAGTAGTAGTTGGTGGAACTGCACCATATACCTATCAATGGTCCAATGGAGCAACAACTGCCGATTTAAGTAATATATGTGCTGGTTCATACACGGTCACTGTTACCGATGCATCTGCACAAACCGCTTCTGCCACAACGGTGATTACTTCACCTCCAGCGTTTACGTTTACATATATTACCACTAGTCCTACTGACTATATTTCAAGTAATGGTGCGATTGCAGTCGTTGTTAATGGCGGCACACCTCCATATATGTATCAATGGACCGGACCTGCTCAGGGAAATACAGCATCATTAGTTAATGTACCTGCGGGCACCTATACGATCCATGTTACCGATGCAAACGGATGTGATGTTCAGGATTCAGAACCGTTAATCCCTATTATTGATATTCCTTGTTATACAGCCATCAAAGTCATTACACCAAATAGCGATGGCAAAAATGATTATTTCATTATTTCGTGTGTATTTGATTTTGACAATCACCTCTACATTTATAATAGGCTGGGTGGTCTCGTTTATGAAACAGACAATTATCAGAACACATGGGATGGTGTCAACCAGGACAACGAAGCGGTACCGGACGGAGGATATCATTGGGTACTTGAAGTATTCAAGCAAGGTGGTTCAACAGAATTGCTGAAGGGAACTGTTAATGTCCTCAGAACCGCAGACTAAATTATTTCATAACAGCTTCATTACCCTATTTACTTATTAAAAGAGTTGCAGTCATGAAACAAAAGATTCAAAAATATAGTGTTGGAATAATCCTCACGGTTATTGTAGCCATTGGTGCTGTTAATTCTGCTTTTGCACAGGAGGCAGGTTATTTCAACCATTCTTTTATTCAACCTATCCTTTTCAATCCAGGAGCCACCGGTTTCCAGGGGGATCATCAATTATTGGCGGGGTACAAGCATATGTGGTCTGATTTCCCTGATGCACCCAGGACCTTTACTGCATTATACAATGGTTCATTTGCAGATAACCTGGGCCTTGGCTTTCAAGTATTGTCTGATCAGGTAGGTGTCAGTAATTTGCTCCATGGCCAATTAAACTTTGCTTATAAATTGACTTTTGATGATGTTGTTTTAAGCGCAGGGATATCTGCAGGCCTTGAAACATTTAACATTAAAGGCACTCAGGATGATCCTTTGCTGGATCCTACCGATATTCTGCTCAACGAAGCCATTGACGGTTATACGCTATTTGATGGCGGTGTTGGGGTTTATGGAGAAGTGAATGAAAAATTATTCTTTGGCGTTTCTTTTCCAAACCTTGTTAAAAATCGTCTGACGGAAATTTCGGGAGATATTAATCTTCCGGAGTATGATAAATTCTCATACGCTTTCTTATTAGGCTACAGGTTTGATGTCGCAAATTATGATTTCACCATTGAGCCTTCCATTACGGTTAAGGATCTCAGATATAGTCCTTTCCTGATTGATGCCAATGTTAAGTTTTCCTTCCTTGACGAGCAATTGGTTGGTGGGGTCGGATACACCCTTGGAGACAATAGCAGGGCTTCCCTTCTTTTAGGCACCAGGATCAATCATCTGAGGATCTATTATTCGTATGATGTAAGTCTTGGCGATTTCCAGCAGTATAATAATGGATCCCATGAAATTACCCTCGTCTACAGGATTCCTAAACGAGCTGCTCCGGCTACTGAATAATGACCCGTTAAGGGCCATTTAGAGGTCAAATTCCTACTACATTTTATAAATTGGGGCGTTGCTCAGCGCGTTTATCGTAATTTGTAACTACGATTTGGAAGTTCACATTTTAGGTCCGCAGGCTTCGTGAGCGTGAAGTATCGATGACTTGTATAGTAGACTTTTAACATATACAAATAATAATTCTGTTATAATAGGTTACTAATCAGTTACTGATCCATGAGCAAAAAAAATAATTGGAGGAAAAATAACAGATTAGACTAATAGACCATCTATAACTAATTGATAGATAGTAGTTGTAAGTATTGAGCAATACTGTAATGTAATAATTACCCATTATCGGGTATAACCTCTGATAACCCTTATTATATCTTTGCCCAGTGTAGTAGTCATGCGTGTGCATTTGGCATGCTTTTTGGCATACTACATATTGAACTAGGGGGATTGATAAAGATTACCTTATCATCTCGAACCAGCCTGATTGAATGAAGAACTGATTTCTGCTATCGTCCTGATAGTAGATATATGTATCCTTCTATATCTCTCTGCGCTGCATTCGTGGTTTTAAGTTGGTTTTTATTTCGACCTCAGGTTGAATAGTGAACATGTATTTAATGCTAATTGAACCGATAAATTCTTAAACCAAAACTTAATCTCATGAAAAAGTCATTTTCCTTTTTTAAGGGAGCAGCCTTTAACAAATTGGGCTTTCTTCCTTTCCTTATGACCTTTCTGTTTTTTGCAGGGATGCAAATAGACATGAAAGCACAAACAGATGTCCCAAATGGGGGACAGTATACCCAATCTGTCAAGTCTTTGTACTCATTACCAACTGGGTCATTCGTGATTCCACAAGTAGCTGAGGATCGCCTGTTAAATGCGATGAAAACACTTAAAGATCAACTGGCACAGCAAGTTGAAGGAACAGCTCCATATAACGCTACGTTCCTCAGGTATAAAAATTACAGCTACATCAAGACGAACCTGGAAGCAGGTAAGGGTGTTCCTGAATCAATCCAGGAAGCTGTGGGTATGATCTCCTCTGATGTTTCACTTCAGGTCACACCTACGCAAGCATTGGCTGAAAAAAATGCAGCTATCAGTCTATTGAGACTTTAAGCCTTTTGTAAACCAACTGATTATAATCACGTATGATAATATATCACTTTATTAAATCAACCAATCTCATGAAAAAAATAACATTTACATCTTGGTGCCTGCTGGTAGCGAGTATGTTCACGTTATCGGGGCTTAATGCTCAGGTCAACGTCAACATGCCTTACAATACCGGGGTATTTAACACTTTCACAATCGCACCGCCTGCGACCTGTTCGTTCAACTTTTTTGACAACGGTGGAACAGCAGCTGCGTATTCACCCAATTCGAGTCCATTTACTTCTGTGGTGACATTTGCACCATCAAATCCAGCATCACATAGGATTAGAGTTGCATTTACTACATTCGCCACGGAAGGAAGTTTCGATGCCTTGTATATTTACAATGGTACCGTAGCTGAAACACCAAACATCGTTAACGCGGGTATTACTACTGTTCTGCCTAACCAAATTAACAGTGGACAGGCACAGAATTTTACTTTCCGCGCGGGAGGTTTTGCGAACCAGAATCCAGGTACAGTGAATTCAACTGCTGCTTCTGGCGCATTGACGTTTCAGTTTGAGTCTGACGCAAGCGTACAACAAGCTGGTTGGACAGCACTTGTAAATCAGGTGCCAATTGGCGGCTATGTATGCGCTATGACTGCTCCAGCTAACGTAACTGTAAGTACAGGTCAATTTACCTGTACAGCTGATGCTGTTGTATCTTCACCAATCTTCACCCCTACTGCATGTAACGCAACATTAGGATTAGCTTTAAGGTATTCAGTAGATGGTGGAACACCAATCGTTCTTCCAACTCCGATTGGCCCTACAGTAACACTTGTTGGACTTACTTCTGGTTTGCACAACATCGTCTGGACATTAGTAGATCCTTGTGGTAACCTTGTTGTGGCAACTGCTACATCAACCGTTACAGTTCAGGATTTAGTTCCTCCGGTTATTACCTGCCCGGCAAATATCGATTTCACATTGGATCCAGGTGCTTGCGAGGCAATCATTGGCTACACGGTAACGGCTACAGACAACTGTCCTTTCCTTGTTCCTTTTGTTGCAACTCAGAACCCACCATCACTTAACCCAGCCCAGCCGATTAGTGCAGCATTGTCACTTAGCTGCAGTGCGGCTCCGACCCAATTTGGTCGTGTATTTGGTGGCCCAGCTTCTTCTGCCACGACCATCACAGGTCTCCAGGTGGGTATCAGGGCTCCAGGTGCGGGTTTATACCGATATAATATTTACAGACTTACTTCAGGAAATGCACCTGCAGCAGGTAATGCGAATATGGTTTTGGCAGGTGGTCCATTTGACGTAAACATGCCTAACGTTACTACCACGTATGTGCCTGTAAACTTTCCAGTACAAGTAAGCATCCCTGCGGGTTCTTATTATTTTGTTGAAATCATCCAGGTTAACTCTACCTATACAATGGGTAATATTGAACTGGCTGATCTTCCTGGTACACCATCATACCTTGCTTCTGTTCCTTGCGGACTTCCAAGTTATGGCACCTTTGCTTCTGTTGGTTTCCCAACACTTGCACTTGCGTTCAACGTAGTTGGATTCTCAGGTGGTGCACCAAACATTATACAAACTGCAGGTCTTCCTTCAGGCAGCGTATTCCCAATTGGTACAACAACCAACTGTTTCATCGTTGCTGACGTAGTAGGTAATACAGCTACTTGCTGCTTTGACGTGACCGTCAATGAATATCCTGACCCAACTACTACACTTGCTTGTAACGATAATGTACAGGTTTCTGTAAATGAAAATTGCGAAGCATTCATTGGTACAGATATGATCCTTGAAGGTGGCCCTTATGGTTGCTATGATGATTATATCGTTGCTGTTGAAGGTTATGGTTCCGGTTTCGGAGGTGTAACAATCGACAATGATGCCATCGGCCAAACACTTACAGTTACAGTTACCGATCCAGAGACTGGCAACAGTTGCTGGGGAACGATCAGCGTAGAGGATAAGATTCCACCAACTATTGAATGCCGCGATGTAACAATCATGTGCGGTGCTCAATTGCCAAACG
>Ga0138256_10005195_pt1 | contig 13815 bp, 13 predicted proteins | sample KNB2016incub_MG_FD_105486 | JGI IMG/M metagenome (GOLD analysis project Ga0138256, IMG submission 105486) | Active sludge microbial communities from wastewater in Klosterneuburg, Austria - KNB2014incub_MG | ecosystem: Engineered > WWTP > Activated sludge > Unclassified | place: Austria...
GCGCGCCGACCCCGGCCCGCCGATCGTCGGCAACGCCTACGAACAGATCGAGCCGCGCACGCTGTACTGGCGCGATACCGTGGCCGATTTCATCGCCAGCGACTTCATCCTCGACACCTTTGGCGCCCAGTTCCGCCATATCTACGGGCAGCAGAAGCTCAAGGAACTGCGCAGCTTCTACACCGAGGTGACGACGCTGGAATATGAGTGGTATTTGCGGCAGGTGTGAGGTGAAGCCGGGACCCGGGACGCGGGACCCGGTACCCGGTTCGGCGGAGTGAGGTTTGGCACCATGTGCGGATTGATGCGCGACCAGGCACCAGCAGCCCGCTTCGCGCTTTTCCGGGTCCCGGGTCCCGTGTCCCGGGTCCCGAGATGTCGCAACTAACTCCGTATGTCCATCCCTGGCCACATCCCCTCCTGGTACTCCGCCACCGCTCACCCGGCGCCGGATCACCCGCAGTTGCGCGGCGCCGAGCGCGCCGACGTGGTCGTGCTTGGCGGCGGCATCACCGGACTGTCGACAGCCATCGAACTGGCTGAGCGTGGCTACAGCGTGATCGTGCTGGAAGGCGAGCGCGTCGGCTGGGGTGCTTCCGGACGCAGCGGCGGGCAGGCGATCTTTGGCTACGGTTGCGACATGTCGAAGATCGAAGCGCAACTCGGTCGCGACGACGCGCGCAAGCTGTTCGACTGGTCGGTCGAAGGTGTCGAATTGATTGCCGAGCGCTGCCGCAAGTACGCCATCGACTGCGATTGGCGGCCCGGCCACGCGCATGCGGCGATCAAGCCGCGTCAGATCGACGAACTCAAGCGCTGGCAGGACGATCTCGCCGGCAACTACGGCTACACCGGCACCGAACTATGGGATCGGGCGCGGCTGCAGCGAGATCTGGCGACCGAGCGCTACCGGGCCTTGTTGTTCGATCCGCGCAGCGGTCATCTGCATCCACTGAACTACACGCTCGGCCTGGCGCGCGCGGCGCAAGCGCTCGGCGTGCGTATCTTCGAGGGTAGCCGTGTCGAAAGCGTAGTCGAGGGTGCCGAGCTGGTGTTTCGCGCGGCACACGGCGAGGCGCGCGGGCGCTTCGGCGTGCTCGCCGGCAATGCCTGGCTGAGCGGCGTGATGCCGAAACTCGAAGCGAAGATCATGCCGGTCGGCACCTATATCTGCGCCAGTGCGCCGCTCGGTGCGCAGCGCGCAAACGCGCTGATCAGGAACCACATGGCGGTCGCCGACATCAATTTCGTGCTCGACTATTTCCGCCTGTCGCGCGATCACCGCATGCTGTTCGGCGGGCGCGTCAGCTACTCGAAACTGGATCCGCCGGGTCTGCGCGCGCGCATGAAGAGCCGCATGATCGACGTCTTCCCGCAGTTGGGTGATGTGGCGGTCGATCATGTCTGGGGCGGCTATGTCGACATCAGCATGAACCGCGCGCCGCATTGGGGTCGAATCGGTTCCAATCTGTACTTCGCGCAGGGCTTCTCCGGCCATGGCATCGCTGCAACCGGTCTGGCGGGTCGCGTGATCGCCGAGTCCATCCATGGCCAGTCCGCGCGGCTGGACATCTACCAGCGAATCCGCCACGTCGATTTCCCCGGCGGTCGGCTCATGCGCACGCCAGCGCTGGTCCTGGCCATGCTGTGGTTCCGCATCAAGGATCTGCGGCCGTAGTCTGGAGTGCGCTGGCTTGCCGCCGCTTTGGATGCTCCATTCCCATTGCTCCGGTTGCTGTTGAGCCTGATCCAGCGCGCAACCCCGTTGAGCGCGATCGGATATCCTGAACGCCTGTCTGCAACGGCCGAACCGGCCCTGTCGGAGAGCCCAGCATGAAGCTCCGCCCTTTCATCGTCAGCGTGGTTTTTCTTTTTGCGTCGCAGGTATCCATAGCCGCGCGGGTCGAGGAAGTGCGTGGCGGCAGCGCCGAGACGCCGGCCTTCCCCGAAGATCTGTTCAGGTTGACGCCGGGAACGTGGGCATTCGCCAAACAACTGTGGAAGGGCGACGAACCCTGCACGCCCGACATCTGCGAGGCCGGCTACACCGCCGGTGATCTGGTCGTGAGCGTCGAGCGCTACCAGACATCGCTGCGCATCGTCGCCGGCTTCCGTGGCTGCACGAGTGTCGCCTGGAACGACTATGAGGTCGGTGACAAGGCCTCGAAACGCGATACCAAGACGATCGGCAAGCGGATCCAGAAGACGGTTGGCACGTCGGCGAAATACTGCAAGCTCACCGCGCCAGCCATTGCTGAGCTCAACGCCAGCCTGCTCTTTCCAGTTCCGCCGCAGCCGCCCGAATAATCTGTGCCGGCCGTTGCAGGGACACGCGCCTGCGCAGCCGTTCCTGCCTGGACGTGCCGTGCCGCGATCTGCCGGGTGCGAGGCCCTACCCGCGTTCCAGGCGATTTGCTGCGCGCCATCCAACATACAGTCCCCGCGCACTGTGCGAGAGTATGGCTCCCCATCCCTACGCATTGGAGCCACACCATGGGTCTTTTCAGTTTCATGTCCTCAGCCGGTGCCAAGTTGTTCGGCGGCAAAAAGCCGTCCGAGGTGCCCAATCTTTCCGCGTTGATTCGCGATCACGTTGCCAAGATCGGCCTGCCCGACAAGCACATCCACTATTGGCTGGAAGAAGAGATTCTGGTCGTTTCCGGCTGGGTGAACGACAGTGCCACCAAGGAAAAGGTGATTCTCGCGGTGGGCAATGTTGAAGGCGTCGACAAGGTCGAAGACCGCCTGGTTGTCGGTGCTCCGCCCAAGCAGACTGCACCGGTTGCCGCCGCGCCCGCGCCGGCCGCGCCGAAAGCGCCGCCGGTGTTGGCTGAAGCGCCACTGCCAGCCGAGCAACTGCCGAGCAAGGAAGAGGCCGCCAAACACGAGTGGACCTCGCGCACGCATGTCGTGCAGAAGGGCGACACGCTGTCGAAGATTGCCAAGGAGGTCTACGGCAACGCCAACAAGTACAACGTGATCTTCGAAGCCAACAAGCCGATGTTGTCGGACCCGGACAAGATCTATCCCGGCCAGACCCTGCGAATTCCGCCGCTCGACGCGCCCGCCAAGTAGGCGGGAGCTGGATTCATTGGGAGTGCGGTGGCTAGCCACCGCTGTGGATGCATCGGCGCGTGTTGGCAGTGGAGCATCCAAAGCGCCGGCAAGCCGGCGCACTCCAGGTTACGGCGATCTGGGTCGCCAGCGCTGCGTCGCTGGCCGCCCGGGAGGCATCCGCGCCTTCACCGGCTGACGACCTCGATTGCGCCTTACTAGGTGCTTTGCGAGCGCACCCAGGCGATGCCCGAAGGCCCGGAGATTCGTCGCGCGGCGGACAAGTTGCAGAAGGCGATCGTCGGCGCGCCGCTGCGTGCGGTCGAGTTTGCATTCGCGCGGCTCAAGACCTACGAGGAAGAACTGTCCGCTTCGCGCGTCAGCGCCATCGAAACGCGTGGCAAGGCGCTGTTGACGCATTTCGCCAATGGCCTGTCGGTCTATTCGCACAACCAGCTTTACGGACGCTGGTACGTCGTCAAAGCGGGCAAGCTGGCGAATACCTCGCGCTCGCTGCGTTTTGCGGTGCGCGGCAGCACTCATGACATCCTGCTTTACAGCGCCTCGGACATCGATGTGCTTGACGAAGTGGGTATCGCCACCCATGCCTTCCTGCACAAGCTCGGTCCGGACGTGCTGAGTGCCACGCTCACCGCGGGTGAACTCGATGCGCGGCTGGCGGAGCCGCGTCTGGCGCGGCGGCGTCTTGCGGATCTGCTGCTCGATCAGGCCTTTGTCGCTGGCATCGGTAACTACTTGCGAAGCGAAATCCTGTTCGATGCCGGCCTGCTGCCGACGCGCCGGCCGGGCACGCTGGATGCGCAGGAACGTGCCGCGCTGGCACTATCCATCTTGACGATTACCCGGCGCGCCTATCGCCTCGCCGGCATCACCAACGATCCGCAGCGCGCCGTGCAGCTCAAGACGGCAGGCGTGTCCTTCGGCCAACGCCGACATGCGGTCTTCGAACGCGCGGGCAAACCCTGTTACCGCTGCTCCGGGACCGTCGAAACCGCGCAGCTCAATCGTCGCGTGTTCTGGTGTCCGGGGTGTCAGGGCTAGTCGCCGCAGCGAGCGTAGGCCGGGTACGCGCGTCCTTATCGTCCGACCATGCGCCATGACGGTTACGCGCGACGCCCGGCGCGACTTGCCGCACGTCCCCGCGGCCGCCGGCGCGAACGGCCTTCGCGCCTCGCACGACGCCGGGCGCGCCGGAGCCGCGCTACCACGGTGGTTCCTGAGCCGGGACAAAAAGCGTGCGTCAGCTTCTGGCCGCGAACGCAGCCAGCAGCTCTTGCGCCACGCTGGCCGCCGCCAATGCGGTGATCTCGCTGTGGTCAAAGGGTGGTGAAACCTCGACGACGTCCATGCCGATGATGTTCAACCCGGCCAGGCCGCGGATCAGCATCAGCGCCTGATGCGTGCTGAAGCCGCCGACCACCGGCGTGCCGGTGCCGGGCGCGTACGCGGGGTCGAGAAAGTCGACGTCGAAGCTGATGTAGCAAGGTCGCTGGCCGACGCGTGCGTGGATCGCCGCGATGGCGGCATCGACGCCCTCGCGATGCAGCCAGCGCGCATCGCGCACCTCGAAGCCGTGGGTCTGGTCGTTGCGCGTGCGCATGCCGAGCTGGATCGAACATCCCGGATCGACGATGCCATTCTGCGCGGCATGGAAGAACATGCTGCCGTGGTCGATGCGCGGCTGCGCGTCGGCCCAGGTATCGCTGTGGGCGTCGAAATGGACCAGCGCTATCGGCTGCGGCTGTTGCCCGCGCAGCGCCCGGAGGATCGGATAACTGATGAAATGGTCGCCGCCGAGCGCCAGTGTGGTGACCTTGGCCGCGGCAAACGGCGCGAAGGCTGCCTCGATGGTGTCGGGGATGCGCTCAGGCCGGCCCTGGTCGAACCAGACATCGCCCCAGTCGATGATGTTGAACGCCTCGCAGGGATCGACATCCCAGGCGTAGGGCCCGCACCAGGCCAGCGATGCCGAAGCCGCACGGATCGCCCGCGGCCCCAGGCGCGTACCGGGACGGTTGGTGGTGGCCAGGTCGAAAGGCACGCCGACCACAGCCACATCGACGCCCGCCAGTTCCTTGCTGTAGCGACGACGCAGGAAGCTCAGCGTGCCCGAATAGGTCGGCTCGGCGATGCTGCCGTAGGGCGACGTCCGCGTGAACGCCAGGTCGCAGGTTTTCGGGTGGGCGGGGTCGTCGGCGGGCATGGCGGATCGCTGCTGAAAGGAAAAGGCGGGGTTGGGGACTGGGGGCTGGGGCGAGTGCGCGGAAGAATCCGGCAATTGACCAGATGGCTGTGTGCGCAATGGAGCGCCTGCGCGAACCTGCGCGCTGGCGATTTGTCACCGCGCACACGCCCCAGCCCCCAGGACGTAGGTCACGTTGGCCGCGCAGCGGCCTACGTGACACCGCTGAGAGTCACGTAGTCTGCTGCGCAGACAACGTGACCTACTTTCATAGACTTACGGTCTGTTCTGAGAGAACGTCGTGCGCGTCGCGCCGGCAACGGCGCACCTCACGCCGTCTCCCGTATCGCCTCGCCAATACGCTCGAACAGCTGGTCGATGTGTGACTTCTCGATGATCAGCGGCGGCGACAGTGCGATCACGTCGCCGGTGGTGCGGATCAAGAGGTCCTTGTCGTGGAAGCAGCGCGTGAACACTTCATAGGCGCGGGCGCCGACGGCGCCGGGCCGCGAGGACAGCTCGATGGCGCCGATCAGGCCGTAGTTGCGGATGTCGATGACATTCGGCAAGCCCTTGAGCGCATGGATCGCATCCTCCCAGTACTGGCCGAGGTCGATCGCGCGCTCGAACAGTTTCTCTTCGCGATAGATGTCGAGTGTCGCCAGCGCCGCAGCGCAGGCCACCGGGTGGCCAGAATAGGTGTAGCCATGGAACAGCTCGATCATGCCCTCGGGGCCATGCATGAAGGCGTCATGCACCTTGTCCGAGGCCAGTACGGCGCCCATCGGAATCGACCCGTTGCTCAAGCCCTTGGCGCAGGTGATCAGGTCCGGCGTGACGCCGAAACGCTGTGCGGCGAAGGCATTGCCGACGCGCCCGAAGCCGGTGATGACCTCGTCGAAGATCAGCAGGATGCCGTGCTTGTCGCAGATCTCGCGGAGGCGCTTCAGGTAACCATCGGGCGGCAGCACGACACCGGCCGAGCCAGCGATCGGTTCGACGATCACTGCGGCAATGGTGCTGGCATCGTGCAGCAGCACCAGACGCTCCAGGTCCTCGACCAGTTCCAGTCCGTGCTGGGGCAGGCCGCGGCTGAAGGCGTTCCTGCCGATGTCGAGCGTGTGCCGCAGATGGTCGACGCCTGGCAGCAGGGAGCCGAAGAACTTGCGGTTGTTGGGCAATCCGCCCACCGAAATGCCACCGAAACCGACGCCGTGGTAGCCCTTCTCGCGACCGATCAGGCGCGTGCGCGAGGCTTCGCCGCGGGCGCGGTGATAAGCCAGCGCGATCTTCAACGCGGTGTCGACCGATTCGGAGCCGGAGTTGGTGAAGAACACATGGTTCAACGTGTCTGGTGCGATCTGCGCGAGGCGCTCGGCGACCTTGAATGGCAGCGGATGGCCCATCTGGAAGGTGGGCGCGAAGTCCATCGTCGCGATCTGCTGGCTGACCGCGTCGATGATGCGTTGGCGGCCGTGACCGGCATTGCAGCACCACAGGCCGCCGGTGCCATCGAGAATCTCGCGACCATCGACCGAGCGGTAATGCATGCCCTTGGCGCTCGCCAGCAGTCGCGGCTTGTGCTTGAACTGGCGATTCGCCGTGAACGGCATCCAGAACGCATCCATGTGCTCGGGCTGCGCGGTCGCCTCGGCGCTGTAGTGCGCCTCGAAGCTGCCCGGGATGCCTGCGGCGTCGTTGTCGGCGGCCATTGAATCTCTCCTGTGACGAGTGCGTTCACGCTATCAGTGTCGAAAAAACTTTACAACTTGCGCGGTATTGCTGCGCATTCCCGCGCAAAAATTGACCGTCTGATCATCGGGTGTCTAATATTCTGCAACACAGCGTAGTTTCGTAGGTCACGTTGGCCACCCCGTGGCCTACGTGACTCCTTGGGGCGATCGATGTCACGTAGGCCGCTGCGCGGCCAACGTGACCTACATGGCTTGAGATAGACGATGAGACGCATGGATTGATGGACATCGGACTGCGGCTGCAAGGTGTGCGCAAAGGCAAGGGCCTGAGCCAGCGCGAGCTGGCCAAGCGCGTCGGCGTCACCAACAGCACGATCTCGCTGATCGAGCAGAACAAGGTATCGCCGTCGATCAGCTCGCTGAAGAAGGTCCTGGACGGCATTCCGATCACGCTGGCCGAGTTTTTCACCGCCGAAGATGGCGATGCCGAGGATGGCCCCTTCTTCAGCGCCGCACAGTTGCCGGATCTGGGCAACAACGGCATCCACTATTTTCTGGTCGGGCGTCATGATCGGCGCCGCCGGCAGATGTGCATCCTGCGCGAACTGATGCCGGCGGGCAGCGACACCGGCGACGAGATGCTCTCGCATGAAGGCGAAGAAGGCGGCGTCATCATCAGCGGGCAGGTCGAAGTCACCATCGGCGAGCAGGTGCGCGTCCTCGGTCCCGGCGACGCCTATTATTTCGAGAGCCGCTTGCCGCATCGATTCCGCAATGTCGGCGATGGCGAGGCGGTGCTGGTGAGTGCCAGTACGCCGCCGACCTTTTGAGTTGTCAGATTGCGGTTTTCGGGGAGGCAAAGGCTCGCGCGCGAGCGCGCTCCTACAGGTTCCCGCGGCTGTTTCGTTCCATGTGTAGGAGCGCGCTTGCGCGCGATGTTTTTCCATCGCTGCTACCAATCGACCATCGATGACCATGACCACAATCACCCACGCCCAATGGTTAGCCCGCGCGGCCACCGCGCGAATCCCGCACCAGGCCTTCATCGATGGCCGTCACGTCGATGCCGCCTCCGGCGAGACCTTCGACTGCATCAGTCCGATCGATGGTCGCGTGCTCACCAAGGTGGCTTCGTGCGGGCCGGAAGATGTGCAACGCGCCGTCGCGGTCGCGCGCAAGGTGTTCGAATCAGGACGCTGGTCGGCGCAGTCGCCGGTGCAACGCAAACGCGTGCTGCTGCGATTCGCCCAGCTGATGCAGGATCACACCGAGGAACTGGCGCTGCTGGAAACGCTCGACATGGGCAAGCCGATCAGCGACGCGATTGCGGTCGATGTGGCGGCCAGCGTGCGCTGCATGAACTGGACCGCCGAGGCGATCGACAAGGTCTACGGCGAAGTGGCGGCAACCGGCCCGGATGAGCTCGGTCTGATCACCCGCGAACCGCTCGGCGTGATCGCCGCGATCGTGCCGTGGAATTTCCCGCTGCTGATGGCCACCTGGAAGATCGCGCCGGCGCTCGCGACCGGCAATTCGGTCATTCTGAAACCGTCCGAGAAGTCGCCGCTGACGGCCCTGCGCATTGCCGAACTGGCGATCGAAGCGGGCCTGCCCGGGGGCGTCCTGAATGTGCTGCCGGGCTTCGGCAAGACGGCGGGCGAGCCACTGGCGCTGCACATGGACGTCGATGGTCTGGTGTTCACCGGTTCGACCGGCGTCGGCAAACACCTGCTCGGCTGCGCCGCGCGTTCGAACATGAAACGTGCCTACATGGAATGCGGCGGCAAGAGTCCGAACATCGTCTTCGCCGACGCGCCCAGCCTGAAGCAGGCGGCGCAGGCGGCGGCCTCGGGCATCTTCTACAACCAGGGCGAAGTCTGCACCGCAGCGTCGCGGCTGCTGGTCGAGCGCAGCATCCAGGACGAATTCGTGGCGATGGTGATCGAGGCCGGGCAGAGCATGCAGCCGCGTCACCCGCTCGATCCGGATGCGCCGATGGGCGCGATGGTCGACGAGATCCAGATGCAGCGCGTGCTCGGCTATATCGACCAGGGTCGCGAGCAAGGTGCGCGCTTGGCGCTCGGCGGCGCGCGGGCCCTGACCGAGACCGGCGGCTATTACATCCAGCCGACCATCTTTGACCAGGTGCAGCCGCAGATGAGCATCGCCTGCGAGGAGATCTTCGGGCCGGTGCTTTCGGTGATCGGATTCGATACCGAGGAAGAAGGCCTGAAAATCGCCAACGACTCGCCCTACGGTCTGGCTGCAGGCGTGTGGACGCGCGACATCACCAGGGCGCACCGCATGGCACGTCGCTTGCGCGCCGGCAGCGTCTGGGTGAACTACTGGGACGGCGGCGACATGACCGCGCCCTTTGGCGGCTACAAGCAGTCCGGCAACGGTCGCGACAAGTCACTGCACGCCTTCGAGAAGTACACCGAGGTCAAGGCGACCTGGATCAATCTGGCGGGGTAGGGAGGCCGACGGTGCTGCCATCTCTTTGGCGGCGGCTTTTGTGGGAGCGGGTTTATCCCGCGAGCTTTGGCCATGAAAGGCAAGAGCTCGCGGGATAAACCCGCTCCCACAGGGGCAATGCGCGCTCTCGGAGCTCGCCTGTGTCTTACTCCACCAGTCGCCGCTGCTCCACCCAGCCATTGAACCCGCCGGCCAGCGACAACGGCTCGACGAAACCGAGGCGTTTGAGCGCCTCTGCGGCAAGCGCGCTGCGGCCGCCGCTGCGGCAATAGACGACGATGGGCAACTCGCGATGCGCGAGCGCGGGGTCCTTGATGCCGTTCACCGCCGGATGCCCGTCGATCTCGAACTCCAGGACGCCGCGTGGGATGTTCACCGCTCCGGGGACGTGTCCTGCGGCAAATTCGGCAGGTTCGCGGACATCGACGATGGGAACGCCGGTGGCCTGCAGTTGCAGCAGGCGCTCGCCGTCGATCTCGATGATCGCGGCTCTGGCACTGGCCACCAGATCCTGGACAGTCAATTGCATGCGGCACTCCGGTCGTCGCAGTCGAATGTGCCAATATACGTTAGGAATGCCTACTTTAGAGCGCAAGCATGTAATATTTGCAGCTGAAGGGTGCATGCTTGGACCGCGCAGTGCCGCGCTTGCGCCCACATCCACGGGTTCCATGGGGTAAGTCAGATGCAACCGAGGCAGCCATGCTTCTCGCCCTGATCGGCGCTGTCATCATCGGACTTTCGCTGGGCCTCTTGGGCTCCGGCGGCTCGATCCTGACCGTGCCGATCCTGGTCTATGTACTTGGGCAACCGGAGAAGACCGCGATTGCCGGCTCGCTGATCATCGTTGGCAGCATTGCGCTGGCGGGTGCCATTCCCTGGGCGCTGCGGCGTCAGGTCGAATGGCGCAGCGTGTTGCTGTTCGGCCTGCCCGGCATGCTCGGCACCTGGCTCGGGGCGACGCTCGCGGCTTACCTTTCAGGCGAACTGCAATTGGCGATCTTTGCCGTGGTGATGCTGGTCGCCGCCACGCGCATGCTGCGACCGGCACCGAGTGTCGAGGTGGCGCCCGCGCGCCGCAGTCGCTTGATCATGCAGGGGCTGGGCGTCGGCGTGCTGACCGGCGTCGTTGGCATCGGCGGCGGTTTTCTGATCCTGCCGGCACTGGTGCTGCTGGACGGCCTGTCGATGCATCGAGCCATTGGCACCAGCCTGTCGATCATCAGCATCAATGCCTACAGCGGCTTTGCCAAGCACTATCTGGTGTTGGCCGCGACCGGCCTGGCTCTGGACTGGCGCCTGATCGGCATGTTCGCAGCGGTTGGCGCCGGCGGTAGTCTTGCCGGTCAGCAGATCGCGCACCGATTGCCGCAGCAGTCGCTGCGACGCGCCTTCGCTTGGCTGCTGCTGCTGATGAGTATCTACATGTTGTGGCGCAGCGTGCCGCCGCTGATTGGCGGGCTTTGAAGCATCCTGGAGAAATTCGATGAATCCCGTGGTCACGCCGTTCTTTCACAAGTCCAGCAATACCTGGACCTACGTCGTCAGCGACCCGGAAACACTGGCCGCCGCGATCATCGATCCTTGCCTCGACTTCGACGCCAAGTCGGGGCGCACCGGCGTCGACTCGGCAACGCAACTGATCGATTTCATCGAGGCGCAAAAACTCGATCTGCGCTGGATACTCGAAACCCATGCGCACGCCGATCACTTGAGCGCCGGGCGCTGGCTGAAGACGCAGCGACCGGTCGCCTGCCTGGCGATCGGGCAGGGCATCCGCGAGGTTCAGCGGACCTTCAAGCCGGTGTTCAATCTGGGCGCCGAGTTTGCGACCGACGGCAGGCAGTTCGACCACCTGTTCGCCGACGGCGAAGGCGTGCCCATCGGTGCGCTGGAAGGGCGCGTGATCGCCACGCCGGGGCACACCAATGACAGCGTCAGCTATCACATCGGCAACGCGCTGTTCGTCGGCGACACCCTGTTCATGCCCGACGGTGGCAGCGCCCGCTGCGATTTCCCGGGCGGCAGTGCCGCGCGCCTGTACCAGTCGATCCAGCGCCTGTATGCCCTTCCCGACGACACCCGGGTGTTCGTCTGCCACGACTACGGCCCGAATGGGCGCGAGTTCCGCTGCGAAACCAGCATCGGTGCGCAAAAGGCCGGCAACATCCATCTGCGTGGCGGCATCGCCGAGGCGGAGTTCGTGCGCGTGCGCGAGGCGCGTGACGCCACGCTCGACATGCCCGCGCTGATCCTGCCGTCGATCCAGATCAACATCCGCGCGGGAGAGTTGCCGGAACCCGAAGGCAATGGTGTGCGCTATCTGAAGCTGCCACTGGATCAGTTCTGAGTTTGCCGAGCGCCGCAACGTTGGAAAGGTTGAGCCTCAGCCGTAATTGAGAGGTCCATGAGCGCTGCCTCAGCGCGATCGCTGAGCGCTGCTCAGTCTCGCCGATTCCGACTGTGCGGGACGGAAACCCAGGACCACCGACGCTCCGTTTCCGGGAACACCCCAAAGGAACTGGCGCTGCGTGCCACGCGCGCGCATGTCCATGATCGCGCGTCGGGTCAGAAATTCGGTCAGGCTGACGATCTGTGCGGTCTGCGACATGGGATGGCCTCCGTTGTGGTGCTCAGCGTAGTCGCTAGTGGTCTGGCGATGGAAATAGCCAGTTGCCAGCAGCTAATACCCGCCATGACATGAGCCTCGGCGGATCTCGGCATGGGCATCATCATAGCAGTGCAGACGTCTGGACGTCTAGACGTCCTTGCGCCAACGTTTTCGATGGCATCGTGTCGATCGACGCAGACCTGGCGGGACTGCAGGATCAGGCCGACGCAGCCCACCAACTTGGCGCGGGCAGCGCGCGGGCTGCCAGGAACTCGGGATCGAACAGCTTCGATTCGTAGCGGCTGGCGCTGTCGCAGAGGACCGTCACGATGGTGTGGCCCGGCCCCAGCTGCCGGGCCATCCGGATCGCCCCGGCGACATTGATCCCGCTCGACGTGCCGACGTACAGGCCCTCGTGTGCGATCAGTTCCCAGAGCACCGGAAGCCATTCGCGATCGGGGATATTCCAGGCGTCGTCGATGCGCGCGCCGGCCAGGTTGCCGGTGATCCGGTTCTGGCCAATGCCTTCGGTGATCGAACTGCCGGATGCGGCAATCTCGCCGTGCTTGACCCAGTTGTAGATGCCGGCGCCATCGGGGTCGGCCACGCCGATCAGGATGTCCGGCCGTTGCTGCTTGAGGTAGGCGGAGACGCCGGCAATCGTGCCGCCGGTGCCGACCGCACAGACAAAGCCATCGACCTTGCCATCGGTCTGCGTCCAGATCTCCGGTCCGGTACTGGCGACGTGTCCCTCCCGATTGGCCGGGTTGTCCCACTGGTCCGCGTAAAGCACGCCATGCGCGTGGCCGGCCAGGCTGCGGGCCAGTTCGCGCGCCTGGTGCACATAGTTTTCGGGGTTCTTGTAGGGAACCGCGGGGACCGTGCGCAACTCGGCGCCCATGCCGCGCAAGGTCCGTTGCTTCTCCATCGATTGCGTATTCGGCATCAGGATGATGGTCTTCAGGCCGATGGCGTTTCCGGCCAGCGTCAGGCCGATGCCGGTGTTGCCCGCGCTGCCCTCGACGACGATTCCGCCCGACTCGATCAGGCCGCGCTGCAGCGCGTCGAGCAGCAGGAACTTCGCGGCACGATCCTTGATCGACCCGCCGGGATTCATGAATTCGGCCTTGCCGTAGATCTGGCAGCCGGTGCGCTCGGAAGCGCGTCGCAGCAAGATCAGCGGCGTGTTGCCGATGGCGTCGAGGAACGGTCGTGCGGACGGTACTGCCGTACCGCTGGAGGACGGGCTGGCTGGTTGCTGCGGTGACATGGATTGCTTTTCCTGATGGTGTAGGTCGCGGACAGCGGCCGTATCGCCCCGCGCCCGTGGAGTGACTGGTGATCGTCGGTAAGGGTCGAGTATCACGCGGCGGCGAGGCCGCCTGTCAATGGCTATCCAGACGTCTGGACGTATGGACGTGTGGATATCCGAACCGACGCGGACGTGTCAGGGGATCCCCGGCAGCAAATGCCGGAAAGGCAATCCAGATTAATGGACGTACAGACGTCTGAAACAGAGCAAGAGGGCGTCCAATACAGCGGAAAATTATTCGCTATAGCGATAATAATCCGTCAAAACAGTTACTTGCATTTTGAGCATAATTGGATAAGATCAAATCCGAATTCGATATATCGCCAGCAACGGCGATTTCTTCCTTGAACGCATGACGGAGCGACAAAAATGAACACCGCAATGAAAATGCCGATGATGAACATGCCGATGCAGATGCCGGCGATGGGCATGGGAATGGGCATGCCGATGGCCAGCATGATGCCGA
>Ga0138256_10005196_pt1 | contig 13815 bp, 11 predicted proteins | sample KNB2016incub_MG_FD_105486 | JGI IMG/M metagenome (GOLD analysis project Ga0138256, IMG submission 105486) | Active sludge microbial communities from wastewater in Klosterneuburg, Austria - KNB2014incub_MG | ecosystem: Engineered > WWTP > Activated sludge > Unclassified | place: Austria...
CAGTTTTCCGCCCGCGGCGTGGTCCCGGGAAGTTCGCGCGCACTGGGATGGGACACCATGCTTCCCACATCGTCGTGTGGATCGCTCATGTCGCCGACGGCGATTGGGCACACCGGATTTACGGGTACATCGCTGTGGATCGACTGGGAGCGCGACGTGTATGTAGTGCTGCTGACGAACCGCGTCCATCCGACGCGCAAGAACGAGCGCTTCCTGCCATACCGCGCGCGGTTTCACGACGCGGTGATGACCGATCTCCGCCTATCGAAGAGTTAGAGACCGCCGCGCCCGCGACCCGGCACCGGAGCGGGAATGCCGCCGCCGCGGCCCGGGGGCACTTCGACGCCTCGCCCTGGTCCGCCGCCCCGTGGGCCCACAGGTCCTCCGCGAGGGTCACCCGGGCCACCAGTTCGGCCATCACTCCCGATCGGACCGCCGCGGCCGTCACGGCCACCGCCAGACTGGCCGGCCTGCCCCGCGCCGCCGGCGCGACCCATCAGGGCTTGCGCATACTGCACAGTAAACGGCCAGTCGATATATCGCTGCTGATTCAGGTACACACGGATGGAGGTATTGGTGCTCTTGCTGTAGACGCCGCCGATGGACCCGACAATCTGCGTGCCCGAAGGCGCGCCGCGTCCAGTCTGCGGTGCTGAACCTCCGGCACGTCCGGCACCGCCTGTGGGCTGTGTGCCTCGTCCGGCCGCCCCCGTCGGCTGTCCCGCCGGCAGCAAGCCGAAATCGCCCCCGGTGATCGGATCCTTGTATTTCTTTCGGAGGTACTTCCCTGTGTAGAGCACCTCGATGTCGCTGGGCAGCAGGTTGTTGTTCTTGCGCGAATACAGGACCAGCGCCCGCGCGTACTGGTTGCCCCGGAAGATCAACTCCTCTTCCTGCTCTCGAATCGCCTGCGTGCGCCAGGCGGGTAACAAGGCGGACATGCCCACCGCCATGATGGCCATCACGACGAGCAGCACGACCATCGTGAAGCCCTCAGCGTCCAACCGGGAGCAGGGGCGATCGGACAGGCGTTTCACGTCCTGACAATCTTGACCCACTATGTCCATGAACGTAATATCCTTGAGGTCTCGCATGGTACCACACGCCCTTTCAGTGCCCCGCCTCGCCCGCCGCTTGAGGCTGGAGGTGCCCCGGGCCACAATCGCGATGGCCACGTTGGTCCTCATCGCCTCGGCCGCGTGCGACAAGGTGCCCCTGACTGCGCCTGCGGGAACCGTCATCACGCTGGTCGCCTCCACCAACGTGCTGCCCATCAACGGCAGCACTGATCTCATCGCCGTCCTCATCGAGAACGGCACGACCGGCACGGGCACGGGCGGCGCGGCCACACCCTCTGCCGGAACGCCCGTCCACAACGGCACACTGGTCACCTTTACGACGTCGCTCGGGCGGATTGAGCCTGCCGAGGCGCGGACGTTGAATGGCAGCGTCACCGTCAAGCTCGTCGCCGACGGACGATCCGGCACGGCCACGATCACGGCGTTCTCGGGAAGCGCGACCAAGGCGCTCGACGTCAAGATTGGCGCGGCGGCCGCAGAGCGTGTGGCGGTGACGGCTTCGTCAACCACGGTGCCCGCCGGCGGGGGCACGGTCAGCATTTTCGCGCGGGTCGAAGACGTCAACGGCAATTCCCTGTCGGGTGTGCCCGTGTCGTTCACCACCACCGGCGGAACGTTAAGTGCCGGCTCTGCCCTGACGAGCGACAGCGGCGTGGCCTCCGTGTCACTGTCCACCAACACCGCAGCCGAGGTGACGGCCAGTGCCGGCGGCAAGACAGGTTCGGTGGAGATCACCGTTCGCACGCGCTCGAAGATCACGCTGACGCCGCCCTCCGGTACGGTCTTCGTCGGCGCGGCGGCCTCGTTCGTGATCACCCCGGACGCCGCCGTGGCGTTCAAGGACGTGACGATCGATTTCGGCGATGGCGAGTCGGTGCCGCTCGGCGCCATTTCGTCACCGACCACCGTGGCCCATTTCTATTCCGAAGATGGCGTGTTCCAGGTGTCCGTGATTGGCACCGATGTGGACGGAGGCTCCGCACAAGCCGCCGGGAGCGTTGGGGTGATCCCCATCACGTTCTCGGTGACGAGTTCGAAGTCGGCCGAGGTCGTGAACGTCCCCTTCCTGTTTACCGTCAGTGGTATCCCGGCCGGCGTTCCGATCAATCGGTACATCTGGGATTTCGGCGACGGACAGGGGCAGACCACCACAACCCCGACCGCGAGCCACGCCTACCAGGCCCCCGGTCTCAAGACCATTACGGTGACTGTGGTTCCCCGGTACGGAGAATCAAGGACAGCGTCGTTTCAGGTCCTGGTCAATCCCTGACACGACGGCACGTTGATGTGACGAGCGTCGAGGCGGTCATTCACACAGACGGGCGTGCCGAACGGCCTCTTGAATGGCCTGAAGTCCTCTTCCTCGCGTCGTTCATTCCACTGGCGATATTTTCGTGGGTCGGCATCCTGCTTGCGGGATTCGGCGCCTTCACAGGCTGGCGACTCGCTGTGGCCGGTGGAGTGCTCAGTGCCCTCGCGCTGGCCGCCGCCTGGCGCGACATCCGCGGTGCCGGGCCCATTCAGCGCGTGCCGCGGGCCACATGGATGGCGTTGGGGCTCGTCGCGGCCATATCCACGACCCTGCTCTCGCGCCCCGGCGAGTATCTGATCGAAGGCGCCGACGCGTCGGTCTACCTGGCCACTGGCCACAGCATCGCGCGCACCGGGAGCATCACCACGCCGGACCCGGCCATCGGGCTGATGCCGCAAGAACTGCGCCTGAGCTTCTTTCGTGTCGCCAGGGGGCTCCGGCAACATGAGGCACGGCTGCCGGGCGGCCTTCGTATTGGTGCAGATGACCGCGTCAACCCCGGGTTTTTCCATCTGCTTCCGGTCTGGGTGGCGATCGGCGTGGCGGCGGCCGGTCCTGCCGCCGGATATTTCGTCAATGTGATTCCGGCGATCTTCGGCGTGATCGCCGTATTTCTGATCGGGCGACGCCTGTGGTCACATCGCGCGGGCCTGGTGGCCGCAGCGCTGCTCGCCGTGAACTTCGGCCAGATCTACTTTGGCGGGCTGGCCGCGTCGGAGATGCTGACCCAATTCATGGGCATGTCGGGCATTCTCTTTACCATCATGGTCTGGGATCTGCGGTTGCGGGTTGCCGGCGCCTGCGCGGGCGTGGCGATTGGCCTCGCGGCCTTTACGCGCGTCGATGCGCTGCTCCTGATGGTGCCGCTTGCCGCCTTGTGGCTCATCCAGGCCAGACGCTCAAAAATGCTCGGGCGCGCGTGGTCCTGGTACGCGACCCTGCTCATCCTGGTATCCGGCCACGCGGTTGCCCACGCTGAGACTGTCGCGGCCCTCTACTCACGGCGGCTGTTCGGTGACGGTGTCGCGATGCTCGAACGCGCGGCCACTCCCCTGCTGGTGGTCGCAGGCGTTCTCGCGGCGGGCGGGCTTGCCCTCGTCATTATGAGGTTTGGTCGTCGCAGCCTGGTCTGGCTGGGCTTGGGCGGCGTCGTCACGGCGATCGGGGTGATCGTCATGTTGCCGCCGGTCGTGCAGATGATCGGTCGGCTGATCTCCCCCGTCGGGGCGATCGCAGCGCTCGCCGGATTGCTGCTGCTCGCGAGGCGCGCGCAGATGCGAACGCTCCCGCTGTTGGTTCCGCTCATCGCGCAGACGGCGCTCCTGCTCGCCATGAACGAGCAGACGACCCTGCCGGACGATTTCAGGCGCGCGGTGCCGTTGATTCTCCCGGGCGCGATGCTGTTTGTCGGCTTCCTTGTCTCTCAGATCAGCAGTGGCCGAAGCTGGGCCGCTCGGGCGATCTGGATCCTGCCGATGGCCCTCGGTGTTGTGTTCCTGAGAGATGCCGCGCCGATCCTGCGCACGCCTCCGCTGCAAGGAGCGCATGCGCAAATCGCGGATCTCGCCGCTCGCATCCCTCCTGACGCGCTCGTCATTTCGGACACCTCGGTCCCTGGTCATTTGTCGCTAGCACTCACCTACACCTTCGATCGCCCGTCTGTCCGACTGATTTCACGCCCGACCAGCGGCGCGGGCATCGCCCCGCTCATCAGCGCTGCTCTGGATTCGGGGCGCCAGGTGTACGTGGTCGCGGCCCCCATGATCGAGCACAAGCCCCTCTGGCTGTGGCGCAGCGACTTCGCAGGCTTCGACATTCGACAGGAATACGAGCAGCAGTTGCGTTACGCGGTGCTCGTACGCACCCGGGGCGTCTTCCCACGAGCACTCCGGGTCGACATGCCGCAGGTGGCCGTGTATCAGGTGCGCGCACGTGACGGGCAAACCCAGGCACCGCTGCCGCACACCGTGGATGTGGGGGTGGACGACTTCCAGGCGCTCGTTGACGGATTCCACGCGTCCGAGCCGTTCCACTCCACACGCGCCCGATGGACCACCGGAGATTCGAGAATCGCACTGCCCCGAATGGCGAGCCCCGCTTCCGGTCGAATGGACCTTGTGCTGCGCCTGGCGGCCGACCGGCCGCCCGGCCATGCCCCGGTGGAGATTCGTCTGGCCATCGGAGGCATTCCGGCCGGCACCATCACTGCTCCGACGATTGACCTGCGCGAGTATCGGATTCGCCTGTCACCAGCGGTCATGGCTCGCCTGCTCGCCGGCCCCAGCATCCTGTCGATGTCATCCGACGTGTTCGTCCCGAAAGACGTGGTCGGCGGCACGGACGACCGCCGGCTCGGCGTCATGCTCGATTGGGTTCGCGTCGAGTAGGCCAGTCACAGGCGCCCGTCAGCGGATCCACGGTGTAGCCCAGTCGGGGCGCGTGCAGGGCGATGCGAGGCAGCAGCGCCCGCACCTCCTCGACATTGTCTGAGCGCCACTTCTCGTCGCCGGGAGGTGTCATGGCGTTCACAGGATTCCTAACCAGCTCCTGCAGCTTTGCCAAGACCAGTGGGTCAACCGCCACATCCAGGCGGCGGCACAGGTCTCCCAATGTCGCCTCGGGACGGGTGAGCAAATCCTCAAAATGACATTCGATCCACTGCGCCGCTGGCACCGTGCCCCGGGCCTCCTCAATGCCGTTCACATATTGAAGCCACTGCGCGAACGCAATTTCGGGCACCGGAGCAGCCACAAGATCGCGCCAGCCCTCGATGAGCGTCGAGCACCAGCGGCGACGATGGGGATACCCGGGAATCGTGAGATCCACGGGAACGAAATACGAACGGAACCGGCCCTGGGGCTGACGCCACATGTTGATGTACGAGTTCAGCGCGTCACAGGGATTGCGCTTCATCACGACGAAGATCGCATCGGGGAAGAGTTCCCGGAGGTACGCGACCCGCACGACATTGTCAGCCGTCTTTTCGATGAGCCGGCGGTCGCCGGTGTACGACGTAAACCACGCGTTGACAAACCGCCGTTCGCCGGGCGCCACCTGTCCCGGCCCGACGTGGTCTGAACGCCAGCCTACCCGCCGCGGGTGGTGATACTGACGCCAGACGTCGTGCCCTTCCCTGGGCATCGCCCCCAAATCGGGGCTTTCACGAAGCACGTGGAACAGCAACTGCGTGCCCGACCGCGGCATGCCCACAATCAGGATCGGCCTGCGGTGCGCCTTCGGCGCGAGCCATGCCCTAAGAAACCGCGCACTCCTTGCCAGGTCAACACGACGAACGGCGTTCGCGACACGCCAGGTGATGCCGTAGGGATCGTCGAACCGCCCCAGAAATCCGGGCATCTGTTCCCGCGTCCTGTGTTTGTTGGCTCTGCCCACAGGGTCCGTCACAATGGCCGGTTATCCCGGTACCAGGCGATGGTCTGTTCGAGGCCGGCGGCCAGGGGGGTGCGCGCTTCCCAGCCGAGCAGCCTGTGTATGCGGGCCGGGTCGCACGCCAATCGAACGGGGTCCGTTCCTGCGGGGAGACGCCCCATGCGGAGTTCAGCGGTTCCCCCCGTGAGGGAGACGATCAGCGCTGCGACATCCGCGATGCGGTACTCATAGCCTGACCCGACGTTCAGGACCAGTCCGGCGATGCCTGGCGCAACGGCGGCCTCGACAAGCGCGTCGATGACGTCATCGACGAACAGGTAGTCGCGCGTCTGGTCTCCCTGCGTCATCTCAAAGGGCTGTCCATTGAGGCAGGCTCGGATCAGCGCAGGAATGAAGAAGGTCTCCGACTGCGCAGGGCCGTATGTCAGCGCCAGCCTCAGTGTTGTCACCGGCAGGCCGAGTTGACGGAACAGCGTCTCCCCCAGCTCGGTGGCGGCCAGTTGGCTCGCTCCGTACGGCGACGCCGGCTCGCCCCGCTGTTCTTCGCGCGACGGCGCAGGCCCGATGCCGTACTCGGCGACCGTACCGGTGCGAACGACGCGAGCGGCCGGCGCTTGGCTCGCCACAGCCTGGAACAGGCGCAACGCGCCCATGAGGTTGACTTCGAAGCTTCGTACCAGGCCGAGATCGGTGCTGCCGCCCGGCCCTATCGCCCGCCGGGCGGACGTCAGGCCGGCCAGGTGGAACACGACATCCGGTCGCGCGGCGCGCACGCACGCGTCCACCGAGTCCTGCGCACTGAAATCGACATGGACCAGATGTGGCGCAGGGCCCACGTCCACGATCCGATCGATGGAACTCTGCGCGCGGACGGCGAGGGTCGTGCGGCACCCGGCTGCCGCCAGTCGCCGCGTGAGGTGTGATCCGAGAAATCCGGTGCCGCCCGTGACAAGCACGGAGGCGTCGCGCAGCATCAGCGCCACGACGCCGTGAACTCCCTGAAGCACTCCACCACATAGTCCACCATCGTGTCCGTGATTCCCGGAAACACACCGATCCAGAGGGTCTGGTTCATGACGATGTCTGTGTTGGCCAGTTCGCCGACCACGCGATGCGCGATTTGCCGGTAGGCCGGTTGCCGAAGAAGGTTCCCTCCAAACAGCAGCCGGCTCGCGATCTTTTTCGACTCGAGAAACTGGATCAGCTGCAACCGCGAGAAGGGCGCATCGGGTCGCACGGTGAGGGCGAAGCCAAACCAACTCGGATCGCTGTGTGGTGTGGGAGCCGGCAGGATCAGAAACTCCGACTCCGGTTCAAGCCCCTCCCGCAGACGCGACCAGTTGCGCCGGCGCGCCTCAATGAAACGCGGCAGCTTGTCGAGTTGCGATACGCCAATGGCCGCCTGCATTTCAGTGGCTTTAAGGTTGTACCCGATATGCGAAAACGTGTACTTGTGGTCGTAACCGGCTGGCAGGTCACCCAATTGCCATTCGAAACGTTTTCCGCACGTATCGGAGTTTCCCGGGGCACACCAGCAATCGCGCCCCCAGTCACGGAACGACTCCACGAGTGTCTTCAGCCTGGGCTGGCTCGTCAGTACGGCGCCGCCTTCGCCCATCGTGACGTGATGCGCCGGATAAAAACTCAACGTGGCGAGGTCTCCGAACGTGCCGGTGGCCTGCCCACGGTAGGTGGCGCCGAGTGAGTCGCAGTTGTCTTCAATCAGCCACAGGTCGTGTGCCTGCGCCAGTGCGGCAATCGCATCGAGGTCGAACGGATTGCCAAGTGTGTGGGCCAGCATGATGGCCCTGGTTCGTGGACCGATCGCGTCCGCCACGCGAGCGGCGTCAGCGTCGTAGGTCCCGAGCGCGACGTCGACGAATACCGGCGTGAGGTTGTTCTGAATGATGGGATTCAGCGTGGTGGGGAATCCCGCGGCCACCGTGATGACCTCGTCGCCGGGCGTGAGACGCTCGTCGCCGAGCACCGGGGATGTGAGCGCGGAGAGCGCCAGCAGGTTCGCGGAGGATCCCGAATTGCAGAGGATGCCGAAGCGGGTGCCCACGCAGCGGGCGATCTTCGCTTCGAACTGGTCGGCAAACCGCCCGGCGGTCAGCCAGAAGTCGAGTGACGCTTCGGTGACGAGCTTGAGGTCGGATGCGTCGAACACCCGTCCGGAGATCGGAACCGGCGACTGACCCGGCACAAAGGGTTTCGACGAAAACGCGGCGGCGTAATACTCGCCGACGTCCTCGAGAATCCTGGCCCTCAGGGTCTCAGGACTTGCCACGCACGCCCACCTGGGAGGGGCCGAAATACGCGCGGTACCAGGCAATCGTTTCGGCCAGAGCTTCATCCCGGCCGTACTGCGCTCTCCATCCCAAGACCCGCTTGGCCCGGTCCGATGACACGAACTGGTTGGGGATCTCCCCCTGCGTGTCGTTGCGAACATCTGGTGGAAGGTGTGCGCAGTCCATCAAGCGCTGGAGATTCGCCACCATCTCCAACACGGTCGCGGGGGCGTCATCGCCAAAATTGAACGCCTGCCCCGCCACGTCCGCCCGATCGATCGCGGCGGCGAGGCATTTGTACGCCGACACCGCGTCCTTGACGTACACATAGTCGCGCACGAACTGGCCGTCGCTGCGGATCACCGGCCGGCGTCCCTGCAGAAAATCGCGTATTGTGCCAGGCACGAGCCGGCTCCAGTTGCGATCTCCCGCTCCGTAGATGTTGCCGCACCGCGCAATGGCCACCGGCGTCTGATACGTGTGGTGATAACACTGCGCCAGCATGTCGGCGCAGCTCTTCGACACCTCGTAGGGATGCCGGCCGAGTAACGGCGAGTCTTCCGTGTAGGGCAACGACTGTTCGCCGTACGCCTTGTCACTCGACGCCACGATGACACACCGCACCAGATCGGCGTGACGACGGCTGGCTTCGAGGACGTGGTAGGTGCCGCGAATATTCGCTTCGAACGTATAAAGCGGCGCCTGATGGGCCACGCCAACAATGGCCTGGGCCCCGAGGTGAAACACGGTGTCGATGCCGTGCAGGCACACCGCGCGTTCGAGCGTGCCGAGGTCCTCGAGGGCACCCGAGATGACGGCCACCTGATGCACATCACCGCTTCGGTAGAGTTCGGTTTGGGGATCGACATCCTGGACGAGGGCCACGACGTACGCGCCCGACGCCAGCAGGTCGTGGACCAGCGCGGATCCGACCATGCCGGTGGCACCGGTCACAAGGACGCGGCGTCCCGAAAAATGTCCCGGGGGCACACTCATCCCGTGATCACGCCTTTCTTCCAGACGGCCCAGGGTGCGGAGTCCTGTTCCCAGGCCGCGTTGAGTTGCCTGACGTCACGGAGGGTGTCCATGCACTGCCAGAATCCCTCGTGCCGGTACGCGCCGAGCTGGCCTTCGCCGGCCAGCGTTTCAAGGGCGTCCTGTTCGAACACCGTGGCATCCCCGTCCAGGTAGTCCAGCACACCCGGCTCGAGGACAAAGAAGCCACCATTGATCCAGCCCTCGCCTCCCTGCGGCTTCTCGCTGAAACTGGCGACCCTGTCGCCGTCCAGGGCGAGCGCCCCAAAGCGCGCGGGTGGTCGCACGGCGGTCACTGTCGCGAGCCGGCCATGCGCGCGATGGAACGCGAGCAGCGCCTTCAGATCAATCTCGGCGACGCCGTCGCCGTAGGTCATCATGAACGTCCCGTCACCCAGCCATCCTGCCAAGCGCTTGAGGCGCCCGCCGGTCTGTGTGGCGAGCCCGGTGTCGACCAGATGCACGGTCCAGTCTTCGCGCTCGCCCTCGTGAATATCGGCCGCGCCGCTGCGGAGGTCGACGCTCACGTTGTTCCTGAATCGCGAGTAGTCGAGAAAGAACGACTTGATGACGTCTGACTTGTAGCCCAGCGCGAGGACGAACTCATCAAAACCCGCGGCCCCATACATCTTCATGATGTGCCACAGGATGGGCATGCCCCCGATCTCCACCATCGGCTTGGGCCGGGCAGACGTCTCTTCGGACAACCGGGTGCCGAGTCCTCCTGCGAGAATGACCGTCTTCATCATGGTTGCCGCCGACCCAATCGGCCGGAAACGCGAGTGTACACTATGCGCACACGGCCTTCCATGCCCCGGACCCAGACATGCACATCGGCGTGAGCGCGTGGCGGCTGAGCGGCCAGCGCTTCGGCATCGGCCGCTACATCGAGTACATCCTCAAGTCCTGGAACACGATGCTTGAGCCCGCGGATCGCGTCACGCTGTTTACGCGCGAGGCGCTGGACCCGCGGACGCTCGGCCTGTCTGCGGCGTTCACCACCCGCGTGTTGAAGCCGGCGATGACCAACGCGTTGTGGGAGAACCTGCTGCTGCCTCATGCGGCCCGGGACGTGGACGTGCTCTTTGGTCCCAGCTATACGCTCCCGCTGTTTCCTCGCGTCCCCTCCGTTGTGGCCATTCACAGCGTGGACGAAGATGCCGGCGCGTGGACGCGCTGGCACTGGTTGACCTACTCGCAGAAGTACCGGTTGAGCTGCAAACGCGCCGACCGGGTGATTGCCAACGCGCAGTCGACCAGTGATCGGGTGCGCGACGTGTACGGCATTCCGGCCGCCAGGATCGAGACCATATGGCTCGGCGCGGATGAGGCCTTTCAGCCTCTTTACGATCCAGCGCGCCTGAGCGCCGCCCGCGTTCGCCTTGTTGGCGCCGATCGGCCTTATATTCTTTTTGTCGGCGGCCTGTCGGATCGGCGCAACGTGCCGATGCTGATTGAAGCGTTCAGCATCCTGAAGAAACGTGACGGCATTCCCCATGCACTGGTGCTGTTTGGCGCCAATCGCGGCGGTGTGCCGTTCCGGCAGGTGGCCGAGCGATGCGGCGTCGCCGACAGCGTCTTTCAGACCGATGGTGTCGTACGGGAACATCGCGAACTCGTCGAGGTATACAACGCGGCGTCGGTGTATGTCATGCCGTCGCTGTCGGAAGGGTTTTCGCTGACACTGGCAGAGGCGCTCAGTTGCGGCACGCCGGTGGTGACCGTCAACTGCGCCGCATTGGGCGAAGTGGCTCACGGGTACGCACTCACGATCGAGCGCCCGGAGCTGCAAGCGCTCACCGAGGCCATCGGCCGCGTACTGAATGACCCGGCAGTGGCCGCAGACCTGAGGGCCAGGGGCGTGGAACGCGCAAAGGAATTGCGCTGGGATCGCACGGCGCGTCGCACGCTGGAGGTCCTGCGGCAGGTGGCGGCACATCAGGTCTGATCGAGGCTCGCATATGATTGTGCCGCAGCAATGTTGACGCTGCCATGATGCCTCACCGTATGCGAATTGCGCTCATTGGCCTTGGCGACGCGGGCCTGAATATTCATCTGCCGGCCCTGGCCGGGATGCGTTCGGTCGCCCTCGTGGGTGTCACCGATCGAAACCAGGCTCGGCGCGATCGCGCGGCGGCAACCTGCCACGCGCCGGCGTTTGCCGACTTCGATGCGATGATGGCCGGTAGCACGCCCGATGTGGTGATCATCGGCACGCCCCCTGATTCACACAGCGACTATGCCATTCGGGCGCTCGGCGCCGGTGCGCACGTGGTGTGCGAGAAACCTTTTGTGACCAGCCTGGCCGAGGCCGATGCCGTGCGCGACGCCGCGCTGCGTGCAGGACGGCAGGTCGCCATCAATCACGAATTTCGCGAGATGCCGATCTTCCGCGCCGTGCGGGACGAACTGCGACGCCCCGGTGCCGCACCGTTGTCGTTCCTTCAGATGTGGCAGTTGATGGACCTGCCGCCTCATGACGAATCCGGCTGGCGCGGACAACTGGTGCGGCGCACGTTGTTCGAAGCCGGCGTGCATCTTGTGGATCTCGCGATGGCGCTGTTTGCCGAAAAGCCCGTCAGCGTGCAGGCCTCGATGTATGCCGACCGCGCCCCCGCCACCGACGCGGTGTCGGCGGTGACGCTGGAGTTCTCACGCGGCCGGCTCGCTCAACTCACGCAGAACCGGCTGTGCCGGGGCGAGATGCAGTATTTTGAGGTCCGCGCTGATACCGCCGACCATTCGATCCGCGCCTCGTTTGGCGGCCGCGCGCGCCTGTCGGCCGGCCTCTTCAGAGGCACCCGGCCCCACGCGCGCCTTGAGTTCGGCAGGTCCGGCATCGCGTGGAAGGAGGTGGGCAATCGCCGCACCTTCCTCGCAAGAAACCCCGACGCGCCGATGGTGGCCGCCACCCGTGTCGTCTTCGAGGAGACGTTCGCCGCGTTCAAGACTGGCGCCGAGCCGCCCACAAGCGTACTGCGGGCCCGCGACGTGCTTGAGGTCGTCACGGCGTGTTACGACTCGGCCCAGACAGGCCGTCGGATTGCGCTGGACCGATGAACGACCTGACCGTCGTCATTGCCAGCATCGATTCCACGCGCTCGTTGGGCCAGTGCCTTCGCCACCTCGAACTCGCGTGCGAAGGGCTGCGAACGGAGGTCATCGTGGTCGATGCCTCTCAGGGGAGCGCCGCCGATCGGGTCAGGGCAATTTGCGGCCCTGTCCGCCTGCTCCAACGCCCCGCAGGGACGCTCGCACCGCTCCTCTGGGCCGCAGGCCTCGAGCAGTCCACGGGGCGGGTGGTCGCGTTCAGTACGGGTCACTGCCTCGTGTCGCCGGGCTGGGCCGCGGCGCTGCTTCGCGCGATCGATGAGGGGGCCACCGGGGCCGGCGGCCCACTCGTGATCGCGCAGGGGACCACCCCGCTCGATTGGGCCGTGTTTTACCTGAGGTACGCTGGTTTCATGCCACACGTGCTGGGGGCCGGGCGCACGGAGCGGGAGCTGGCCGGCGACAATGCCGCCTACCGGCGGGACGCGCTGGATCGCCATGCCGCCACATTTGCCAACGGGGTCTGGGAGGTCGACTTTCATCGGCTGGTACGGGCGGACGGCGGCTGGCTGTCGGTGGCGCCCGACGCCGTCGCGAAGTTCGCGAGGTCCTTTTCGCCCGGGACGATCCTGCGGCAGCGTTTTGCCCACGGCCGGCATTCGGGCGCCCGACGGGTTCGCGGCCGGATACGCTCGGCCTGGCAGGTGGTGCTGGCCGCGCCGCTGGTGCCCTTCATCCTGGTGGCCCGCGCCGCGACATACGCCGCCGGAGGGCCGTCGTCGTGGCGTCTGGCCGTGGCGCTGCCCTGGTTCCTGATGCTGGCGACCGCCTGGGCCGCAGGCGAGGCCTTCGGCGCGTGGGGCGCGGGCCGAGGCCCGTCGCCGACGGAGCCGTACCAGTGACGCCGGCTGCCCCGCTGCCCGACCTCTCCGTCATCGTCCCGGCGGTGAATGGCATCGAGATCCTGCTCGAGTGCATCGAAGCGCTTCGACAGGCCGCGACTGGTGGAATCCGTCTCGAGATTCTCGTGGTCGAGCGCTGTGGTGAAACGGTGCGGCGGCACCTCGCCGTTCAGGCCCCCGACGCTCTGGTACTCCCGGTGTCCCCCGCCACAAGTATTCCGCGGATGCGTGCGGTTGGCTTTCGCCAGGCGCGAGCCGCTGCCGTAGCGGTCATCGAAGATCATGTGCTGGTGCCGGCCGACTGGGCGCACAAGCTGCTGGCGTCGTTACACTCCGGGGCGGACGTCGTGGGCGGCAGCGTTCAGAACGAGGCCACCACAACTCTGGTCGATCGCGCGGCCTTCCTGTGTGAGTACAGCCACCTCCTGATGCCGGTGGCGGGCACCGGCGTTCGCAGCCTGCCGGGAAATAATGTGGTCTACCGGCGCGCGCGTGCAGCACCCTATGTGGCGCTGCTCGACGAGGGGCACTGGGAGGATCAGTTCCATCAGGCCATGCGTCGCGACGGAATTGCGCTGACCTCTCGCCCTGACATCGCTGTTGGCCATAAGATGCACTATTCGATGATGGACTACCTGTCTCAGCGTTTCCTCTATTCCCGGGCTCTTGCGGGCATGAAACGGGCTGACATGCCTATGGCCGAACGGGCCCTGCGGGCGGTCGGGTCGTTCGCGCTGCCACCGATCCTGCTGGCC
>Ga0138256_10005197_pt1 | contig 13813 bp, 7 predicted proteins | sample KNB2016incub_MG_FD_105486 | JGI IMG/M metagenome (GOLD analysis project Ga0138256, IMG submission 105486) | Active sludge microbial communities from wastewater in Klosterneuburg, Austria - KNB2014incub_MG | ecosystem: Engineered > WWTP > Activated sludge > Unclassified | place: Austria...
AGGTGAAACATATAATACATCTCAAGAAATTGCTGATGCCATTTTTAAAATGGATGAACTTGCTAAAAAAATGCGTGCTAAACGTATGAGTTCTGGTGCTATTTCATTTGATAAAGTAGAAGTTAAATTTGATTTGGATGAACAAGCAAACCCTATTGGGGTATTCTTTAAAACCAGTAAAGATGCTAATAAATTGATTGAAGAATTTATGTTATTAGCCAACCGAAAAGTATCGGAATTTGTTGGTAAAAAAGATCCAAAACAAACGTTTGTATATCGTGTTCACGATGAACCAGATGATAGTAAACTTGCTAATTTACAAGGTATTGTTGCTAAATTTGGCTATAAATTAAATTTTAAAGATCGTAAAACGACATCCGCTTCTCTTAATTTTTTACTTAAAGAAGTGAATGGTAAAAAAGAACAAAATTTAGTAGATACCTTGGCTATTAGAAGTATGAGTAAAGCGGAATATTCAACGCATAATATTGGTCATTATGGCTTAGCGTTCGATTATTACAGCCATTTTACATCACCTATTCGACGTTATCCTGATATCATGGCACATCGCTTATTACAACATTACTTAGATGGTGGAAAATCGGTTAATGAAGCTATTTATGAAGAGAAATGTAACCATTCTAGCAACATGGAAAATTTAGCAACCAAAGCCGAACGTGATTCTATAAAATACATGCAAATTAAATTTATGCAAGATCATAAAGATGAAAACTTTGTGGGTGTTATTTCTGGTGTAACCGATTGGGGTATTTATGTTGAAATTATTTCTAATAAATGTGAAGGTATGGTAAGCGTTCGTGATATGAAAGATGATCATTATGCTTTTGACCAAGATTTATATGCCATGATTGGAAGAAATTCTAAAAAAATGTACCAATTAGGTGATGAAGTAATTGTAAAAGTTAAAAACGCCGATTTAGTTAAAAAACATCTTGATTTCAATTTGATTGGTAAAAATGAAGAATAACAAAGCTACCCTTTTTTAACTGTAACATTTTTTTTTAAATTCTACTAATTACAAAACTTTGAATATGATTTTAACAACAACATCATCAATAGAAGGTCACACTATTCATGAATATTTAGGTATTGTTTCAAGTATATCAAGTAATATTAGAACATCTTTTTCTTTTAAAACACAGAAAAATATGAATATTCTTTCTGATATAATTGATAAAGCTAAAAATGAAGCTTTTGAAAATTTAAAAACAAAAGCAATAGAATTAAATGCAAACGCAATTGTAGGTATAAGTTTAGATTTAGAAACTGATGCAGGCTCCTATTTTTTTGTTTCTATAACAGGTACGGCAGTAAAAACTTCTTTTAATTCTAAAAAAAGGGAATAATTATTGATTATTCACGTTGTAATAAAAAATATAAACACATGAAACGCATTATCTTATTAGTAACAATTTTAGTATCAGGAGCTGCGATGGCTCAAAATGAAATAGAAAAAACAATTGGAGATTTTGATGAACTTAAAGTTTACGATTTAATTGAAGTTGAATTAGTAAAATCAGACCAAAACAAAGCCATTATTACCGGAAGCAACACCCAAGATGTGGTAATAAATAATAAAAATGGCACACTTAAAATTAAAATGAACATCGGAAAAATTTTTGATGGAACCAATACAAAAGTTAAATTGTACTATAAATCGTTAGATATTATTGATGCCAATGAAGGTGCTAAAATATATAGTACCGATATCATCAAACAATTTGAAATAAATTTAAAAACGCAAGAAGGGGGTAGTATTCAAGTACCATTAGAGGTTTCATATACCAATATTAAAGCTGTTTCTGGCGGAAGTATAAAAACTAAAGGTGTTTCAAAAGCACAAAATGTAACCTTATTAACTGGCGGACTCTATAGAGGTGAAGAACTGGAAACTGATAAAACAGATGTTTCTATTAATGCTGCTGGTGAAGCACATGTAAAAGCATCAAAATTAGTAAATGCTAAAATTAGGGCAGGAGGCGATGTGTATGTGTATGGTAACCCTGAAACGATAAATGAAAATACAGCTTTGGGCGGACGTGTAAAAAAAATGAATTAAAAAATAAATTTAGTCTTTCTTAAAAAGCAATACTTAGGTGTTGCTTTTTTTTTGTTTCAGTTTAAAAAAGTATCTATACAATTACCTATACAAAAGTTCTCAAATCCTTTATTTTTATTAATTTAGTAACATAACAAATCTATTTTTTGATTGCATGTTAACTAAACAGCTAACAATAGTATTTCTACTATTTTTTTGCATTTTACTAAAAGCTCAAGAGCATCCACCAATTCAGGTTTATACACCTAATGAATATGGTGCAGAAAATCAAAATTGGTCAATTTCACAATCAAAAGAAAAGTACATTTATGCTGCTAATAATAAAGGTTTATTAGAATTTAATGGCGCTAAGTGGGTGTTATATAATTCACCAAACCAAACCACTATTAGGTCGGTAAACGTTATTGATGGTTTCATTTACACAGGTTGTTATCGCGAATTTGGCTACTGGAAAAAAAATAATTTAGGCATATTAAATTACACGTCTTTATCTTCAAAACTTAAAATAGCATTTTTACAAGATGAAGAAATTTGGAACATTATAAGTGTTGATGATTTCATTTTGTTTCAATCGCTTAAGCGAATTTATCTTTTCAATAAAAAAGAAAATACGTATTCCGTAATAAAATCAGATACAGTTATTTACAAAATATTTAAAATTGATGAAGGCGTCTATTTTCAAAAAATCAAAGAAGGTGTTTTTGAAATTGTAAATGGAGAAGCAAAACTTGTAAGTAACCATCCTATTTTTAAAGAAAACCTGTTAGTTAATATTTTTAATCACCAAGGAAATTTGCTTTTCCAAACCGAAGATAATGGCTTTTATATTTTTAAAGATGATAACTTAATAAAATGGGATATTGCCGCTAATACGATTTTATTAAAAGATAGAATTTATAGTAGTGTTAAGCTAAAAGATAATAGTTTTATTCTTGGTACTATTTCAAACGGTGTTATTCATGTATCTTCCAATGGCACTATCAAAGATCATATAAATCAGAACAATGGTTTAAGCAATAATACAGTACTTTCCGTTTTTGAAGACGTAGACAACAATGTATGGTTAGGCTTGGAAAACGGTATAAATTGCATAAATATAGAATCGCCATTTATTATTTATAATGATGAAAAAGGCAAAATAGGTTCTGTAAATACCTCTATTTTGTTCAATAATTATTTATACATAGGAACCAATCAAGGTTTGTTTTATAAAGATATTCATGTTGATAATCAATTTACTTTAATACCAGGAACTCAAGGAGCCGTTTGGTGTTTAACCGCTATTGAAAACACATTATTTTGTGGACATAATTCTGGAACTTTTGTTATTAATGGTTCAACTGCACAATTAATTTCCGATGTTCAAGGTACTTGGGATATTAAATCCATTCCAAATAAAAGCAATTTATTACTTCAAGGAAATTACGGAGGCTTAAATATTCTTGAAAATAAGCAAGGAAAATGGGCTTTTAGAAATAAGATAGAAGGTTTTGATGTTTCCAGCCGTTATTTTGAGATTTTTAATGATAACGATGTTTTTGTTAGCCACGAGTATAAAGGCGTTTTTAAAATAAAAATAGATACTAACTACACTAAAGCCATTTCGGTTTTAAAAGACACTTCTGTTAGTAAAGGACTTAAAACCAGTTTAATAAAATATCATACCAATTTAATATACACACATAAAGATGGTATTTTCAAATATAATGAAACTAAAAATAGGTTTGAAAGAGATTCAATTTTAAGCAGCTTATTTTTAAAAGACCAATACACTTCTGGCAAATTGGTATTTAATAAAGAAACCAATACACTTTGGTCTTTTTCTTTGCAAGGTATTAGTTATTTAACCCCTTTTAAACTGAGTAATAGTTATAAAATAAATAAAATTTCACTACCAAGTTCACTTAGAAATGATGTTTCGGGTTATGAAAATATTTCACATATAAATAATAATAAGTATTTGTATGGCACCACATTAGGCTATATTATAATAGACTTGGATAAGTTAAAACACAAATCTCATAAAGTGAATTTAAACTTGATTTCTAGCGGAAATTATAAAAATGGTTTTAAAACTAAATTTTTAGAAGCTTCATCAAAAGGTGTTTTAAAGAATGATGAAAATAATTTAGAATTTAATTTTAGTGTACCAGAATATGATAAATATTTAAAAGCCGATTACCAATATAAATTAGAAGGTATTTATAATGTATGGAGCAATTGGTCAACCAAACCAAGTGTATTGTTTGAAAATTTACCTTATGGTGACTATACTTTTTATGTACGGTCTAGAATAGGAAATGAAGTTTCTGGAAACACAGAATTCTATAGTTTTAAAATCGAATCACCTTGGTATTTAACTAAATTGATGTTTGGAATTTACTTTGTTTTATTGGTATTCTTTTCTTTTGTTATGCACACATTTTACAAGCGCTATTACAGAAAACAACGTGAAAAATTATTGTATAAAACAACGCGCAAATTAGAATTGAAACAACTTGAAAATAAAGAATTAGAAACGCGCCATAGCAATGATAAATTAATGTTGGATATTGAAAATAAAAATAGGGAACTTGGTATTTCCACTATGAGCCTTATTAAGAAAAATGAATTTTTAAATAGCATTAAAAGCGAATTACAAAATGCAAAAGACCCTAAAAATTTAAAAAATGTTATCAAGATAATTGATAAGAATTTGAATAATACGGATGATTGGCATGCTTTTGAAGAAGCTTTTAATAATGCAGATAAGGATTTCCTTAAAAAGATAAAATCGCTGCATCCTACATTAACTTCAAACGACTTAAAACTTTGCGCTTATTTACGCCTAAATTTAACTTCAAAAGAAATTGCGCCTTTGCTTAATATATCTTCGAGAAGCGTAGAAGTTAAACGATATCGTTTGCGAAAAAAAATGGATTTACCCCATGAGTCAATTTTATTAAACTATATTTTAGAAATATAGCGATACAACAATTGGGATTTTTACCTATACAAGACCTCAACATGAGCTTTTTTTTTCAAATTTCAAATAATTTTTTTAGAGCAGTTTTTGTACACTTTAACTATAATTATTATGAATTTATTAAATAACAACATATTTTTTACGATGTATGTAATTTGTTGAGGTTTAAAATTATAATACATCAATCAAACGAATTAATTTTATAAAAACTAAATAAACTTAATTCATATGAGGCATTATCTATTTAAAATTTTAACATTGCTTTTCATTACATATTCTGGAGCTCAGACTATGAATATCAGCGGAAATGTTCAAGACACCTCGGGGTTTCCTATTCCAGGTGTTAATGTGGTTGTGAAAAATACAACCAAAGGAGCCGTTACAGATTTTGACGGTAATTTCACCATTTCCAATGTTGGAACTGGTAATACATTAACTTTTAGCTATATTGGCTATGTAACAAAAGAAGTTGTTATTTCCAATAGTTCTAAATTAACAATTCAATTACAAGAAGACTTAGCAAAACTTGATGAAGTTGTTGTTATTGGGTACGGTACTCAAAAGAAAAAAGAAATTACAGGTGCTGTAAGCGTGGTTTCTAGTGAAAGTATTGAGGCTTTAAAACCAACACGTATTGAACAAGCACTTCAAGGTCAAGTAGCTGGTGTTAATATTACCTCGCAATCTGGTACGCCAGGTGGTGGTTCTACCATTAGTATTAGAGGGGTTTCTACAAACGGCGATAGCCGACCATTAATTTTGGTTGATGGTAACGTTATTGAGGATTTAAGTGTTGTAAACCCAAGTGATATTGAAAGCATCAACATTCTTAAAGATGCAACTGCTGGTATTTATGGGGTTAGAGCTGCTAATGGCGTTATTCTTATAAAAACCAAAACAGGTCGAAAAGAAATGCCAATTACCGTTGAGTATAACACATATTATGGTTTTCAGCAAACAACACGTAAAATACCTGTTTTAAATGCTACAGAATATGCAGCTATTGTAAATGAAGCATATGCTGCAGGAGGTAATACACCACCTTTTACTAATTTAGCAGATTTGGGTGTTGGTACCGATTGGCAAGATTTGGTTTTTGAAAATGCACCAATTACCAACCATGATATTTCGTTTCGTGGTGGTGGAAAAAAATCAACCTATTCTTATAGTGGGTCGTTTTTAACACAAGATGGTATTGTGGGTGGAAGCAAATCAAATTTTACACGTTTTACAAATAATGCGAGCTATAATTTAGATTTTCTTGAGAATTTCAAACTTACTTCCGGGATTACTTTAATGCGTACTTCAAAACGAAATCTTCCAGAAAACTCCAATTCTTCTGTGCTTTTTAATGCTATTAATATGGCACCAACTTTTTCAGTATATGATCAAAATGGTGATTATACATTGGCAGAAGGTTTAGGAGGTGAAGTTATCAATCCGTTAGCGCAAATTGATGATACTTATGACCGTGGTAAAGTGATGAAATTAAGCGGAAATGCTGGATTAGCATACAACTTTTTAGATCATTTCACTGCACAAACAAACATTCAGTTTAATTATGCTGAAGTAGATTCGAAAGTCTTTAACCCAATTGCTTATTTCGGAAGTGGAAAAAACAGTAACGTTGATAGAAGCAGCGTGTTTGAAGGTTTGAATTACTTTAGAGATTATACGTTTGATGCGTTTATTAAGTATGAAAATAAAATAAACGACATTCATAATATCAATTTACTTTTAGGAACATCGGTATTTAAAACAACAGGTGAATTTACTGGTGCTACAGGATTTGATATTTTAGATAATAGCTACGCAAATGCCAATTTGGAGCGCGCTTCTGATATTGAAAACATCAACCGATTTACAGGTAGAAATGCCAGATTTGATTCTAGATTATTATCTTATTTTGGAAGATTACAATATGATTATAAAGGAAAATATTTGCTTTCCGCTGTTGTGCGTCGTGATGGTTCAACAAAATTCGGACCTCAAAACAGGTTTGGTATTTTCCCATCGGGTTCTGTAGGTTGGGTAGTTTCCGATGAAGATTTTCTTAAAAATAATACATTCCTCAATTTATTAAAAGTAAGAGCATCCTATGGTATTTTGGGTAATGATAGAATTCCTGATTACAGATATGTTTCTTTATTAAATGGCGAAGGCACTTATATTTTTAATGATATTGAAAATATAGGAACCGCTAGTGGCGGTATTGCCAACCCAGAAATTAGATGGGAAAAACAAAAAACATTTGATATTGGTTTAGACATGCGTTTTGCAAATAATAAAATTGACGTAACGACTGATTATTTTAAAAGAAGAACCGAAGATTTATTAGTAATTCCAGAAGTTTCCGGATTACTTGGTACAGGTGGCGCACCCGTTGTTAACGGCGGTACCGTAGAAAATACAGGTATTGAGTTTGCTATTGGTTATGCTGATAAATTTAACGATAATTTTAAATTTAGCGTTAAATACAATGTAACCTATATTAAAAATGAAGTGTTATTTGTTGATACCAACACGGGCTTTTTAACTGGTGGTGGTTTCGGTATTAGTCAACCAGCACCATCAAGAATGGAAGCAGGTTTCCCAATGGGTTATTTTTATGGCTATAAAACTGATGGTATTTTTCAAAACCAAGCAGAAATTAATGAATCGGCAGTTGGTGATATTATACCAGAACCAGGTGATATTAAATATGTAGATCGAAATGAAGATGGTTTTATCACAGATGCAGACAGAGGTAATATTGGTAAACCACTACCAGATGCTACGATGGGTCTAAATATATCCTTAGATTATAAAAACTTCGATTTTAGTGCGTATGCGTTTTCTTCAATAGGAAATGATATTGTTCGGAATTACGAACGTGGTCAACAACTTACTAATAGAACAAATTCTTATTTAGCACGTTGGACAGGTGAAGGTACAAGCAACAGTTTCCCTAGAGTATCTAATGGAGCAACTCCAAATGGTTTGTTCTCAGATTTTTATGTTGAAGATGGGTCTTTCGTGCGTTTACAAAATGTTCAATTAGGCTATACTTTTAAAACTGCTCAAAATTCTAGAATTAGTAAACTACGTGTTTATGTGTCTGCAAATAACCTTTTAACATTAACAAAATATAAAGGTTTTGATCCTACAGCCTCTAGTGGTGCGCCGTTAGGTGGTGGTATAGACCAAGGGTTTTATCCTAGTGCTAAAACATACCTATTAGGAATTAACTTAAAACTTTAATTAAGTACTATGAAAAATTTAAAAACGATACATATCCTAGTTTTATTTGCTTTTTTAGCAATGGTTTCGTGTGCCGACAACTTTATTGATGTGGCTTCACAAGATGAAAACTCAGAGGATTTTTTCAATACAGAAGAAGATTATCAAAAGGCATTAATAGCAGCTTATGATTATTTACAAGCAACTGCACAACAATTTCAAGTAGCCGAAATAGCTTCTGATAATACACTTGCTGGTGGCGAAAGTGCTACCGATTCACCAGGTATCCAAGAAATAGACGATATGATACATACGCCTATAAATGCGCAATTGCGAAATATTTGGACATGGATGTACACCGGTGTAAACCGTACCAATTACATCATGGAATTTAAAGATAAAACTGATTTTCCAAACAAAACCAGTGTGTTGGCTCAAACCCGATTTTTAAGAGCTTTCTATTATTCTGAATTGGTAAAATGGTTTGGCGATGTGCCTTTGGTAGTTGATAAACGTATTCTTTATGGTGATCAATTTGGTTTAGAAAGAACCCCCAAAGCGCAAATTTATGCTCAAATTGAAGAGGATTTAAAATTTGCAATAGATAATCTTTCTTATACACAAAGTCAAACAGGCAGAATTACAAAAGGTGCTGCCCAAGCTTTATTAGGTAAAGTATATTTGTATCAAGAAAAGTTTCCAGAATCGGCTACTGTTTTAGAGGATCTTATTGCTAAAGGCCCTTATGATTTGATGCCAACCGCCATCGCACCTTTAATGTGGGAGAACAATTATGAAAATAACATCGAATCGGTTTTTGAAGTTCAATATTCCGATGTTGATGGTGGTTCTTACGATTGTTTTCAATGTTTAGAAGGAAATTATGCTGTTGGTTTTAACGGCGTACGTGGTTATGTAGGTCCGCTTTTCGATTTTGGTTACAGCTTCAACGTACCAACTCAAGATGTGGTTGATGCTTTCGAGCCAGGTGATATTCGTTTAGCATATTCTATTTTAGATATAAAACAATGGATTATTGATAACCCAACCGCTAGTTATGATGAAGGTGCGGGTTACGAGCAAACAGGTTATTTCAACAGAAAATACATTGCACGTTTAGGTGATGCCAACCGTCCGGATGCAGCGCTAACAAACCCAAATAACTTTCGTGTCATTCGTTTTGCAGATGTATTATTAATGGCTGCAGAATCATTAAACCGTGGAAACATCAGCGACACTAGAGCACAAAACTATTTAAATCGCGTTCGTAACAGAGCTACTTTAGGTAATGTTTCAACTACTGGTTCAAACTTAACTAACGATATTTTAAAAGAACGTCGTGTAGAATTTGTTGGTGAAGGACTTCGTTTTTTCGATTTAGTTAGAACAGGCAGAGCAGCTGGGGTAATTCCTGGTTTTCAAACAGGCAAAAATGAACTTTTCCCTATTCCTATTCAAGAAATTGAATTATCCGGAAACTCATGGTCACAAAACCCAGGATACGATAACTAAAAAATAAGATATGAAAACATTAAAATATATAGTTAGCTTAAGCTTAGTCTGCTTCTTCTTTATTAATTGTACCGAAGATGATAATGATTTGAGTTTTGTTGATAATGTTGCGGCACCATCAAATGTGTCGGCGTTATTTCAAATAACTCAGGATAATACAGGATCAGTAACCATAACGCCGAATGCTGAGGCTGCTGTTTCTTATAACGTAACCCTTGGCGATGGCGCAGAAGCTGTTCAAGTAAAACAAGGTAATAGTGCGAAACATGTTTATGCAGAAGGAAGTTATACCGTTAAAATTGAAGCTATTGGTCTTACAGGATTAAAAACAGAGGTTTCAAAAGACATCGTTGTATCGTTTAAAGCACCACAAAACTTGGTGGTTACTATTGAGAACGATGCGGCTTTATCGAAACAAGTAAATGTAACTGCAAATGCAGATTTCGCCATGTTTTATGAAGTGTATTTTGGAGAAGCTGGTAATACTGACCCTGTGATGGGAAATATTGGTGAAACCGTAAGTTACACCTACCAAACTGCTGGAACTTATACCATTCGCGTGGTTGCAAAAGGTGGCGCTATTCAAACTACTGAAACTACTCAAGAATTTGTAGTAACAGCTATTTTACAGCCTTTGGTAGCAGCCAAAAAACCTCCTTTCAGACAAGATATGGATGTCATTTCTATCTATAGCGATGCCTATACAAGTGTTTCGGGTGTTAATTTTTATCCTAATTGGGGACAAGCAACTACCTACACACAAATTGCTGTTGGTGGTAATAATATCATTCAATATGGTAATTTGAATTATGAAGGTGTTGATTTCGGAACTTCAATTGATGCTTCTGCTATGGAGTATTTACATATTGACGCTTGGACTGCCGATTTAGCAGCTTTACAAATTTTCCCAATAAGTACAGCTACAGGTGAAAAATCGGTTACTAAAAATTTGGTAGTAAACCAATGGATTAGTTTTGATATTCCGTTAAGCGATTTTACATCACAAGGATTGTCTATGGCAGATATATTCCAATTTAAGTTTGTGTCTCCAAGTGGTTCTGGTACGGTATTTTTAGATAATATTTATTTCTATAAAGAACCAACTTCTTATGTTCCATTGCTTTTTGATGATTTTGATGGCAAAAGTAATATCACAACGTGGGTTGGAGACGGCGGAACAGGATTAAATACAGCATTTGCCAATCCGCATGTTAACGCCAATAACTTCTCAAAAACAGTTTTAGAATATGGTGATACTGGACAACAATATGCTAACGTTCAATTTGTAGCAGCTGCAAATTTTGATTTATCAGGCGGAAAAAGTGTTTTCACTTTAAAAATATACGTTCCATCTTCTAGTGTTACTGGAAGTCAAACAAATCAAGTTTCGCTAAAACTTCAAAATAATGATTTAGGTGGAAATTCTTGGCAAACCCAAACTGAAATTATCAAACCTATTGTTTTAGATGCTTGGCAAGTTTTAACATTCGATTTTGGAAGTGATCCATTTATTAATTTGGATGGAAATTCTCCTAATCCAGTTGATAGAACTGATTTGAACAAAGTTGTAATACAAGTGAATTCAGAAAATAATACTGATAAAGTTACGGCGTATATTGATGATTTTAAATATGGTACAACGCCTACTGCCGATTTTGCTCCGTTTGCTAGAGATGGTTTTGAAGGATTTGGAACCATAACTACATGGGCTGGAGACGGTGCTGGATTAGATAAAAACTTTGTAAATCCATATGTAGATTCTAAAAACAATTCAGCAACTGTATTGCAATATAGTGATACGGGAGGGCAATATGCAAATGTGCAATTTGGTGTAACACCTAAATTTAATTTAGTGGATAAAAATAAATTCACACTTCAAATATATGTACCATCATCTAGTATAACTGGAAGTCAGCCAAATCAAGTATCATTAAAACTTCAAAATAGCGACTTAGGTGGAAATTCATGGCAAACCCAAACAGAAATTATTAAGCCACTAGTTTTAGATACTTGGCAAGAAATTACGTTTGATTTTGCGAACGATACATTTATAAATTTAGATGGAAACTCGCCAGATCCTATTAATAGAACCGACTTAAATAAAGTTGTAATTCAGGTGAATTCTGAAAATAATACGGATAAGGTAGTAGCCTATATAGATAATTTCAATTATCATAATTAAAATCTTAAAAAATGAAAAACGTAAAATATATTATAGGATTATTCCTTTCATTCTTTATTTTATTTACTAGTTGTCAAAATGATGATATCGCTATTGGAGATCTTGTAGCACCATCAAACATTGAAATAACAGTAAGTTATATTGATGACGGGGTTGTAACAGCTGCTCCAGGATTGGGAAGTGGTGAAATTAAAGTTTCGGCAAGTGCTGATAATGCTACAGCCTATCAATTTGTCATTCAAGGGCAAACAAAACTTCAAAAGTCAGGAAGTGCAACACACACCTTTACAACACTTGGTACCAACAAGTATGCGGTTACGGTTGTTGCTTTTGGAACAGGCGGCATGTCTTCAAGTAAAACCATTGAAGTTGAGGTTCAAGCATTATATGCACCACCAGCCGATTTGTTAACCATGCTTACATCAAACAGTTCAAGAACTTGGAAAATAGCTTCGGATGTTAATAAACACTTTGGTTTAGGTCCTGTTGGAGGCAATACAATATTTGAATATTATGGTGCTGCTCCAGGCGATAAAGCTTCATCTGGAATGTATGATGATAGATACACATTTAATGTAAATGGAACTTTTACACACAATGTAGGAGCTGATGGTTTTGTGTTTGGGCGTGATCCACTAATTAATGAATTAGGCGGGTCTGGAGGCACTGCTGATGGCGCAGACATATTACAATATACATTTAGTTCGTACACCTCTCAATGGGTTTTAACTGCTCCAGGAGGTAAAGAAACCTTAAGCTTAACTGGTATTGGTTTTGTAGGATATTATGTAGGAGGTAATCATAGTTATCAAATATTTAGTCGTTCTGCAGATGAAATGATCCTTCGAACTACAGACGGAAGTGGTGAATTTGATTGGTGGTTTAGATTAATACCTGAATAAAAGTTTAAATTAGTGTTAATTAGGGGAGACTAATGGTCTCCCTTTTTTGATAAAAAAAAATAAGAAAATTAAAATAGAAAAAATGTTTAAAAAGATGCTTTACATCATTCAAATAGGTTTTGTCATGTTATTATCCTGCTCTGGTGGTAGTGATGAACCAACAAAAGAAGAGCCTCAAGATATTATACCAAAAAATTTAGCAATACAAATAGCTATTTCTGGTGTAGATAGTAACAACCCAAATGGCGATGGCTCTGGTAATATTACCTGCAGTGCAACTGCAACAAACGCTGTTACTTACGGATTTAAAATTGGTAGTGAAGCTGAAGTGAAAAATACAACTGGTACGTTTAATTACACGTGTACTAATGAAGGTACAAACGATTATATCATAACTGTTTTTGCCTATTCTAGTACAAATAATAGCACTAGCGATTTCAAAAAAACAACTGTTTTTGTTGCCAAAAAAGGCCCTCAATTAGTGTGGTCTGATGATTTCAATACCAATGGTGCGCCAGATACTAATAAATGGGGATATGATTTAGGTAAAGGCGATAATGGTTGGGGTAATGGTGAGAAGCAATTCTACACCAATAGAACCGATAACGTTAAAGTTGAAAATGGCCTTTTAAAAATTATAGCAAAAAAGGAAAGCTACCAAGGTTCTGATTATACTTCGGCTAGATTATTAACAAAAGGTAAATTTGATTTTACGTATGGTAGAATTGACGTACGTGCAAAACTTCCAACAGGTGCTGGTACGTGGCCAGCTATTTGGATGCTGGGCGCTAATATCGATTCTAAAGGATGGCCTGCTTGTGGCGAAATAGATATTATGGAACATTGGGGATATAATCCAACAAAAATATCAAGTGCTACGCACACACCATCATGCTCTGGAGGTTGTGCGAACACAAAAGTGGGTGAAACAACCATAACCGATTATGCCACAG
>Ga0138256_10005200_pt1 | contig 13808 bp, 10 predicted proteins | sample KNB2016incub_MG_FD_105486 | JGI IMG/M metagenome (GOLD analysis project Ga0138256, IMG submission 105486) | Active sludge microbial communities from wastewater in Klosterneuburg, Austria - KNB2014incub_MG | ecosystem: Engineered > WWTP > Activated sludge > Unclassified | place: Austria...
ACCTTCGAAGCGAGCGTGTCAACGGCCCGGCTGTCGGGCACCGTCGCCGGCTCGAAGCTGGTCGACGCACCGACGTTCGCCGGCGACTTTTCTCTGCAGGAGATCGCGCCCAGGGACCTGATGAAATTGTTAGATATCGTTCCGCCGGTGACGCGCGACCCTGCGGCCCTGTCACGCTTGCAGGCGCAGGGTCGGTACAGCTGGGCAAACAACGTCGTTCGTGCTGATGCGATCAAAATGCAGCTCGACGACGCCGGGTTCACGGGTCGAATCACCTACAACACCGCGACGAACGCGGCGGAATTCGCGCTCAGCCTCGATCACATCGATCTCGATCGCTACCAACCTCCGCCGACGGACGGCAAGTCGACCGCCTCGGATCCGATCGAGCTGCCGATCGACACGCTGAAACCCCTGCGCGCACAGGGTAGTTTTGCCATCGGTGCAATCAAGACGGCGGGCATGCAACTAACAAAGCTCAGCGCGGCAGTGGACATCAAAGGCGGGGTTGCCCGCTTCGCTCCGTTGCAGGCGCAGCTCTATGGCGGCCAGTATTCCGGCAATATCTCGCTCGACATGCGGCAGGGCCCGCCACGGCTGTCCATGACCGGATCCCTTGGTGGCATCGACATCGCGGCGCTGATGAAAGATTTCGCGGACAGTGAGCGCCTCTCCGGACGGGGCACGCTAACAACAAAGCTCACTGCCGCTGGTCGCAATGGCGACCAATTGCTCGAGACACTGCGCGGCAGCATCACGATCGACCTTGCCGATGGCGCGGTGCGTGGCATCGACCTCTGGTACGAGATCGCACAGGCCGAGTCACTGCTGCAGAAACGCACGCTGGCGGGCGGCACAAACACCAAACGGACGGCTTTCGATGCGTTCAGGGCATCGGCGGAAGTGCTCGACGGAGTCGCCACGACCAAGGACCTGCTCATTGCATCGCAGCTGCTGCGCGTGACCGGCAAGGGCAGCAGCAACCTGCTGACTCAGGCGGTCGACTACGACATCACGGCAACGATCCTGAAGGCACCGCCGGAATCAAACGAAAACATCGCACAGCTGGTGCGGGTGTCCGTTCCCGTTCGCGTCACCGGCACGTTCGAGGATCCGAAAATCCGCGCCGACCTTGCTGGCATGGCCAAGGCACGCGTCAAGCAGGAGATCGAGCAGAAGAAGGATGCGGTAAAGGAAAAGCTGAAGGACGAGGTTCAGAAGCAACTGAAAAACCTGTTCAATCGCTGAAGATGTGCTGTAGTACTGCACGCACCGCCGCCGCAGCTCGACGGCGTGCACATTTAGTTAGGTACGGATCACACTGAGCGATTCGATCGTCTGGTTGTTAGGAAGTCTGCTGAGACGCATTGGCGAGCACGCGTCAGGTCGCGCGTCGGAGCGGGTTAGTTGTTCCCGCGCGTCGCGGCGATTCGCCAGCGCGGCGGTAGTCCGTTAGCATGTATTCAGGTCCTGGTCGCCGGCTGCGGGCGAGTTCGCCGGTTGTCACGAGACAGTTTTAGCTCGAAAGCAGATAATACAGTCGGTATATGTATATGATATTTAAGAAAAAGATGGTGCCCGGGAGAGGACTCGAACCTCCACGGTGTTAACCGCTAGCACCTGAAGCTAGTGCGTCTACCAATTCCGCCACCCGGGCTTGGGATGGGGCGCAGCAATCTACGATTGAGAACAAGGTCTGTCAATTGAAGCAACGTCGAAAATTATCTTCCAGCAAATCCCCGTCGCGCCGGACCGGTGCCGGCGACGGCTCGCTCAAGGAGCGCGGCGAGCGCCAGCACGAAGGCGTGGTGACCGCGAATCGGGCGGGCTTTGGCTTCGTCAAAGTGGAGGGGCTCGAGGCAGACGTGTTCCTGCCACCGGGGCAGATGCGAGGGGTGTCGCATGGCGACCGCGTGCGAGTCAGCGTGGTCGAAGATCGCAGCGGACGCCTGTCGGGGCGACTCGAACGGGTTCTGGCGCGCGGTACCACAGCTTTTCTGGCCTCGATCGAAATCCAGGGACGAAGCGCCTACGCGACCTCGGTCGACCGCCGGCTGAGCCTGCGCTGCGCGGTCGCGGCGAACGATCTGGGCGGCGCCCACCACGGCGACTGGGTCATCGCGGCCATCACGAGTTATGGCACGGAAGGCGCCCTGGCCAAGGCGCGTGTCAGCAAGCGACTCGATCCATCCCGGCCGGTGGAACTCGGGACAGAAGCGGCGATTGCGCGTTACGACTTGCCGGTCGACTTTCCGCCGGAGGCGCAGGCTGAAGCCGACGCCTACGGCGCCATGGTCGACTCGGCTGAAACGTCGCGCCGCGTGGATTTGCGTCAGTTGCCGCTCGTCACGATCGATGGCGCAGATGCCAAGGATTTTGACGATGCGGTATTTGCGGAAGCCAACGCCAACGGCTTTCGGCTGATCGTTGCGATCGCCGACGTCAGCTACTACGTGCGGCCCGGCACGGCGCTCGATGCCAACGCGCGCGAGCGGGGTACCTCGGTGTATTTTCCGTCGCGCGTTCTGCCGATGTTGCCCGAGGCCCTGTCCAACCGACTGTGTTCGCTGCAGCCCGACGTCGACCGCTTGTGTTTCGTCGCCGATATGCAGGTAAGTCGCGCCGGCAAGTTGGGGGACGCACGCTTTTACCCGGCGGTGATGCGGTCGGCGGCGCGGCTTACTTACGATCAGGCATTCGCGGCGTTGTTTGAACGCGAGATTGGTGCGCGCACCTCCTTGGGATCCATTGTCGGGCAGCTGGAGCCACTGGTTGATATTTACAAGGCACTCGTCAAGGCGCGCCATCGGCGCGGTGCGCTCGACTTCGATGCGCCAGAAGCGCAATTGGACATCGACAAGCACGGCCAGATAGCGGCGATCGTGCTGCACTCGCGCAACGACGCGCACAAGTTGATCGAGGAGTGCATGATTCTGGCCAACGTCGCGGTGGCACGTGAGCTCGAGAATCGCCAGATCGGCACCCTGTACCGCGTGCACGGCGAGCCGGAGGAACGCAAGCTCGATCTGCTGCTGGGCGCGCTCACGGCGCTCGGGATCGCTGCGGAGATACCCGCGGAGAACATCAAGCCGCGCGACTTGCGCGTCATTACCGAACGTCTTGGCAGCTCCCCCGAGCGGCCCTTCATTGAGTCGTTAGTGATTCGCTCGATGCAGCAGGCAGTCTATCAACCCACTAACATCGGTCATTTTGGTCTGGCGCTCGAGCAGTACGCGCACTTCACGTCGCCGATCCGCCGTTACCCGGATCTCGTCGTGCACCGCACGCTGCGTGCCATGCTGGCACCGAAGGATCCGAATGGCGTGCGGCTCGATGGCGAGCGCCTGTCGATCATGGGTGCAGATTTGTCGCGCCTCGAGAAGCGCTCGGACGAGGCCGATCGTTATGTCGAGTCTTTCCTGAAGTGCGTCTATCTGCGCGATCGAATTGGCCAGACCTTTGAAGGGCTGGTGACAACGGTCGTCGAGTTCGGCTGCTTCGTGCAGCTCATCGGCCTGGGCATCGATGGATTGTTGCATACCGACGCGCTGCTCCACGGCGATTTCGCCCTGCAAGAGCAGGGCCGCGCGTGGGTCAGTGCGGACGGCAAACAACGGCTGGGCATCGGCGTTCGTGTTCACGTAGTCGTGACGGGTGCAAACCCGGTAGAGGGACAAGTCGATCTACAACTCGATACAACGGTCGCGCAGCCGGTGGCACCGAGCCGGCCGTCACGGCCGCAGAGCAAGCCGCGTGAGCAGACTGGCGGGCAACGTGCTCGCGGCAAGCGCCAGCCTGATCGGGCGCAAGGTGGCAAGTCGCACCCGGCCAGGTCTCACTCGGGGAAATCCAGTCGCGGCTCGAGTGGGCGCCGCGGTAAACCCGGCAAGTAGGACAGATCGAATGAGCCCGATCCTGTGAGCCCGATTCTGTGAGCAACGTCGAGCGGGTGTACGGCTGGCATGCGGTGCGCGCGGTGCTCACGCGCGCGCCGGAGCGTGTGATCGCTGTCCACGTTGCCGAACAGCGCGACGATCCACGCTCGCGATCGGTGCTGGAACTGGCCAGTCGCGCCGGCTTCCCGGTGCGCCGACTGCCGGTCGCGCAGTTGACCAAGTTGTTGGGGGACGTCGCGCATCAGGGGGTGTATGCCGAGGTGCGGCCCTTGACGCCCTGGGGTGAGGACGAATTGTTAGCAGCGCTCGCCGCTGAGCAGTCCGCAGTGGGCCAACCGGTGCCGCTGGTGTTGGTGCTCGACGGTGTGCAGGACCCCCATAATCTCGGCGCCTGCCTGCGCACGGCCGATGCCTGCGGGGCGCTCGCGGTCGTCGTGCCGCGCGATCGTGCTTCACAGCTGAATGCGACGGTGCGCAAGGTCGCAGCCGGTGCGGCGGAAACGACGCCGGTGGTCGCGGTCACCAATCTGGCGCGTTCGCTCGGATTGCTCAAGGAGGCCGGGCTGTGGATCGTCGGCGCGGATGCCACCGCGGACCGACTTGCGCAGGACACCGATCTGACCGGAGCGCTCGCGCTCGTCATGGGGGCGGAGGGCGCGGGACTGCGGCAACTCACCCGGCAAACGTGTGATTTGCTGGTCCGCCTGCCGCAGGCGGGTGCAGTGGAGAGCCTGAACGTGTCGGTGGCCGCTGGGATGTTGCTGTACGAAACCATGCGACAGCGCGTGGTCGGAGACTAGCGCCGGCCGGGCGTCGCAGCGCCGCAACGGGTGCACCTCGGCCACGCCTGTCACCCGGGCACGCATGCGAAGGTGGCGCTTGCACAAGCCCAATCGGTTGCCTATGCTACGCGCCCTTCGAACGCAGGAGCGGCGCCGGCCGAGCCTGGTTCTCCTTGCCACACCATGTCCCTCGCGCGGGTGGCTTTATCCTCAAGGAGACGACATGAGGCATTATGAGATCGTGTTTCTGGTCCATCCGGATCAGAGCGAACAAGTCCCTGCGATGATCGAGCGCTACAAGGGCATCCTCGGTGCGACGGGCGGGTCGGTGCATCGACTCGAGGACTGGGGTCGGCGCCAACTCGCCTTTCCGATCGCCAAGGTGCATAAGGCGCACTACGTTCTGATGAACATCGAGTGCGATCAGAACACGCTCGCCGAACTGACCGGCGCGTTCCGCTTCTCCGATGCGGTGATCCGAAACCTGGTGGTTTCGATGGACGAGGCCGTCACCGAGCCTTCGCCGATGGCCAAGGCTGGCGAGGACGAGGGTGATTCGCGACGCCGCGATGATGATGACGACGACGATCGTGGTCTGCGCGACGACGACGACGGTGATCGTCGTCCACGGCGCCGGGCGCGTGCGCCAGCCGACGCCGACGATGTCGGCCTTGACGACTAAAGAAATCGGAGCACCAGACAGATGAACATGAACCGTACATTTTCGCGCCGCCGCCGCTTTTGCCGATTCACGGCCGACGATGTCAAACAGATCGACTACAAGGATCTCGGCACCCTGAAGCAGTACATCACGGAGACCGGCAAGATCGTGCCGAGCCGCATCACCGGCACCAAGGCGTTCTATCAGCGCCAGCTCTCAACGGCGATCAAGCGAGCACGCTTTCTCGCCTTGCTGCCGTACACTGATCAGCATTGACAGGTAGTTAGTCATGGATGTAATTCTTCTCACGAAGGTGGCCAACCTGGGCAAGATCGGCGATCGCGTCGACGTCAAATCAGGCTACGGCCGCAACTACCTGTTGCCCACCGGCAAGGCGACGCTCGCGACGCCCGATAACATCAGAAAGTTCGAGGCCCGCCGCGCCGAACTCGAGAAGTTGGCGCACGCCGAACTGCAAGACGCCGAGAGCCGGGCCGAGCGGCTCAAGGACTTCAAGCTTGAGCTCACGGCGAAGGCGGGTAACGAGGGTAAATTGTTCGGCTCGATCGGTACCGCAGATATCGCAGAGGCGGCGACCAAGGCAGGTCAGCAGATCGCGCGTGCCGAGCTGCGTCTTCCCAATGGGCCGCTCAGAATGGTTGGCGAGCATACCGTCACGGTTCACTTGCACAGCGATTTGAATGTCGATTTGCTGGTCGTGATCACGTCGGAAGATCAGCCCGCGAGCGAGTAGGCTGGACGATTCGCGCGCGCCACCGGAATTTTTCGGTGAGCGCACGCTGAATCGGCATCACAAGCGCGCCGCCGGCGCGTAGTATTTGCGGTCAGCCATGACCAGCAACCCAAGATTCAAACGCAATCCGGTCGTCAACCTCGAGGGCCGCGTGCCACCGCACTCGGTCGAGGCGGAGCAGGCCGTGCTGGGCGGCGTAATGCTCGATCGCAGCGCGTGGGACAACGTCGGCGATGTCATCCGAGCCGAGGATTTCTATCGCCCGGATCATCAGCTCATGTTTAGGGCGATCGCGACTCTTGCGCAAGACGCCAAGCCTTGTGACGTCGTCACTGTATCGCAGCATCTCGAGCGGCAGGGCGAGCTCGATGCGGCCGGCGGTCTGGCGTACATCGGCACATTGACACGCGACACACCGAGCGCCGCCAACGCGCGCGCCTACGCCGACATCGTCAAAGAGCGCGCGCTGCTACGGGAACTCATCTCGAGCGGCAACAACATCGCGAGTTCGGTGTTCTCTAACGAAGGCGAAACGGCGCGCGAGTTGGTGGAGCGCGCCGAGCAGAGCATTTTCAGGATTGCCGAAGGCAGCGCACGTGGCAAGGGCTATGTGCTGGCGCGCGACGAGTTGCCGAAGCTCATCGACCAGATCGACGAGTGGCAGCGCAATCCGGCGGGGCTCCGCGGCCTTGGCACCGGATTCATGGATTTTGATCGGATCACGGGCGGCCTGCGTCCCGGCGATCTCGTGATTGTCGCCGGGCGACCGTCGATGGGCAAGACCACGTTCGCGATGAATATCGCCGAGAATGCGGCGCTCGATATGCAGCATCGCGCGTCGGTCGCGGCATTCAGTATGGAGATGCCGTCCGATCAGTTGCTGATGCGTATGCTCGCATCCATCGGGCAGGTGCCGCTCGCGGCGATCCGCAGCGGCAAGTTGAACGACGAACACTGGAATCGCCTGGTCGGCGCGTCGGGCCAATTGCGTGACGCCAAGATGTTCATCGATGAGACGCCCGCACTCACTCCCACGGAGTTGCGCGCGCGGGCACGGCGCATCAAACGCGAGCATGGTCTCGACCTCGTGGTCGTTGATTACTTGCAGCTCATGCAGGTACCTGGGACGAACGAAAATCGCGCGACTGAGATCGCCGAAATCTCGCGCGGCCTCAAGGCGTTGGCCAAAGAGCTTGCTGTGCCGGTGATAGCGCTGTCGCAACTCAATCGTGGCGTTGAACAACGCGAGAACAAGCGGCCGGTGATGTCGGATCTGCGTGAGTCCGGTGGTATCGAGCAGGACGCGGATATCATTCTGATGCTCTACCGCGACGAGGTGTACAACCCGCAGTCGCCTAACAAGGGCGTGGCCGAGATCATCATCACCAAACACCGCAACGGCGAAACCGGAACTTTCCAGCTCACCTTCAAGGGCGAGCTCACCAAATTCATGAGCTACCAGGATCCTGCGTACGTCGAGGGCGTTCTGCGTTGAGCTGACTCAGTCGGTCCAGTCGCGCGCGAGGCGTCGCGCGCACCAGAAGAACAGAGCGGCGGAGATTACATACAAGCCGCTGCCGAAGACGATCGCATAGCGCAATGATTCGTCGCCATAGTCGAGGCGCAACGAGTCCGATAGTTTTCCCAGCAGCAGCGACCCCAGACCCAGACCGATCAGGTTATTGATGAACAGAAATGCCGCCGAGGCAGTCGCGCGCATTTGCGGCACCACTAACTGCTGGATCGCCGCGAGCACTGGCCCCAGCCAGGCGAGCCGCAGCGCTTCTGGAATGCAGAACAGGGCGATCGCGACGGCGAACGAGCGTGACAGTGCGCCACCCACCATGAATGGCACGCCGGCGAGCAGTGTGATCGCAGGTACGAGTGCGTAGGCCGCGCGGCTGCGCCGGCCGTAGTGATCTGCCAGCCACGCGCCTATCCAGATGCCGGTGATCCCGCTTACGAGTACCACTATGCCGTACATCCAGGACACGTCGATCAGCGACAGGCCAAAGCTCCGGACGAACAGCGACGGCATCCAGAACGCAAGCCCATAACCCATCATCGACGAGGTTGCGGCGCCGAATGCGAGGCCCCAGAAGCTCGGCTTGCGTGCGAGAATACCTAGCGCAACTCGCATCGGCGGCGGCTTGTTAGTGGTAGAGCCACCGGGGTCGAGTGCACCGCGCACGGGCTCCCTGACAGTCGCCAGAAAGAGGGGTGCGACGAGGACACCTGCGACGCCGACCACGACGAATGCCCAACGCCAGTTCACCTGGCTCGCGATGATGCCGCCGATCATCAGCCCGAGTGCGCTGCCGAGCGGAATGCCGAAGGAGTACACGCCCAGTGCCCGCGCCCGCTGATGCGATGGAAAGTAGTCGGCAATCAGCGAGTAGGCCGGTGCGACGCCGCCCGCTTCGCCGACGCCGACCCCCAATCGGGCGAAAAACAGTTGGCTGAAACTCTGTACCACGCCACAAGCCGCGGTGAATCCACTCCAGACTGCCAGCGCGGCCGTCATGATCCAGACACGGTTGAAGCGGTCCGCCAGCCACGCGATCGGAATGCCGAGACCGGTGTAGAACAGTGCGAATGCGGTGCCACCGAGGAGCCCGAGTTGGGTATCCGACAGGCCGAGCTCGGCTTTGATCGGGGGTGCCAGGATGCCGATGATGACTCGGTCGATGAAATTGAACGTGTAGACCAGCAGCAGGATGCCGAGTACGTAGTAAGCGTAGCTGCGCTGCGTGCTACGCGTCACGACGTGGCGATCGATGCGACGAAGCGGTCGATCGCCCGGAGTGCGACAGGCTCGTCCAGCAAGGGTGCGTGACCGCGCTCGGGCACTTCGACTACCTGCAGGCGTGGCAGTTGCCTGCACATGCCTTCGACCGTAATCCGACTCAGGATGTCAGAGTGCACACCACGCAGCAGCAATGTGGGGATGCCTGCCAATGCACCAAAGACTTGCCACAGGTCAATTGCGCCGCCCGCGCCCTCGCGAAATGCCTGACCGATTGCCGGGTCGTAGTCGAACTCGATCTGTCCGTCATCGCGCTCGCGACAGAGTGCAAGCGTGACGTCACGCCAGCGCGCATCGCTGAGATTCGGCAGGGCAAACTCGTTGTTGCGCCTGACGACGTCGATTGCAGCAGACCAGTCGAAGAACGGGCCGGTCGAACCGACATAGCCGGCGATACGCGCGATTCCTGCGGGATCAATTTCGGGGCCGATATCATTCAAAACTACGCCGCGCAAAGTCCCGATACCCGCATTCGCGAGTAGCGCAGCGACGAGACCGCCCAAGGACGTGCCGATCAATATCAGGTGTCGCGCAGCCACCAGCTCGATCAGGCGCATGACGTCGTTTGCGTAGGTGCGCGGGTGGTAGTTGAGGTAGTTCTGGTCCCAGCTCGAATGCCCTCGACCGCGCAGGTCGGGTGTTAGTACCCGGAAGCGATCGGCCAGATGTCGCGCCAGTGGCACATAGTCGCGCGAATTACGCGTCAACCCCGGCAGGCAGATCACGACGCACTCGGCGTCGGCAGCGCCGTAGTCGGCAAACGCAAGCTCGAGCCCATCGGCACTCTCGTACGTGGCAATCTGCGAAACGCTCATGAGCGCTTGCCCTGCGGCGGACGCGCGAGTGTATCGACCATGCGCAGGATGGCCTGCATCTGCACGGACTCGCGGTTTGCATAGTCGGAGCCACTGTAACCCCACCAGTCCCAGCAACCGAGCGGGTTGAGCGGCGCGGTGGACGAGCGCGCCTGCGGATAGAGCACGATGATGTCGTTAGTTTCGGCCCAGCGGTTGTAGCCAGCACCGGCGACGAATTGCGCGCCGATCTTCTCGGCCGATTGCTGACAACCGTGCAGGACCACATGGATGCGGCACCCAGCGCGTTTGCGACACGATGTCGGGATGTATACATAGCCCGTGTCGTGAAGGCCGCCGCCAAAAGGCCCTTGTGCGAAGGTCAGTGGCGCCGCGGTGGACTCGGCCGCTGGCCGCAGCGCGCCATACATCTGAGAGAGAATCTTTCCAGCCGCATCGAAATCGCAGGCGTTGAGATAGGGGGCCACAAACTGGTTGCAGGGGGCGCCCTGGTCGATCGTCGACAGCCCATGCGCGGCGGGAATATTCTGGACCAGTGTGATGGATTCAGCCGGTATCCAGGTTGCGTAGAAGTCACGGGCCGCCGTGACCACCGGGGTGCCTACTTTGTCGTCGGCTGCGCCGTGGAACAGCCACAGGCGCGCCTTCGTCAGGTTTTCCAAGGGATCGATCTTCTCGTCAGTAGCGGCGGTACGGGTGGCGTCGCGTAACGCTTCGAGATCGAGTTCTGCGCCGGACACGCAAGGCCCCAACGCACGCTTCAACGAACCGCGTGCGCAGTCGTAGGGCCCGGCGGCGAGGATGCCAGCGCCGACGAAGCGTTTGCTGTGAGCCACCAGCAGTTGGCCAGCCATGTAGCCACCCGCCGAGACCCCGGATGTCGAGAGTTGATCGGCGGCAGCGGCAAGCCGTGGCAGCGGAGGAGCCTCCGGCTGCTCGTTCGCGGAACATGCGCCAAGCGCACTGCCGGCGAGCAGCATTACACAGACCGCACTACGCGTTAGCCGCATATTGCCGCCTCAGCTCGCGCTTCAGCACTTTGCCATTCGGGTTGCGCGGCAGCTGGTCGAGCATCTTGACGTCGCTGATGCGCTGTTGGCGCCCGACGCGGCTGTTTGTCCATTCGATCAACGCTGTTAGATCGAGTGTCGCGCCCGGTCGGGCGACGACTAGCGCCAGCGGCGTTTCCCCCCACTTGTCACTTGCGATGCCGATCACCGCCACCTCCGCGACGTCCTGGTGCTGCAGCATGACGGACTCGATATCGGCCGGGTAGATGTTCTGGCCACCCGAGAGGATCATGTCCTTTTTGCGATCGACGATATAGAGGAAGCCATCGGAGTCGACTCGACCGATGTCACCGGTACGCAGCCAGCGTTCGCCGTTGCCGCGCTCCCAGGTAGCCTCACGGGTCGCCTCCGGTCGGTTGTGGTAGCCGGTCATGACGAGCGGTCCGGCGCCGACGATCTCACCGGGCTCACCCGGCGCGACTTCGCAATCGTTAGCATCAATGATCGCGAGCCGCTGCCCCGGCAGCGGCCGGCCGACGGACTCGATTTTGGCATCCATATCCTCGGGCGCGAGTGTCGTGACCAGACCTTCCGTCAGTCCATACAGCTCGATCACCTCGCAGCCGAGCCGATCACGGACCGCTCGCTTCAGCGCCGGTGCGAGCGGCGATCCGCAGCTCATGATTGTCTGCAAACTCGAGTAGTCGGCGGCACAAAAATCCGCTGCCTCGACGATACGCGCCAACTGTACCGGCACGAACGCCCCGTGCGTCACTCGCAGACGCCGAACGGTGGCGGCGAGCAGTGCCGGACTGAAGCTTGGCATGATGACGAGTGCGCCCCCGACCAACAGGGTCGCCAACATCGCAACCCAACTGATGTTGGAGAACAGCCCGAGTGAGCAGACAGTAGTGCAGCCGCTGTGATAGCGCAAAGCAATCGACATATCGTTAGCCCACTGCAGCCGACAGCGATGATCGTGCACGATCCCCTTGGGCTGCCCTGTCGTTCCAGAGCTGTAGATGATATTGCACTCGGTATCGGGCGAAACCTGCGCTGCGGGTGCCGCGGCGCTTTGTTGCGACAGCCAGGTTGGCAGGTCGCACCAGTTCTCGCCAGGCGCAGCGACCGCGAGACGATGCAGGGTCGCTGGCAATTGGCCTGCCTTGATCAGGCGGTCGATGCGTGTGCAATACGCATCCGATGCGGCGATGGCTGCGGCGTTTGAATCGCCGATCATCGCCGCGACTGCCGCGTCGCTTACCGCCACATTGAGCGGCACCACTGAAATGCCCGCCTTGCCAGCGCCAAATAGCAGCAAGGCCATTTCGATGCTGTTAGACATGAGAACGGCCAGCCTTTGGCCGTGCGTGAGCCCCAATTGCGCCAGGCCGTTGGCGACCCGGTTCGTAGCAGCATCAAACTGCGCCCAGTTGAACGACCGATCGCCCTCCACGAGCGCGGCCTTCTCGGGTTGCCAGCGCCCATGCTGCGCGATGAGCTGCGGAATCATCGCGACTGCTGCGTCGAACGCACTCACGTGCGGTTTCCCCTTCCTTTTGCCAGCCTACTGCCAACGATAGCCAAACGATAAGGTAACGGTACGCGGGGCGCCATAGAACACCGTGACATTGTTCTCCAGCCCCAGCGTCGGGAAATTGTAGCCGGCCGTCTTGTAGTCCTCGTCGGTCAGGTTCTTGCCATACAAACCTGCGGTCATGCGCCCGTCGTCCGATACCCACACGAGTGAGGCATTGAGCAAGTTGTAAGCGTCCTGATCAATCTGTGGGACCGGCACTTCGAACTGGACGATCGAGCCCTTGTGCGACCAGTTGGCATTCATGTTGAGGAGACCTGGGCCAACCGGTACGCCCACATTGAATCCGAGGCTCGCCATCAGTCTGGGCGTGTTTTGAATTCGCCGTTGGTCGGCGACGTTCACGCCGTTGACGATCCATTCGTCGATCTTCGGATCGAGTGCGCTCAGGTTTGCCTGGATCGTGAACGCTGGTGTGACGCGCAACTCGCTCTCGAGTTCTATGCCTTGAATCGTGGATTTGCCGGCATTGGTGACTGCGCCAACGAAGCCATCGCTAATGCCATCCCCGTCGGAATCAATCGGAATCGAGCCGGGAATTTGCATGTCCTTGTAGTCGCTGTAGAACAGCGCCAGATTGGCGCGTGCGCGCCCATCGAGCAGGGTGCTCTTGAGCCCGACCTCGTAGGAATCAAGGATTTCTGGTTTATAGCCGCGGGCGACCTCGGGCGTCGAGAAGTTGGCGCCGCGCGGATCGAAGCTGCCCGCCTTGAATCCGCGGCTGTACGACGCGTAGGCGTTCACGTCCGGGTTGAACGCATAACTTGCAACGATGCGCGGCGAGAAGTCGGTGAACGTGCGACTGGCCTCGAAGTCGCTGGTCGCCGCGAGAAAGATCGCATTGGTGTTGCCGAAGAACGGTGAACCGCCGGCACCAAGGTAGTTGGCACGGAAAATGTCCGCGGACCGTTTGTCGCGCGTGTAGCGACCGCCGACGCCGAGCGAGAATCGATCATTGATTTTGTACGTCCCATCGGCGAACACGGACCACGCCTTGGTGTCGACTGTTCCGCCCGTGTAGGCAGTGAGCGGTGCTCCAAAAACCAGCCGGCCCGTCTGGCCGAGTACGACATCAAAGTCATTCGATGCGCTCGCGTCGAGGTAGTAAGCACCGACAATCATGTCGAAGCGGTCGGCCGAGTACTGCAGCTGAAACTCCTGGCTGAGTTGGTCATTGTCATAAATTACCGGCGCGTCGAAATCATCGACGGCGAGGCTGTCGAAGTCGATAACCGACTCCGTGTAGTCCTCGCGATACGCCGTGATGGACTTCAGCATGACGGCGTCGGTCAGCCGCCACTCCAGCGTGGCATGTACGCCCTTGGACTTGACCTCATTGTTGCCGCCGATGCCGGCGGTCGAGATGTTGGTGCTTGCACCCGCCAGCGTATCGCGCAAATCGTCCAGCACGGGCAGCATGCTGACGACCGCCGGATTCACACGGTGCCCAGCGACTGGATCGGATTTGTCGTCGGTGTAGTCGGCCG
>Ga0138256_10005201_pt1 | contig 13806 bp, 11 predicted proteins | sample KNB2016incub_MG_FD_105486 | JGI IMG/M metagenome (GOLD analysis project Ga0138256, IMG submission 105486) | Active sludge microbial communities from wastewater in Klosterneuburg, Austria - KNB2014incub_MG | ecosystem: Engineered > WWTP > Activated sludge > Unclassified | place: Austria...
GTTTCCAATCGTTATTAAGGAGAATGGGGTCAATTTATCCATCTTCTTTGATGAAGGGGCAATGGTTGGTTTATTCCTAGACCAGCGCGAAGTCAGACGTACGATTCGTTTTTCATATGCGAAAGGTAAAGCGGTTCTAAATACGTTTTCTTATACGGGTGCTTTTTCTGTATTTGCAGCACTAGGCGGCGCAAAATCAACAACCAGCGTCGACTTAGCCAATCGCAGCATGGAACACACGCAAAAGAATTTTGCACTCAATGACATAGCGCTGGAAAATCATCAAATCCTCGTAGAAGATGTTTTTCACTTTTTCAAATTCGCGCTCAAAAAAAATCTTAGCTATGATTTAGTCATTTTAGACCCGCCGAGTTACGCCAAATCAAAAGATTTCACATTCAGTGCAGAAAAAGATTACCCATCATTGCTTGCTGAAGCCATTCGAATCACTAGAAATAATGGCGTCATCGTCGCTTCCAATAACTCGAGCACCATCTCCCTTGATAAATTCAAACAAATCATTGGACGTGGTTTCAATGAAGCAGGTGCACGTTTTGAACTGCTTGAAATACATCAACTACCAAAAGATTTTAGAACACACCACTTATATGAAGAAAGCAACTACTTAAAAGTGGCTTTTATCAAAGTCCTTAAAAGTTAATAAAAAATAAAGACAGTGACTGCGAACCGCTTGAAGCGATAAGCAACACTGTCTTTTTTAGTAATGGACACCATTTTCATAATAAGCACTGGGTTCCAATTCATTGAAATAAACACAAACATCGGAATAGCCTAAGTCTAAAATAGCCTGTGTGATGATTTTGGCCACTTCGGCTTGTTGCGCTCTCGATCTTTTAAACCAATTGACCGTGACAAATGGATAACCACCTGAATTTTCTACCCCATGTGATATAAAAAGTGTCGGTGTCCATTCACTGGTAAAGTGATCCGCCGGACAGTTTACAATCTGAGCTATTTCTTGAATGATGGGTTGTTCTATTTGTTTGACATCTTCAACGTCGATCGCTTTATAAATAATATGCGGCATAAATCCTCCCGTTTGATTTCCTGTTAAAATGTTATCACAACATTTTAAAGTGGTCAATCCTGCCACAATAAATTGTTATAGGCGATTGCCCGAATTTGTATTAAAATAAGAAGGTAACCTTATTAGTAGCAACCACTCCTTACAAACAGAAAGGCGCTTTCATGAATCGAAAGATACAACTAACCGCGGTGCTTTTAATCCTTATTTGGCTTTTAACCTCTTGTACAAATGGTTATGAATCCTTAGAAGTTGCCATAAGACCCGAAACATTAAAGAATTCTGAAGATGAGCGAAGCCCCGAATTTGGGATTCATTCATTTATAGAAGAAGAAGAAAATCAAACCATTGCTGTGCATTATCCCATTACTGGGCATAAAAAAATAGACGCCATCTTGTCAGACTATGCGAACAATCGTATTGAACTTTTTCGACAAGAAACAGCTAATATACAACTTAATAATGAAGCGGTTTGGCCATATGAGCTTCATATTGATTATGAAATCGCTTACGAGACCAAGCGTCATCTTTCTCTAACTTTTAAAGAAAGTAAATATTTAGGTGACACGCAACCTATTGAAAGCATTTACACCTATAATTTCAATTTGGAACAAGGGCGACAACTTAGTCTGAAAGACATGTTTAATGGCTCTTCTGCGTATCTAGAAATACTCTCTCAATATGTCAGAGTCATGCTTATCGAAAACTATGCATTAAATCTCACTTTAGATGATGATTGGGTTATCAAAGGGAGCGAACCCATTGAATCCAATTTCAAAAATTTTCTACTTAAAGAAAACAGCATCGTCCTTTTATTCGAAAAATATCAAATCGGACCAGCCTTCATAGGAGAACCTTTTCTAGAAATTCCAATGGAAGTATTTACAGCTCAAATTGAGTTAACAGAAGTCACTTTACCTTCAGAACCTGTAACGACAACAGAACCTTCCACTGAACCATCAACGGATGCATCGGTTGAATCAACAACATCTGAGCTGATATTAACCGATGACCCATCAAATAATCCCCTATTAAACCGAAAAAAAATTGCAATTACTTTTGAAGATGGCCCGCATCCTATTTACACCCCACTTATTCTTGATGCGCTTAAATCTCGCAATAAGGTGGCTACGTTCTTTGTACTTGGCAACCGTGCTAATGAATACCCTGAACTCACAAGACGCATCTACGATGAAGGTCACTTGCTTGGCAATCATTCGTGGAGCCATGCACAACTCACAAGACTGAGCAACACAGAAATGCTTTATCAAATTAAGCACACGAATGAAATCATTGAATCAATTACTGGCTTTACACCTTTTATATATCGACCGCCTTATGGTATCTATAATGAAAATGTAATCTCAACAGCAAATATGCCTGCGATTTTATGGTCGATTGATCCACTGGATTTAAAGTTTGAGGATTCCGCATATATTACGAACTATGTCCTTGATCATGCATTTGATGGTGCAATTATCTTGCTGCGTGATACCAATCCAAACACGACACAAGCATTCAGTGCCATTTTAGACGGGCTTATAAAAGATGGTTTTGATATTGTCACGGTTGATGAACTGCTTGAAATAAATGCTGAAAATAGCCTTTCTGATGTACGCATCTTTTCAAGGGGTGCAGAGATAAAATAAGGTTGATACCTAAACAAAAGTTCAAAAAAGAACGCTCGAAAGTTTTCACTTTCGAGCGTTTTTTTAGTCTTGTTGTGGTTTAACTGTTTTAACGCGTTTTTTATCTCTATCTCTGTCTCTGTCTCTATCTCTTGGCGCATCGCCTCTGCTACCTTCACTTCGGTGTGAGCCTTCTTTATTATAAGCTGGCTTACGCTTAACAGCGCCTTCTGGAGCACCATACTTAGATGGGCCTTTTGGTTTACCTTTGCCATCTTTAGCAGGTTCAATAGAAATTGGCTTTCCTTTAATCATGCGCTTGTCCATTTTTTCCATGACGCGTTCCACATGGCTTTCTGGAATTTCTACAAATGTAAAACTATCAAATATATCAACGCTACCAATTAATTTACCCTCGATACCTGCTTCGTTTGCGATTGCACCTACGATATCTCTTGGTTTCACATTGTGATTGTTACCGACATTAATATGCATACGAATCATGCCAGCACTTGATCTCGATTTAGGCTTGCCGCTCTTTGAACGATCGCCGCCTCTATCAGACCCTCTGTCTCCACCCCTATCAGATCCTCTATCAGGTGTTCTTGATGGTAATTTCGAGTTATCAATCGAATCGATTTCTTTTACATTTTGAAGCTCAAGCTCCATTTGGAATAAAGCGGCTGCAATTTCAAGCGGTGAGTATGAATTTTCTGAAAATTCTTCGATAAACTGAAGAAACTTGCGATCAATACCTGCCTCAATACGCTCTTTGATCTTGTTCATGAAAAGTTCTTGTTTCATTGCTGCGATATCGCTGATCTTTGGTATTGGATGCGGCTTGATATCGGATTTTGTATAACGCATGATACTTCTCAATAGGTGGAAATCTCTAGACGTGATAAATGTAAATGAAATACCTTCTTTGCCTGCACGGCCTGTTCTGCCAATACGGTGAACATAATATTCTTCATGTGTTGGCATATCATAGTTAAATACCGCTTCAACATTATCAATATCAAGACCACGTGCTGCAACGTCTGTTGCAATAAGAATTTCGATGTCTCCACGTTTGAATTTGCTGATAACGTTCATTCTTAAGGTTTGCTTCATGTCGCCATGAATCTTGTCACACATGTAGCCACGTGCTTGAAGCATATCTGTAACTTCATCAACGCGTTTTTTTGTGTTACAAAAAACAATAGAAAGTTTATAGTTGTATATATCGATGAGACGCGTTAAAATTTCCATTTTGTCGCGATCTTTCATTTCAAGATATACTTGTTCAATATTTGGCGCAGACAATTGTGTATGGGTTACTTTTAATATTTGTGGGTCCGTTTGATATTTGTTGATGATATTCAAAATTTCTCTTGGCATTGTCGCTGAAAAAAGCATCGTCTGAATGGGATGATCCACTTCTTGAATAACGAGTTCAATGTCTTCTCTAAAGCCCATGTTGAGCATCTCATCTGCTTCATCAAGAATAAGCATTTGAAGATTAGCAAGCTTTAACGTTTTGCGTCTTAAGTGATCCAAAACGCGACCTGGTGTGCCGATGATCACTTGTGCACCAGATTTGATGCCTCTGATTTGTCTTTCAATGTCTTGACCGCCGTAGATTGGAAGGATATGAAGGTTTTTCATATACTTGCCAATGCGATTGACTTCTTCAGAGATTTGTACAGCGAGTTCACGTGTTGGACACAGAACCAAAGCTTGTACATTTCTGTTGTTTACGTCGATTTTTTCTAACATTGGAATGGTAAACGCTGCCGTCTTTCCAGTTCCTGTTTGCGCCTGTCCTACAAGGTCCTTACCCAATAAAGCTACGGGTATAGCCATTGCTTGTATAGGCGTTGTTTCCTCAAAGCCCATATCTTCAACAGCTTTCAAAATTTCTTTTGAGCAGTTTAATTCACTAAATAACATTTTTTCCATTAAATTATAATTCCTCTCATAAATATATCTTAAACAAGATCGGGAAGTATTCCCAATATCTTGTATAGTTCAAATAGGGGTCTATCAAACAGTTTATTATATCACATAACCCTAAAACCACCTATTATTATTTCGACACAATTAGTCTACTATACCTGTTTTGCGCATTAAAAGCAAGTAAAAATGACATAACCCACCTAAGCTTTATAAAAGTTTATAGAAAATTAAGTCGTCAATATAAGTTTGTGACACGTCATCAAATTCGTGCATAACGACGCGACCACTCATCATAAAACCACATTTTTCAATGGTGGCGATGGAGGCTTTGTTCCACGAATAAATGTAGGTGCGGGCGATTAATGCCCCCTCGGCTTTTAAAGCTTCAAGTGCAAAGAGCGTCAAGTGATAGGCGATATTCATTTTTCGATGGTCGGGATGTGTCGCCGCCGCCAAATAAACGCTATGTGATTTGTTACCTTTCCCCCGTGTTGCTTTTATAAGCCCTCTGACATGACCTACATCGTCAAAATCACCAAATACTGAAACCAATGGGTCCGACAACCATTCATTAAGTTGATTCCGATCCATGATATCGGTAAAACTCATTCTTGCATTTTCATCACGAAGCAGACAACACAACGCGTAAACCGCTTCCAAATCCATTTCATTTATTTTTCTCAAAAAATTCTCCTAGATTGATTTTATAAGGATTTGCCTAATTCAAAAGCTTTGATATTCTCATCAACAAATTTTTCTGGCACCGTTTCACGAATCACTGATTCCCATATTTGACTGGAAATATCTAAGTGGTTTGCAAGAAGCCCCATCATCATAACATTGGTTACTTTAACGGTACCCAGTTTTAAACTAAGCGATAATATGTCATGCTTAATAAAGACGATATCTGGTCGAACGTGATTTTCCAAATCATGTGGGTATTTTGATTGTTCTGAAATGGCAAAGACCGGATAGATTTCAGAGGTGCTCACAAATAATTTCCCCCCCGATTTGAGATAAGACTGCCATCTCAAACCTTCAAGCGGTTCAAGTGCCAATATAAAGTCCGCTTCACCTTTTCTAACATTTGGAGAATGGACCTTTTGACCGAGTCTTACACTGCCCCATACTTTGCCACCGCGTTGTGAAAGACCGACGACATCGTTGCTCTTAACGTCATACCCCGCACGGTGACCCGCTTCACAAAGCATATCTGTTAATAGGACGAGACCTTGTCCCCCTACGCCTGCTAGAATAATGTTTATCGGTTCGCTATTTATGGTTTGTCTATTCATGGCGTGTTACCTCTCTTCTCTTAATAGCGCCAACAGGACAAACCTGTGAGCAAACCGAGCATCCAACACACATCGACGCATCAATTGAAGATTTCAATTTCTCGATGCCTGTATACGCTTTCATATGAATGGGTGGACAATTGGTCTTAACGCAACTTCTACAGCCAATGCATACCTTTGGGTCAACATAAAAATTGGGTTCTTTAATTTTATACTTCAGTGCACATGGGCGTGTTGTAATCACAATACTTAGACCCTCATGTTTAATTTCTTCGTCAATTGTTCGTTTAGCCTCTTTATAGTTAAATTGATCAACGACGCGAATGCGATCAAATCCCATGGTTTCAATGAGTTTTGTCAAATCGACGCGCATGTCGCTGCCATCGCTATATGCCGACGAACTGGCATTCGGTTGACCGCCTGTCATGGCCGTTGTGCCATTGTTGAGAATGAGGATGGTCATATTATCCGTTGGGTCATATTGATGCAATAAATTCATGAGACCTGTCATCCCGGAGTGGTAAAATGTACCATCCCCAATAACGGATATGAGAGGGTCATTATTTCCAGCAAGCCTTTGTGCTTTTTTCATCCCTTTAATCATACCGAGCGAAGCCCCCATACTGATAATAGTATCCAGCACTTCTAGTGGATAAAGAATGCCCATAGAATAACAGCCTATATCGCCCACCACGGTTTTTTTTGATTTTTTAAGAATATCGAAAACAGGTCTATGTGGGCAGCCTGAACAGAACATTGGTAATCTGCCCATAACGGCATTATCCTGCTGCCCTTCATGAAGGCTTTGCATAATCACACCTGCATTCATTAATCCTTTTTCAATATCGCTTACATCTAGCTCACCCGTAAATGAAAAATATTTTTTGCCTTCACAAGGAATACCCGCCAATTTAAGTTGATCTTCAATAAAAGGCATCATCTCTTCGATGACGATAACTTGTTTATAGGCTTTTGAAAGTTCGCGTAGTTGAGACATAGGCAGTGGAAACACGATACCGAGTTTGAAAATGCTCACCGGAGCGCTGAGCTCTTTTAAATTATGATACGGTAAACCCGATGTGATGATGAGCACCTCTGCACCTTCAATGTGCGTATAATCATTGACACCAAGAGCCTCTAAGTCTTTTTCTAAATGCTCTATCCGCGTTTTCATGTGATATTGTTTGTCAAATGTATTGGGTGGAATCATGCCATAGTCAGTAGGACTACTTTGGAATCCAGTTATTGGAACTACCTCAGGCTGAGATAATACAACTTTTGTTCGACTATGGCAAATCCTCGATGTGATGCGCAACATCACTGGAGTTTCATAACGTTCACTGATTAGGAGCCCTAGCTTTGTATAATCTTTTGCTTCTTGAGAATCCGACGGATCAAATATGGGCATGTTTGCAAATTTCGCCAAAATACGATTGTCTTGTTCATTTTGTGAGCTTGCCATGCCTGGATCATCTCCAGACATCAATAAAAAGCCCCCTTTGGTCTTAGTTTCTGTAAATGTCATTAAGGGGTCTGCGGCGACATTTACGCCAACGTGTTTCATGGAAACAAGACTCCTTGCACCTGCCATGGAACTGCCTATGCCGACTTCAAGCGCTACTTTTTCATTGACTGAAAATTCGGCATAAATATTTGGGTAATTGTGTTTAATCGTTTCTAACATTTCAACGGTTGGTGATCCCGGATAACTTGCCGCAACATGGCCGCCCGCTTCATAAAAACCTCTTGCTACCGCTTGGTTTCCTGTCATCATTTTAATTATTTTATCCACCTTAACGCCCCCTTTAAATCGTATTAAAAAAATCGTTCAAATTGAAAAAGTGTTCGAGTAACTGTGCCGTTCGCACTGAAACATCCTCGTTTTCTAATAGTTGTTGCGCCATGCTGCGATCTACTAGCAAAATTTCAGCCCATTCATTATCGCTTTGAAATGCCATTGATTGCATACCCGAGTAATACCCAAAAGCAATTTCGACACGTTCATTTGTGATGCCCACTGAGGTATACCGCGGTGGCGCTTTGGCAACATATTCAAAATCCATGCCGGTCTCTTCTTTGAATTCCCTTTTGCTTGTCTCTTCAATTGCCTCGTTGCCATCTGCAAGGCCAGCGGGCAGCATATAGATGGCATGGCCTGCAGACACTCTATATTCCTTTAATAAAACAACATGTGTCCGCTCACGATTGGTTGCAAAAATCATGGTCCCATCGCTCACCCTTCTACCACTAAAAATTTCATCATGCAGTCTTTGGATGCTTTGTCGTGAAACAAGCTCCCAAATTCTAGAAGCGCCTTTTTTATCCGTATACGTAATCTCAAATGCATTGAGAAATTTCAGTTTATCAACGGCAGTTATATGCGTTACTTGCATTAGATCACTGTTTTTATCCGCGTTTTTTTGGTGATTTTCCTCTCCCATAAGCACACCTCATAAATTTAACATTTTATTTTTGCATTTTTACTTGCTTTTATTATATAATATCAAAGGATTGTAAAGTACTAAAACACGTAAATCGCGTGGTTTATTATAGAAAGGGAGCAATATGAGCATTTTAACAGTAAAAAATTTGAGCCATGGCTTTGGCGATCGCGCCATTTTTAATAACGTTTCATTTAGACTTTTAAAAGGCGAGCACATTGGACTTATTGGCGCCAACGGCGAAGGCAAATCGACCTTCATGAACATTATCACACATAAACTGGAACCCGATGAAGGCATTGTAGATTGGTCAAAACGTGTACGTTCCGGTTATTTGGATCAACATACAGCCCTTGAAAAAGGAACACCCATCAAATCCGTACTTGAAGATGCTTACAAATACTTATTTGATCTTGAAGCTGAAATGAACGATATGTATATGCGCATGGGGGATGTTTCATCAGAAGAACTCGATAGCCTCATGGATGATGTTGGCACCATCCAAGATATCCTTAATCACAACGATTTTTACATCATTGATGCAAAAGTAAACGATGTCGCACGTGGTCTAGGTCTACTGGATGTTGGCCTCGATAAAACAGTGGATAGCTTAAGCGGCGGTCAGCGTACAAAAGTATTGCTTGCAAAATTACTGCTTGAAAAACCAGATATCCTTTTACTGGATGAGCCGACGAATTACCTTGATGAAGAACACATTGAGTGGCTTAAAAAATATCTATTGGATTATGAAAATGCTTTTATTCTAATTTCCCATGATATTACTTTCTTGAATAGTGTGGTTAACTTAATTTACCACATGGATAATAAAGAGCTTAATCGCTATGTCGGCGATTACGAAAATTTCCAACGTATTTATGAGGCAAAGAAAAAACAAGTCGCCTCAGCCTACAAACAGCAACAGCAAGAAATCAACGATCTTGAAGATTTCGTTAACCGCAACAAAGCACGTGTTGCCACTAGAAACATGGCGATGTCGCGTCAAAAAAAGCTCGATAAGATGGACCGTATTGAACTTGTAAGGGAGAAGCCAAAACCAGAATTTAACTTTAAAATCGCTAGAACGCCAGGCAAACTCATCTTCCAGACAAAAGAATTGGTCATCGGCTATGAAGAAGCCCTCTGTCTACCTATGACCCTTAGACTTGAGCGCGGTCAAAAAATTGCGATTACTGGTGCCAATGGTCTCGGAAAAACAACTTTGCTTAAAAGTGTCCTCGGTGAAATTAAAAGCCTTTCAGGTTCTGTTGAAACAGGTGAATTTCTGCATATCGGTTACTTTGAACAAGAGATTAAAGATGCCAACTATAACACATGTATTGAAGAATTTTGGCAGGACTTCCAATCTTATTCGCAGTATGAAGTACGCTCAGCACTTGCAAAATGTGGTTTAACGAATCAACATATCGAAAGCAAAGTTGTCGTCTTAAGTGGTGGTGAACAAGCTAAAGTCAGACTATGTAAACTTATCAACAAAGAAGTCAACTTTTTAGTTCTAGATGAGCCGACAAACCATTTGGATGTCGAAGCAAAAGCTGAACTTAAAAGAGCGTTACAAGCCTTTAAAGGGACGATATTACTCATTTCCCATGAACCGGAATTTTATATGGATATTGTAACCGACGTTTGGAACCTCGAAGAGTGGACCAATAAAATCATTTAATAAATGGCCTAAAAATGCACGATCACTTACAGAAGAGAATCCAATTTTATGGATTCTCTTTCTTTTTTAAATCTGTTTAAACTGAATCAACACGGCCGTCACTTCATCAAAGATATATAAATAAACGCTTTACTTTGGAAACCATGGAATGAATTTATTAGTTCTCTTAGAATAATCTTCAAACCCAGGTCTGCCAATCATTGCTTTTTCAAGCATTGGAACCCCTGATACAAAGACAAGTAAAAACGTAATCACCACCGGACTGATGATACTTATAAAGGATACATCGGCTGATAATGCAATCAAAAAAATGCCCCACCACATAACCGCTTCACCGAAATAATTAGGATGTCTTGTGTAAGCCCACAACCCAGTTGTCATTAACTTGCCTTTGTTCGCTGCATTGGTCTTAAAAGCCCTTAACTGTGCATCGCCTACGACTTCGAAAAAGTATCCTATTAGCCAGACACCTAAACCAACTATTGTCCCTATGGTTATGGTTTGAGTGACTTGTTCATGAATCAAAACAATTGGAAACGCAATGAGAAGCATCAAGCCACCTTGAAGCATATAGACCTGAAAAAAACTTCTCAAGATAACTGACTTGCCCCAGTCTTTTCGCATTTGTGCGTACCTAAAGTCCTCAGGCTTACCAAAGTTACGCTTCATAATATGGTAAAAAAGTCTCAGCCCCCAAAGTGCAACCAATAAGGTTGCAAGTAATGAAATGGCCCCATAGTTGCCAAGTCTAAACAGTGAATAAACGGCGATCAAAACAAAACCAATCCCCCAAGCTTGATCAACGATGCTATTGTTCTTAATAGCCGTACCCAATATAAAAAAAGCAAAAAAATACATAAAGACGACTAATATTACTTCAAACAACATGCTACTACCTCCTTATAAGTGCGATGGCTACCGCTCCAGTTCCAGCGTGTATCGTCGTTACGGCTGAAATTTCTGTGACAATGGTTGGTGCGAATCCTATTAATGATTCAAATACCTTACAATACTGCTGAGCAAGGTTCGGATTGTTTGCATGAACGATGGCATACTGTTCAATACCTTCTAAATCCAAGATTTTTTTGACTTTATTATAGATTTTACGATCGATGCTTTTTCTCGAGAATGCAAGCCCAAAAGCAGCACCTTTTCCCTCTTTTGTGAGGGTCATAATCGGTTTTGCACCTAGTTTAATTAAGAAATTTCCGATTTGATTAGGCACACGACCACTTTTAACCGCATACTTAAACGTATCTAAACTGACATAGATTGATGTTTTTGGAATCGATGCGTTTATAGCCTGTACGATGCTCTCAAGTGATGCCCCGAAATTGGCCATCTTAACGGCTTGATAAACGATGAGCCCTTGAGCCCCTGAGTTGAGTTTTGAATCAATAAGCGTGATGCGTTTGCCTTGATCGCCAAGCTCTGAAATCGCGCGCTGGTAGCTCATATAAGTTCCACTAAGGGCGCTTGCCACACTGATTGCAACAATATGTTCATAATGATCCAGCAACCATTCAAATTTCATTTTGACCTGTTTAACATCTGGCTGCGAGCTTGAAGGGTACGTATGGCTTGTGTCTAAAATGGATTGAATGTTGGCCATGGTTACAGTTCGCTTATCTAAATAAATACTTTCATCTGCAATAAGCGGCAATGACAACATATGAACGTGTTCATCAATGCGTTGCGCGTCTGACAAATCCGCAATAGAATCCGTCAATATGGCGATTTTAGATTTAGGTGCACGTTCTACTTCAGTTTGTAACAGCATATCATCCACTTTGGATTTATTGATCTTATAACGATTTTCTATGAGCTTTTGTGTCACAAGATCTGGATGATTGGTATGAATATGAATTTTAACCATCTGCTGATTGCCTGTGATAATCATCGAATCGCCTAAACTTGCAATCAATGCATGTATAGAGGCCTTTTCAGACACTGAGTTATGCAGCAAAACCTCCGTACAATATCTAAAATTCAGATCATGCGTATGCGATTCATCAGAGTCAACAAGCTGCACAAGGCCATCTGTGGGTACTGGATTTTCAGATAAATCCATCGATACGGTTTGCGTCCATATTTCTTGTTGCGGATTACGACTGGCAAATAATTTACCAAACCCACTGAGAAACATGACAAAACCCTTTGCGCCAGAATCGACAACTTTGTTTTTCCTTAAGACTTCTAACATATCTGGTGTTTCTTCTAACGTTTGCTTTGCCTTTTCATAAGCAGCCTCAAATAAATCACCAAAGCCATGGTGTTTGTCATGATAAGTGGCTATGTAATTTGCCCATTCTCTTATTACTGTGAGCATCGTCCCTTCAACAGGTGTTGACACAGCAGAATACGCAGCTTCAACAGCAAGTGTTGCCCCACTGCTAAACTGTTCAAGGTTCAAAGATTTAAGTTGACCACATGCTTCTGAAAAGCCATTGATAAAACTTGCAAAAATAATGCCTGAATTGCCTCTTGCATTTTCAAAGGCAGCATTAGACATGGAATTAATGACAATGTAAAAATCTTCCGATACCGTGGCTTCTTTGACGATAGACGTCATTGTGATCGCTAAGTTCGTGCCAGTATCTCCGTCTTTAACAGGAAAAACATTTATTGCATTGAGGTTTTCTTTATTTTTTTGTACCTCTTCTGCCCCTAATTTAAAATAACTATAGAAGTCAACACCGTTGATTTCTCTATGTTTCATAATTAACCCCCACACTTTTAATTTGATTTATATCTACTATTACCCTAAAAAAATATTTTTAACTGTCTTGAGCAATTATATGATAGGATTTATTATAATATTTTGATATGATGTTACTATTCTATTTAAGGAGGTCACCATGAAAGATTATAATATCTTTGATATCATAGGACCCATCATGATTGGTCCATCAAGTTCCCATACAGCTGGCGCATGTAGAATCGGTTTTACTGCAAAAAACATCATCAAAGCACCCATCACAGAGGTCATTTTTACACTCTATGGCTCTTTTGCCAAAACATATAAAGGTCACGGCACTGACATCGCATTATTAGGCGGATTTCTCGGAATGAAGCCCGATGATGAGCGCCTCGTCGATGCTTTTAAAATCGCTGAAAACCGCGGCCTAAATTATAGATTTGAAATTTCTGAAGAAGAAACGCCACATCCCAATACGGTGCTCATCTCTGCTAAAACAAACCGCTTAGAGCTTTGGGAGATTGTCGGCGTTTCAATTGGCGGCGGCAAAATGATCATTAAAGCCATCAATGGCATCGATGTTCAGTTTTCTGGCGATTATAACACGCTTGTCACACACCATAAAGATAGCACGGGTATGCTATCTAAAATTTCTACTATTTTATCTGAACACCGCATTAATATTGCTTTCATGAAATTATACCGCGAAGAAAAAGGACAGATGGCCATTGGTATTATAGAAACAGATGAGCGCATCGAGGGCATTGTGATTGAATCGTTGATGAAAGTCAGTGGTATGGTCAATGTCAATTTAATTGAAAAAGTATACGATTAGGAGGACCTTATGAAATTCGCTTATGGGTTTGAGATTGTTGAATTTTGTCGCGCAAACAACCGCACACTAGATGAGGTGTCGCTTGCGTTTGAAATAGAAAAAACAGGCCGTAGTTACGGGTACATCAGAGATTATTTGAAGCAGGTGCTCAAAGTTATGGACCAAGCGGTCCAAGCGGGTATTAACGATACTGAGAATAAAATTAAAGGTAAAATCATTGGCAATGACAGCGTGCTTATGAAAAA
>Ga0138256_10005202_pt1 | contig 13803 bp, 17 predicted proteins | sample KNB2016incub_MG_FD_105486 | JGI IMG/M metagenome (GOLD analysis project Ga0138256, IMG submission 105486) | Active sludge microbial communities from wastewater in Klosterneuburg, Austria - KNB2014incub_MG | ecosystem: Engineered > WWTP > Activated sludge > Unclassified | place: Austria...
AGGATTCATCGTCGATGCTGCCTCCCGCCCACGTCGGATCACCACCATGCATCACGCAGGACCAGGCTCCAACCCTTGACAACAGCCCAGTCATATCAACGCCGCGAGCAGCCGCGCCTCGCGCAGCACATCGTGGGCGACCCCCTTCCCCACACCCGCCGGCGGACGACGCAGGACGAAGTGACGCGTCCCGCACGTCACGAGGTAGGTGAGGTTGGAGAAGCCCCGCGGAAACTGCTCGATCGTCACCGACGCGTCGTCGGCCAGACCGTGCCCACGCAGGAAGTCGAGCACGGCGCCCGGATCCAGCGTTTCCTCCGCCCGCACCGGAGCGGGGCGGTCGAGCCACGGGTCGCCATCTCCGCCGTCCTGCGGGCCGCCCGAACGATCGGCCTCACGCTCCGTCATTCGACACGTGGGCACCGTAGCCGCGCAGGATGTGCCGCGCGACCACGCTCTTGTGGACCTCGTCGGCGCCATCGTAGATGCGCGCGGCGCGTTCGTGCCGGAACCAGTACGCCAACGGTGTGTCGTCCGTCATGCCGAGGGCGCCGTGCACCTGGATGGCCCGGTCGAGCACGCGCTGCAATACGCCCGCCGTGTAGAACTTGATCGTGGAGACGGAGGTGCGGGCCGCCTTGGCGCCACGTTCATCGATCTGCCGCGCGGTGTCGAGCACGAGCAGTCGCGCCGCATCGATCTCGGCGCGCGAGTCGGCGATCATGTGCTGCACGCTCTGCTTGGACCCGAGCAACACGCCGGGCGAGAGCTCCCGCGTCGCGGCGTGGCGACACGTCAGGTCGAGCGCCCGCTCGCAGATCCCGATCCAGCGCATGCAGTGGTGGATGCGTCCGGGACCGAGTCGCTCCTGGGCCAGCGCGAAGCCCGCCCCCTCCTCGCCGATCCGGAACTGGACCGGGACGCGGCAGGCCTCGAAGCGCACTTCGGCGTGGGTCGGATACCCCTCACCCGCATCACCCATCACCTTGATGTTGCGCACGAGCGTGTAGCCGGGGGTATCCGTGGGGACGATGATCTGGCTGGCGCGCTGGTGCGGCGGGGCGGTCGGGTCGGTGACGGCCATGACGATCGCGAAGGCGGCGCCGTCGGCCGCCGAGGTGAACCACTTGTGCCCCGTGATCACGTAGTCGTCACCGTCGCGCACGGCGCGCGCGTCGAGCCACGTCGGATTCGACCCAGCCCGCGCCGGCTCCGTCATGGCGAAGCACGAACGGATCTCGCCACGCACGAGGGGGACCAGCCAGCGCGCGTGCTGCTCGGGGCTCCCGTGCGCGTGCAGCAACTCCATGTTGCCGATGTCTGGTGCCTGGCAATTCAGGGCATAGTGTCCGATCGGTGTGCGCCCGAGCTCCTCACTGATCGCCGCAAAGTCGAGCAGCGTGAGCCCGAGTCCGCCCAGCGATGCGGGGAGCGGCGGGGCCCACAGTCCACGCTCCCGCGCGCGCTCGCGCGCCTCCTCCAATGAGTGCCGCACCGCCGACCACGGCGCATTCAGGAACTGCGGCTCGAGCGGGAGGAGCACGCTGTCCACGTACGTGCGGACCTTGGAGCGGAGCGACGGTTCCGTGGAGCGGAGCGACGGGTCCGTGGAGCGGAGCGACGGGTCCGTGGAGCGGAGCGACGGTTCAACGGAGCGAAGCGACGGTTCAACGGAGCGAAGCGACGGTTCCGTGGCGCGGAGCGATGGATCCTCGGCGCGCGGCGACTGCTCATTCGTCATGGACGTGCGGGGCTGAGGAGGTCCGGAGTGCCGACGCTAGCCGGAGTACCGACGCTAGCCGGAGTGACGACGCTAGATCGTGTAACCGCCGTCGACCATGTAGGTCCCACCCGTGCAGAACGACGACGCCGGCGAGGCGAGAAAGAGCGCCAGGTTCGCCACGTCGTCGGGCTCGCCCATGCGCGGGAGCGGCTGGGCGTCCAGCGTCTGTTGCAGGAGCGTCTCGTTGCCCCACAGGGCTCGGCTAAAGTCGGTCTTGATCAAGCCGGGGCAGATCACGTTGGCGCGCACGTTGCGCGGTCCCCACTCGCGCGCCATGACCTCCGTCAGGCTGATGAGGGCGGCCTTGCTCACGCTGTAGATCCCCAGGTGCGCCTCGGGCGAGACACCACCGATGGATGAAATGTTGACGATCGCCCCTCCGCCCCGCGCCTCCATGCCGGGCAGGCAGCGCTTGGCCAGCTCGAACGGGGCGCGGAGGTTGACATCCATGATCTTGGCAAACGCCTCGGGCGTCGTCTGCTCCACCGGCCCGAACACCGGGTTTGCTGCCGCGTTGTTGACCAGGATGTCGATCGCCGAGTGCGTGGCGAAGAGCCGGTCGGCGAAGGCGTGCAGTTCGTCGAGACGCCCAACGTTGGCAGGAATACCGTCCGCACGATGCCCTGCGCGCCGGATGGCATCCACCGTCTCACCCACGGCCGCCTCTTTTCGCGAGGTCACGATGACGTGCGCACCCGCGCCTGCAAGTGCCATCGCGATGGCGCGCCCGATACCCCGTGTCCCCCCGGTGACCAGCGCCGTCTTGCCAGAAAGGTCGTGCGTCATGTCGCAAACCCAGAGTCGTCGTGATGGCGCTCAATCGGGACGGGGAGTCCAGCTACAGCGCCCCTCCCGTCCCCCGTCTCCCGTCTCCCGTCCCTCTACGCCACGGCCGCGACCGCCTGTATCTCAATCTGGTACCCGTAGTGCAACTCCTTCACGGGGACGACGGCGCGCGCCGGCTTATGGGCGCCCATGACACGCGCATACGCCAGGTTCACCGCCCCCCACTGCTCGATGTCGCTGACATAGATCGTCATCTGCAGCACGCGGTCGAGTGAGCTCCCGCACGCGAGCAGCACGGCTTCCACGTTGCGCAGCGTCTGTTCCGTCTGCGCGTCCATGGTCCCGACGGTGCGGTCATCGCTCCCGGGGACGATCGGGAGCTGGCCGGCGACGTACACCACGCCATTGTGCACCACGCCCTGCGAATAGTGTCCCGCCGGATGCGGGGCCGCATCGGTCAGCACAGTCTGCATGTCGAGTCTCCGTGAGTCAGTACGTGGAAGTGTTCGCCGGCACGACAACGCCGCTGCACTCGCCGAACCCGATGCGGACGTGCCCGGCGCGCTCGCAATGTCCACGCAGGATGACCTCGTCGCCATCCTCGAGGAAGCGGCGCTTCTCGCCGTTTGGCAGGGAGACGGGCTCCTTCCCGCCCTGCGTGAGTTCCAGCAGGCAACCACGGCTGTCGCGCTCGGCCCCGGAGATGGTCCCGCTGCCGAGCAGGTCTCCCGGCTGCAGGTTGCAGCCGTTGCTGGCGTGATGGGTGAGCAGTTGCGCCATCGTCCAGTACAGGTCGCGGGCGTTGCCGCGGGACAGGCGGGTGGCAGGCTGACCCTCGACGCGCATGCGCGCTGTACGAATCCAGATCTCCACCGCGAGGTCGACGCCGCCGTACGCCTGGTCACCAGCATCCGCAAGGTAGGGGAGCGGCGACGGGTCCCCGGCCGGTCGCGCAAAAGCCGCGACGCGGAACGGGGCGAGCGCCTCGAACGTCACAACCCACGGGGAGAGTGTCGTCGCGAAGCTCTTGGCGAGAAAGGGGCCGAGCGGTTGATACTCCCACGCCTGGATGTCGCGTGCCGACCAGTCGTTGAGTAGCGCAATCCCGAACATGTGATCCGGCGCCTCGTCGATCGAGATCGTCGAGCCCAGCGCATTGCCGCGCGCCACAAAGAGCCCCAGTTCCGCCTCGTAGTCCAGCCGGCCGCTGCGCGCCACATGCGGCGGTCCGCCTCCCTCGCCGGCCACCTGCCCGAGCGGTCGCACGACGGGCGTGCCGCTTACCACCAGCGACGACGCCCTGGCGTGGTATCCGATCGGGATCCACTTGTAGTTGGGAAGGAGCGGATTGTCGGGACGGAACAACGACCCCACGTTGGTGGCGTGAAAGACCGACGCGTAGAAGTCGGTGTAGTCGCCCACGTGCGCCGGCAGGCGCATCTCCGCGTCGGCCTGCGACACCAGGACCGCGTCCGCATGCGCGTGCGCCAGCCGGCCGGTCGGTGTGTCGTGACGCAGCAGGTCGCTGAGCGAGCGTCGCAACGCCGACCAGTCGTCGCGTTCCAGCGACATCAGCCCGTTGAGCGAGCCGGATGCGCAGGTCGTCGCCGCCCCGTTCGTCGATCCATCCAGCCAACCCAACCGGTGCACAGCCGGGATGTCGAGGATTTCCGCGCCAATGGCCACCCCCACGCGCCACGGTTCGTCGCTCGCCCGGCGGCGGAACACGCCGTACGGGAGGTTCTGGATCGGAAAGTCGGTGATCCCGTCATTGGCGCTGGTGACCCAGGCGCGCAGGTCGGGGCGATGAGTGTCGTTGAGCATCGTCTAGGGGGCGAACAGGGTGCCAAGGTCGTCGAGCGGCTCGCGGAAGGAGCACGACCCGAACGCCAGCGCGAACACCTCGCGCGTGGCGGCCAACGATTGCGTGGAGGCGCACTGACCGTCCCAGCGGATCTCCGCGTCCGAGATCTCGATCGCCGTCGATCGCCGCGACTCGAGCGTCGCTTCGAGCACCTCAACCGGCGCTCCGTCGCGCGCCTGCGCGGCCGCCAGGAACAGGGTGAGGTAGCCGAACATCGTCCCCTGCGCGCTCGACGCCTCGTAGGTGAGCCGGTATTCACCGCGCAGCGGATGATGCAGCCCTGCGGTCGCCTTGAAGGCGACCCCCGCGTCGGCACACCCGCGCAGGAATCGCGCGACGTCGCGCGCCGAGGGGATGGCGGAGGCCACCACCCCGCCCGTCCGGATCTTCGCTCGGGCGCCGCTGTCGCGAACGGCCACCAGCAGCGGCGACAGTTCCACGTCGAGCGGGAGTTCGATGAAGTGCTGCAGGCCGCCGAAGTGGCCGGCCAGCGCCCGGATTTCCTCGGGAGACGTGGCCCGCGACTCGACGCTGTCCACCACAGCCAACGCAGCGTCGCGTTCGTTGAACGCCGCCACGCGAGCCGCATCGGACTCCACGTCGGCACCGATCAGCGCGCTGATTCTCCACGGCTGCGCGTCACCCGCGTGGTCGGCGGCGTCCGCTCGCCAGCCCGCCCCCGCCTGGGCGGCCAACGCGTCGAGTCGAGCGGCCGGAACGATCAGGCGACCTAACGACCAGGCATCGTCCGAGCGACGGTAGGCCCGGTAGTTCTCCACCACGCTCGCCAGGTCGAGCGACGCGGGGGGAAACAGTCCCGCGTAGTCGATTGCCTCGGCCAGCAGCGCGCGCAGGCTCAATCGGTCGAGAACGGCCGCCGTCTCATTCATCGCGACGAAGAGCGCCGTCCCACGGACTTCCCGGCCGGCTTCCCGGCCGGCTTCCCGGCCGGCTTCCCGGCCGGCTTCCCGGCCTGCTTCCCAGTCGGCTTCCCTGCCGGCTTTCCGGCCTGCTTCCCAGACTTCTTCGTCCCCTTCGCGCGCTTGGTGCTCCCGGCGGTGGGTTCCGCTCCCACGTGCTCGTGCGGATGGCGCGCCGCGGCGTGGTGCGTCGTGGGGAGCGTGCGCGACTTCTTGACCGGCTCGAGGATGCTCCCGCGGCACTTGGGCGAGCCGCAGCGGCATCGATACACTTCCTCGTCCTCGGCAGTCGTCGTCGCATCGCGCGCGTAGGCGTAGTCGTAGAACAGCTCCTCGCCAGCCGCAATCGCCCGCATCGCCTCGACGAAGATGCGCCCGTTCACGTCGATCGCCTCGCAGTTCGGATCGCAGGCGTGGTTGATGAAGCGCGAATCGTTCCCGTCCACCGCGCCGTCGATCACCGTGCGAGTGGTCACGGCGAACAGGAACGTGTGGTGGCGCCCCATCCCGTCGTCGTCGTATCGGCGATCCGCTTCCTTCCACGAGATGCGCTCGCCCACGTACTCCACCACCCGCTCTCCCTTGCGGATGTCACGCGTGGCGAAGCCCCCCTTGCCCTGGATCCGCGACTTCTTCACCGCGAACGGCTGCGGCAGGGCCAGCACCTTCCGAGACTTTCCGGCGGCCATGGTCACTTCCCCGCCTGGCGGGCGCGGATGCGCGCGCGAAACCGTTCCATGATCAGCCGCCCCATCTCCGTCTCGTTCGCCACCCATTCCGCGTTCCGGAACGCAAGCGGATTCCCCTGCGCGCGGATCTCGGCCAGCCAGGGTTCGACCCGTGCGTACAGCAGCAGCCCCTCGCCCGTACTCTCGAGCATGAAGTCGGCGTGCATCACTCCGTGGCGCGCCATGGCGTACGCCATCTCCCAGTACGAGGCGCACTGCCGGTACGCGGCGTTCAGCGGGTGATCGTTCTTGGCAATCGCCGCCACCTCATCGGGCGACGTAGGCCAGAATCCGGCGTTCAGCTCGTTGCGCGAGGCGCGCATGACGGGCTCGCGGCGCATTTCGTAGAGTTTCAGGACGAGGTCAGCGTCGTGATGATCGGGAAAATCCTTCATCAGCACAGTCGAAGTGGGGAACGCGTGAGCAGGCGAGGCGGCGTGCGCGCGCCGGACTACCGGTCGCGCACGCCGAGCGGTGGCGTGGCGGGAGTATGGCGCGACGACTCCAGCGCCGCCAGTGAGCCGCGCCGACGCGGCGCAGGCGCTCCGACGCGGCGCTGGCGCGTCACTCGACTGGGATCCGTGGGCAGGGATTCGTCGGCCGAACGACGCGGGGCGACGAGCCTAACGCTCGTCGCCCCGTGATTCGTTCTCCATGCTGCCGGGCGTGTCGGCTCCCGGCGCGCCGCGTTACCCGCGTTACCCGCGTTACCCGCGTTACCCGCGTTACCGAGGACGGTTACCGGCTAGGCGCTCGTGTGCCCGAGTCGAACCGCTATGGCAGGATCGGGAATGGGCGCCGCCCACCACGGCGACGCGGTGGACAATGGTCCGGTCCGACGCCGCCCCCGCGAATGACTACCCCGATGATTCCGCCGATGTCGGCGCCGCGATCGCCTCCGCGCCCAAACACCTGCCCGTCGCTATTGCCGACACCCTGTGTCGACGGCACATCGACCGGAAGCGCTGACGGACGTGGCGCGACGCTTGGGACCGCCGAGACCGCTTCGTCGACCTGCGGCGCCTCGGCAACCTGGGCCTCGGGCTGCGGCTCCGGTGTCGGCTCGTCCACCGGCTTCGGAGCCGGCGTCGGCTCCGGTCGCGGCGTCGGGGCACGCTTCACCGGCGTGGACAGGTTGGTCTGCTCAAGTTCCGAGACGAAACGCATCGGCTGATAGTCGCCAGCAGCGCTGGCCAGCTCCAGCTTTGGCGCAGAAGCCGCAGCGAGATCCTGCTTCAGGTCGGCGGACAGTGACGCCGACTGCGAGTCGCCGCCATCGCATGCCGCGGCGAGTATCGCGAGCGGAACAAACAGGCGAACAAGGCTGGTACGCATCTTTCCCCCGAAATCGGAGCGACACATTGGGTCACGGGCGGATCGGCCGCGCGGTCAGGTCTATTGCAGGGCGCGGGCCAATCCCTACACAAGGGGGTGGCATTCACAACGTACACAATAGTGTCCCCCCGCGCTGACGATTCTCTGTCTCCCTGCCGGTACACTTCGAGCGCTCGCACGAGTCGTCGCGCACGCCCTACTCCGGCCGGGAGCCGCCGCGTCGTGGTGCGCCGGCCGCTTCACGAGCCATCCCATCGATGTCAGTCTTCCCCGCCCCCCGACTCTGAGGAGTAGGTTGACGACGTCAGACCGAGGAGTTGGCCCGGCGGGTGCGCCGCCGAACGCCGTATCGGGTACACTGCGGGACCACCATCTCTCCCTCCATGCCATGCGCCCCGCCTCGTCGCAACTCCGCCGCCTCTTCCTGCTCGCCGCAGCGTCGGCCGGCGTGCTCTCCAGCTGCGCGCCCCCCTCTCCCGAAGCGGGGCCCGCGCTCACCGCCGCCGAGTCCAGGAGTATCGGCGACTCGATTCGCACGCTGGTAACGGCGGCCTACAACCTCACGGCGAGCGACGTTCCGGCCGGCATGCTGTCGATCTATCCGCCCGAGGGACGGGTGGTGTCGGCAACGGCCGGACGGGTGACGACGACGCGCGACCTGGTCGGCATTGCCGTCCGCTCGTTCTGGGACGGCGTGGGGCAGTTCATGATTCGTCCCACGTGGACGTGGGACGCCATCGAGGTGGACGTCATCAGCCGCGATGCTGCGGTCATGACGGCACAATACACCGTCCCGCACTGGACCGACCGAGGGGCCCCGCACGTGATTGGCGGCGTCTGGACCGCGGTGTGGCAGCGGCGGGGTGGCCGCTGGGAGGTTACCAACGAGCACCTGTCCGACATGCCCCGCGCCAGCGCCGAGGCACTGGAGGCGACGATGCCGAGCATCGCGCCGACCGCACGTCCCGACTCGGGATCGGCTCCGGGCCGCTGAGTTGGTGCGCGCCGGGTCAGGACGTGGCGAGGCCGGCCAGCGCCAGCGCTACTGCATCGCCGGGCAGGCGGTGGTGGATGGCGATGGCGCACCGTACTTGCCGTGCACCACGCGCGCCGAGCCGTCCGCGGCGAGAATCACCGTGAACAGGTCGTCGTACACGTCGTCGCAGATATCGGGATACTTCGCCCCCCCCAGGGCATGCACGATGGCCGGCACGGTGTTGCTGTGCCCCACCACCAACACCGTGCGTCCCGCGTGGCGCGCACGCACCGCATCGGCGATGCCCTTCGCATGCTCGGCCACACCACCACGCACGTCCATCACCTCGGGCGTGATGCCTAACGATTCGGCCAGCGGCGCCCCGGTCTGGCGGGTGCGCTGGAACTGCGTCGTGAGCACGGCGGAGATGCCGGCATCCCGCCCGACGCCAACGAGGGACCGGGCACGCGCTTCGCCAGCCGGCGAGAGTGGCACGTCACCACTGGGCCCGGCCTTCTCGGCGTGCCGTACGACGAGGACGACGGTGTCTGCCTGACGCGACGGGGCGGCGGCGATGAGGAGGGACGCCAGCGCCAGTGGCGCGAACTGCCGGAGGGTGAGCATACGCCGATTGTATTGATCCGAGGGCGGGCGGGCAAGGCGGTGGGCGCACGACGGCACCTGCGCGCGCAACGGCGGCTAGAACCGCTCGCGCGCGCGCAGGGCCGTGATGTGCGCCACGTGATGCCGGCCATGCCACGCGTACAGCCCAGTCAGGTGGTTGAGTGAATGCTCGCCGGTGTCCGGGTGCCGGTAGCAGCGCGCAAAGTCGTCGTCGGACATGACGCGGAGCAGGCGAACGAAGCGATCGTGGACCGCCTCGAGCAGGGCGAGCGACACGTCGATGGGGGTGGTGCGCGAGTCGTCCAGCCTGGCCCACGCCGCCTCATCGTAGGCCTTGATGGTCGGCACGTCTTCCGTCAGCGCCAACTTCAGCCGGATGTATGCGTTGAGGTGAGAGTCGGGCACGTGGTGCGTCAGCTCGCGGACCGTCCAGCCACCGGGACGATACGGCGTGTCGAGCTGGGCCTCGGTGAGCCCGTGCAGCGCGGCGCGCATCGCGGCCGGCGTTCCGGCGATGGCGTCGATGCACGCGCTGCGCCAGCTGGCGGCGTACTCGGCAGGCGACTCGTACAGCCCGACAGGGTATCGGAGATCCGGTGCGGTCATGGACGGGTGACGACGGGTGGATCCGGGCTTCGGCAAGTGCCGACAAGCTAACCCCGTCCCCACGCGCCGGTCGACCGCCTGTTGTGCCCCGGCGATCCGGCGTGCAGCGTTGGTCGTCCTCACACTCCGAGCCCGTCATGAGACTTCGTTCGCCCGTTCCCCATCGCACAACCATCCGCCTCCTGTCGCTGGCTGCGCTCGCCGCAGCCTCGGCACTCGCCGCGCCCGCAACCGCTGGCGCCCAGCGCCCGCTCAAGGTCTACATCTCCGTGGACATGGAAGGGATCACGGGGGTGGTGAGCAGTGAACAGTTAGGCCCGACCGGATTCGAGTACCAGCGCGCCCGCGAGTGGATGACGGGAGAGGCACTCGCCGCGATCCAGGGGGCGCGCGACGCCGGTGCGACCGAGATCGTCGTCAGCGATTCCCACGGCAACGGCCAGAACCTGCTGATCGACCAGTTTCCCGACGACGTGACCATCGTGCGCTCGTGGCCGCGTCCGCTCATGATGATGGAGGGGATCGACTCGTCCTTCGCCGCCGCGGTGTTCATCGGCTACCACTCCTCCACCGCCAACGTGCGCGGAGTGCGGGCCCACACCATGTCGAGCGCGACACTGACGGGCGTGGCGATCAATGGCCGCCAGGTCCCGGAGGGAGGGATGAACGCCGCCATCGCCGGCTACTTCGGCGTCCCGGTGGTCATGGTGTCCGGCGACGACGCCGCCGTCGCCGAGGTCCAGGGCTTCGCACCAGGCATGGAGGGAGCGGTGGTCAAGCGGGCCATCTCCTTCCATTCGGCGGCGACCATGACGCCGAAGGCCGGGCAGGCGCTGATTCGCACGCGCGTCAAGTCCGGCGTCGAGAAACGCGGCAGCGTGGTCCCGTTCGTCGTGGGAGCGCAGGTCCGAGCCGACATCTCGTTCAAGCACTACCGCACGGCCGAAATGCTCGCCTACCTCCCGATCGTGACGCGTGTCGACGCGCACACGGTGCGCTTCGTCGGGCGCAACATCCTCGAGGTGTCGCGATTCCTCGAGTTCGTCGAGACGTACCAGCCCGACCTGACGCCATGAGCGGTCGTGCGACCGGGTGACGGGCAGCGCGCGGACATGGGGTGCCACGCAAGCTGTCCCTGAGAGCTATTCGGCGACGGCCCGTCCACGACTAGTTTTCCCGACGTCGCCACCCAGCCGGGGTGGTGTTCGCTCCTGAACAACCGCCCCCCTGTCCCGAGGGACCCGTGATGGAATGGATCGCCGACCCCCAAGTGTGGATCGGCCTGTTGACCCTGACGGTGCTGGAGATCGTTCTCGGCATCGACAATATCATCTTCATCTCGATCCTGTCATCGGCGCTGCCGCGCGCCCAGCAACCTCGGGCGCGACGGATCGGGTTGATGGGGGCGTTCGTCACGCGGATCCTCCTGCTGCTCTCGATCGCCTGGATCGTGCGGCTGACCACGCCGCTGTTCACGGTCGCCGGCGTCGGCTTCAGCGGACGCGCCCTCATCCTGCTGATCGGCGGGCTCTTCCTGATCGGGAAGGCAACCTACGAGATCCACGAGAAGCTGGAGGGAGACGAGCACGCCGCGCAGGGACAGGCCGTGCGTGCGACGATGAGCGCTGTCGTCATCCAGATCATGCTGGTGGACATCGTCTTCTCGCTCGACTCCGTGATCACCGCCGTCGGGATGGTGACCCAGGTGGAGATCATGATCGCCGCGAACGTCGTCGCGCTGGGGGTCATGCTGCTCGCGGCGACACCGATCTCCGACTTCGTCGACCAGCACCCGACGATCAAGGTGCTCGCGCTCGCCTTCCTGGTGCTGATCGGCAGCAACCTGGTCGCCGAGGGACTCGGGCACCACATCCCGAAGGGCTACACGTACTTCGCGATGGCGTTCTCGTTCGCGGTGGAGATGATCAACCTGCGCATGCGGGCCGCGCGCAGGGACGCTGCGCCGGACCAGTCGCCGGTCAAGCTGCGCAACGTGCCGCGGGTCGCCGACGCGGGCATGGTGGGGGCCGGGGGCGCGTCGGCCGCTGTCGCCTCGTCGGGTGGCGGAGCTGTGCCGGGCGGAGCGGCGGGTGGCGGGCGACGGCGCCGCCGCCGGAATCGTTAGGCGGCGACGATCCGGCGGGTGGTTACCAGTTGAACTGCAGTCCCGAGGTGATGATGCGATCGTTCTTCGCCCGGCCGACCTCGGGAAGGTTGTCGAATCGCACGACGTAGGCGACCTTCATGGCGATGTGCGACGAGATCGGGGCGACGAGCGCGCTCTCGGTATTGACGCGGTAGTCTTCGGAGACCTTCAGGCTCGGCAGGAACTCCACCCCCTGCTGGAAGTACGCCGACTTCGAGAACATGTGCTTGTAGGTCGTGGCGCTGCGCACCGACGCGAAGTTCAGCGTCGTCCCGTCGGTCCCGCGCTGCTGGTTGAGCGCGAGGCCGGCCTCCAGCGTCCACCGGTCCGCGCGAACGGTGGGGAGCTTGGCGGCCAGTCCGAGCGCCTGCTCGAATCGCCGCGAGATGCCGGCGAACTCGTTGCGGTCGAAGCCGATGTAGCCGAAGAGCGCCAGCGACGGCCGGAAGCTCCAATCGCTGCGCCAGTTGGTGAACAGGAGGTTGGACGTCTGCTCACCATCCTGGCTCGCGTAGACGGAGCCGAACTGCTGCTTGTGCTCCCACGCGCCCGCCCGAAGGATCAGCCGTTCGCCAAGGTTAAGCGTGCTGACGTCCGTATTGCCGCTCGTGCTGACGTATCCGACGTCGGCAGAAAACTCGCGCGGTTTCGGGGGGTCCTGGGCGACGAGGGACGCGGGAAACAGGAGGAGCGTGAGGCAGCGGCACCACACGCGCAGATTGGGCAATTCGACAGGCATGACGAAGGGGAGACGGGTTGAGGGCGACGGCCGTGGCCGTCGCCTTGATGCAACCTAGTCCCCGGCCAGGCGCGGGCGTGAGCGCCGACCCGGCCCCTCGCCGCTTAGAGGTAGCGAGTCCTGAGGATCCCCACGTGGTGCAATTCGTGTCCGGCCGACACCCAGGCCAGGGCGCGCACACTCATCGAATTCTTGCTGGCGATCCCGCGTCGCATCCACTCGGTGGCGTTCATGCCGGCGAACAGCAGCACCGTGGCGCGCCGCACGGCCTCGAACTCGTCGGTGAGCGACGAGAGCGGACGGTCATCGAAGCTCGCGTTGGTCACGTAGCTGTTCTCGTCGAAGGCGGCCAGCGGCGTCTCGTCGGCGCGCGCGAACCGCAGGGCGCGGTATGCGAAGATCCGCTCGGTGTCCGCCATGTGCCCAACCACCTCGCGCACGCTCCACTTGCCCGGGGCATACCGCGAGCCGGCCGCATCGTCGGAGATGGAACGCAGCAGTGCCAGCGTTCCCTCGTGCTGGATCGACAGCGTCTCGACGATGTCGCCTCCGGGCACGTGTCCGACATACGTACCGTAGAACGGAGCGTATTCGGACGCATCGGGACGCGTCGTGCGGATCAGGTGCACGTGTTGTGACATGGACACGGGGAATCGGGAGTTGAACGCACGGGACGCCGGTCAGCCGACAGGCGCAATATTGTGGTCACGGCTTGACCTTGCGCGAGAGCGAACGGAAATACTCGCTGACGAGATCACGATAGCCGGGCGGCACATCGTTCCCCCCGCCGAGGACCGGGCCATCGCGCTCGCGATCGCCCAACTGTCGGCGGAGCCCGAACTCGAACTCCTTGAACCCCTCGAGCACGGCCACCCGAAGGCGGGCCAGTTCCTCGGGATCGTTGAAGGCCCGCCCCGACTCGAGCTCGCGTAAACGCGCGATCAATCGCTCGAGGTCGGCGGTCGCGCGCCCGTCCTGGGCGAGGTCGCGACGCAGCCCGTCGGCCGCTTCGCGCTGTCCGCGAAGCTCACGCGAGAACTGACGTCGATCTTCGGCCGTGAGTCCGCCGCCCGGCGCACCCTGTCCGCTCCCGCCCATCCGACCACCGTTAGGCTGACCGCCAGGCTGCATCCCGCCGGAGCCCTGGCCCGACTGGCCCTGCCCACCCTGGCCTTGCTGGCCTTGCTGGCCTTGCTGGCCTTGCTGGCCTTGCTGGCCTTGCTGGCCTTGCTGGCCTTGCTGGCCTTGCTGGCCTTGCTGGCCTTGCTGGCCCTGCTGGCCCTGCTGGCCCTGCTG
>Ga0138256_10005203_pt1 | contig 13802 bp, 16 predicted proteins | sample KNB2016incub_MG_FD_105486 | JGI IMG/M metagenome (GOLD analysis project Ga0138256, IMG submission 105486) | Active sludge microbial communities from wastewater in Klosterneuburg, Austria - KNB2014incub_MG | ecosystem: Engineered > WWTP > Activated sludge > Unclassified | place: Austria...
ATTGTGCAATTCGGTCAACCTGGGATGCCCGCACTTCGAGGTGGCGGATCTGCGAGCCAAGGTCGACACGATCGATTTCAAGGGGTGGTGTGACGAGGAATACAAGAATGTGCCGGCAGACGAACCGCCGCCGCCGGGCCTCGATCGCGCCCGCGATGCGTGCAAGCTGGATTTTTTCGACCACAATCCGGCGGGCTTTTTCTCGGACGTCACGGACGGCGGCTTTTATCGCTCGTCGGACAAGGTGCTGGCTTTGCACTTCGAGATGAGCAGTCCGCCGCAACAGATCAACACGCCCTTCACGCTGCGCACGGAATGCTCGCGTCACGACGACAGCATCCGGATGTGGCAGCGCCTGCCTTGCCAGCTTTCACCACCGGAATACGGACCCGTCGAAGCGGGCCTGACGTTGGCCCCACAGACTTTCGAAGCGGATGCGGTCGAAGTCTCCCCGGATGGGTCGGAGCTTCGCGCCACTATTCTGAAGAAGAAGGGTGGATTCGTCGGCCGGTGGCGGCTGGACATTGAACGGTCGAAGAATGGGAATCTGGAAGCCGGGACCTATCGCGTGGAGATCATCGTGGGCGGCGCGGGCGAGCCGATCGACAAAACGCCGCGCACAGAGGTTCTGTTCACCGTGCTCAACCCCGGCGATCCGGCGCCCGCCGGTACGAATTGACCACGCAGCCCATGCCGATGGGCTGGGATGCGGTGTGTTCGAGCGTCAGTTGCGTGGAGACGCCTGCGAACAGCGGACGGCCCTGCCCCAGCACGATCGGCACGACGGCGAGCTCGACGAGGTCGATCAGGTTGTGGCTGAGGAAGCGACCGGCAGCGTTCCCGCCGCCGAAGAGCCAGACGTCTGTGTCGAGATCCTGCTCACTCATGCGCTGGCGAAGTTTCGCGAGACCGGCGGCGGGATCGCCGCTGTGGGCGTGTACGGTCTGCGGGCCCGCCTCGATGGGCCTCGAGGTCATAACGAGTGTTGGCGTCTTGCCCCACATCCACCCGCCCAAGTCGATTGCTTGGTCGTAGGACGCGCGGCCGACGATTAACCCACCGATCTGCTTCATCCACGGTCCGATGAAACCCATGGCGATCTTGCCATAGGGTTCGAGCCAGTCGGCCGATCCGTCATTCGGGGCGATGTAACCATCAAGGCTGACAGCGACGTGATAGCGGACGAGATGCATTGTCGTGGTTCCCGCAGACTGACGCTGCATGAGCGCACGGGCGTGCTGACAGCGGCATGTCAGCATGAGGCGGGAAGATGTGCTGAACGGTCAGCTCCGCGGAACGATGCGCCAGCGGCATCGTTGGTCATGCACTGCACATTGGAACAGGAGCGGCAAATGAGAATTGCCCTGATTGCGGCGACATTGGCTGCGGGATCACTTGGCGCTTGCAGCGGCAATGACGGCATGGCCAGCAATGGCGATGATCGCATGGCGGAGCGCGAAAGCACGACTGAAACGCCTGACTATCGCTACAACCCGCCCAGCGCGAGTCCGGATTTGAGGGATATCGCGCCGCCGGCGGAGACCTCGCCGGCTACGCCGCAGCTTCAACCGACCCATCCACTGGCCCCGCCGCCGGGGAGCCCGCCGCCTCCGTTGCCGCCTCCGGAATCCGCTCCGACCTGATCAGGCCTGCTCGGCTGTCGCCTCAAGACGGCTATCGAATGTTGCGCGCGCGGCTTCGACAGCCGCTCTGTTTTGAAGAGCCCACTGGCCGATCGGGAGTGCGGCCTGGCCAAAGGCTTGGCCCATTTGCGTGAGCGCGTAGTCGACGCGGGGCGGGATGGATGGCGTCACCGTGCGCTGGATGAGGCCGTCGCGTTCGAGATGGCGGAGTGTGAGCGTCAGCATGCGCTGGGAGATGCCGGGGAGATCGCGACGGAGTTCCGAGAAACGACGGCCTCCCTCCCAGAGCTGCACACGACCATCATCGTCCATTTGTCGCCGATAAGCTGGAACACCTCCGTCGCGGGGCGGCAGCTCTCAGTAACATGAAGGGCGCCACGGCTCACGAATGTGCCTCCTTGCAGATGCAACGACCATTCTCAATCTAGGCGTGGTCGCCTGCCATCGCCATAGGAGCTGCGCCTTTGTTGAAGTTTGCCATGATCATCGGATCGACTCGGCCGAACCGCTTTGCCGACATTCCAGCGAAATGGATCGTCGACGGGGCGACAAAGCGCGACGATTTCACGCTCGACGTGCTCGACCTGCGCGAACATCCCCTGCCCTTCTTCAATGAGCCGATGCCGGTCGGCTATGTCGGCGGCAAATTCTCTGAGGCGGCAGCCGAGGCGTGGCGACACGAGTTTGGCCAATACGATGGGTTCATCGTTACGGCGGCGGAATACAACCACGCACCCACAGGCGTGCTCAAGAACGCCTTCGACAGCGCTTCGTTCGAATGGCATCGCAAGCCGATCGCCTTTGTCGGCTATGGCGGGGTTGGCGGGGCGCGGGCTATCGAACACCTACGTGGCATCGCAGTAGAACTGCAGATGGCGCCGATCAAGCACGAGGTGAACATCGCCATGGAGCCGTATCTGGGCGTCGTTCAGCAGGGCAAGACGCCGGACGATTATCCGTATCTCGTCGACGCGCGGAAGGCCGTGTTCGACCAGATGGTATGGTGGGGAAATGCGCTCAAGGCGGCGCGGGCGGCTTAATCCCGGATCAAAAAAAACGGGCCGCGGAGTGATCCGCGGCCCGCTGCATTTTTCAGATCAGATTGTGGCTAGTGGCCGCCCGCCATGGCCGCGAGCATGAGCAGCGCGACAATGTTGGTGATCTTGATCATTGGGTTCACGGCGGGGCCCGCCGTGTCCTTGTAGGGGTCGCCGACGGTGTCGCCGGTGACGGAGGCTTTGTGAGCCTCGGAGCCCTTCTTGTGAACGACGCCATCCTTGTCGCGGAAGCCGTCTTCAAACGACTTCTTGGCGTTGTCCCAGGCGCCGCCGCCCGAGGTCATCGAGATGGCGACGAAGAGGCCGGTCACGATGACGCCGAGCAGCATGGCGCCGACCGCCGAGAGGGCGTGGCCCTTGTACTCGTCAGCGAAGCCGCCAATGCCCCAGATCACAAAGAACAGGACGATGGGCGACAGCACCGGCAAGAGCGATGGGATGATCATTTCCTTGATCGCGGCCTTGGTCAGCATGTCGACGGCGCGGCCGTAATCAGGCTTGGCCGAATAATCCATGATGCCTTTGATTTCACGGAACTGACGGCGGACTTCTTCGACCACCGCTTGCGCCGCGCGACCAACCGCCATCATAGACATGCCGCCAAAGAGGAAGGGCAGCAGGCCGCCAAACAGCAGGCCGACGACCACGTAGGGGTTCGACAGCTCGAAGTTCGGAGCGACGCCGTACAGAAAGTCTCCCTCGACCGCATTGGTCGAGAAGAAGTCGAGGTCGGCGGTGAAGGCGGCGAACAGCACCAGGGCGCCAAGACCGGCGGAGCCGATCGCATAACCTTTGGTGACGGCCTTGGTCGTGTTGCCGACAGCGTCGAGCGTGTCGGTGGTTTCGCGGACCGAGTCATCGAGGCCCGACATTTCGGCGATGCCGCCAGCGTTGTCGGTGACCGGGCCGAAGGCGTCGAGGGCCACCACCATGCCGGCGAGAGCGAGCATGGTCGTGACCGCGATGCCGACGCCGATGAGGCCGGCGAGCGTGTAGGTGAAGATAATGCCTGCGATGATGATCAGGGCCGGGATGGCCGTGGCTTCCAGCGAGACAGCAAGACCCTGAATCACGTTGGTGCCGTGGCCGGAAACCGAGGCCTGGGCGATCGAGCGCACAGGACGGTAGCCGACGCCGGTATAGTATTCCGTGATCCAGATGATGAGGCCCGTGACGACCAGACCAGCAACGCCGCACAAGAACAGGTTCATGGCGGTGATCGGGGTGGAAAGGTCGTCGGCCATCGTGACCGTGGCGGTCATCGGATCGCCCAGCGTCATGTAGATGGCGAGATAGAGCGCCGGAACCGAAAGAACGGCGGAAGCGATGAAGCCCTTGTAGAGGGCGCCCATCACGTTGCGCGAGTCTTTCGAGAGGCGGACAAAGAACGTGCCGATGATCGAGGTGACGATGCAAACGCCTGCAATGGTGAGCGGGAGCATCATCATGCCGGCTTCGGCGACGCCGTTGAAGGTGATGGAGGCGAGCACCATCGTGGCGACGATCGTCACCGCATAGGTTTCGAACAGGTCGGCCGCCATGCCGGCGCAATCGCCGACGTTGTCGCCGACGTTGTCGGCGATCGTGGCGGGGTTGCGCGGGTCATCTTCGGGAATGCCGGCTTCGACCTTGCCCACCATGTCGCCGCCGACGTCAGCGCCTTTGGTGAAGATGCCGCCGCCGAGACGGGCGAAGATGGAGATCAGCGAAGCGCCGAGGCCGAGCGAGACCATCGCATCGATGACCGTGCGGTCGCCAGGCTCGAGGCCGAGGCCGACAGTGAGCAGCGCGTAGTAGCCGCCGAGGCCGATGATTGCGAGACCAACGACGAGCATGCCGGTGACGGCGCCCGACTGGAATGCGACCGCGAGGCCCTGGCCGAGACCTTTGGAGGAAGCCTCAGTGGTGCGGACGTTGGCCTGCACCGAGATCTTCATGCCGATGAAGCCGGCGGCGCCCGAGAGCACCGCGCCGAGCACGAAGCCGAGCGGCGCCTGCCAGTTCTTGAAAAAGATGGCGAGGATGATGGTGACGACCACGCCGATCATCGCAATCGTGCGATACTGGCGGTTGAGGTAGGCGTTGGCGCCTTCCTGAATGGCTTTTGCGATTTCCTGCATGCGGGCGCTGCCGGTCGGCAGCGCCATGAGGCGCTGGGTCGTGATGACCCCGTATCCTACTGCGATAAGGCCAGCCACGATGGGCAGCCACAGCGACAAGTCGCTCATGTTTCGTCCTCTTAACGGGTTGAATTTGGACGACTTCCCCGCAATCCCCCTGGAATCACGCTTGGCCCGCCCGGCAAGATGGGCGGGAACATGCCCAAATTGACCCTTTCAGGCAAGTTTGTTGATTCGAGTAGCCTTTACGTAGGGGCAGCCATTCCAAAACCTCCGTTGAGATCGCTCAAGCTACATGATGGATGGGGCGATGGCTGACGCGCCCGCCCTTCACCGCCCCCTGCCCCTGCCGCCGCTCGCTCTGGCGATGATCGGGGTGATGATGGGCTGCATGATGGACGCCCTGATCAAGCATCTGGGCGCGGCTTACACGGCCGTGCTGATCGCAACGATGCGCTATGTGTTCGGGACAATGTTCTCGGGCGCGACAGTGATCGCGCTGAAACGGCGTATGCCGGACGCAGCGGCGCTTCGCCGACATGCCTTGCGCGCGGTGGCGAGCACGCTGTCGGCTGTTCTGTTCTTTCACTGCCTGACGATCCTTCCGATTGCAGAAGCGACGGTGCTGATCTTCTGCGCGCCGCTGATGATCTCCCCGCTGGCGTGGTGGATCCTGGGCGAAAAGATGCAGCCGATGGCCTCGGTCGCGCTGATGATCGGCTTTGTCGGGGTGCTGATCACCGTTCAAGGCGCGCGCGAAGCTGCGGATACGGCGCGGAGACTTGAAGGCGTGGTCGCGGGCGTTTCGGCCTCGAGCCTTTATGCGTTGTCGGTCGTGCTGCTGCGGCAGGCGGCGCAGAAGGACGACGCGATTGTTACCGCGTTCCTCGGAAATGTGTTCCCGGCGCTCTACTTGACCGGGCCGGCGATCCTGCTCGGGGCGTCGCCAGCGATCGGCGATCTGCCGCTGTTTGCGGTGGCGGGGCTGACAGGGTTTCTGCTGTGGTTCCTGCTGACGCAGGCCTATGCGCGCGCGCCGGCGCAAAGCCTGGCCGCCGCTGAATACACCGCGCTGCTGTGGAGCGCCCTGCTCGGGTATTTCTTCTTCTCGGAAACGCCGCGCTGGCAGGTCTGGGTCGGCGCTCTGGTGATCGTTGCGGCAGTGGGGCTATCGGCCTGGAGCAGTCACCTGCGGGCAAAGGTCCAGCCTTTGGCCGACTAGCGTGAGTTGCTTGCCCCGCCGCGCGAACACCGCCAGATTCACTCGCCAGCGATCAGACACTGTATTGGGGAAGCACATGAAACGGACGATCACGCTCGCGGCGCTCGCGTTAGGCGCGGGTGTCGGCGCACAGACCGCACAGGCCCAGCTTGCCGTCAGCGGCAGCATCGGGACGACAGGCGGGTCGGTGGAGGCGCAAACGCAGATCACGCCGATCATTCAGCTGCGCGGCGGCTATAATTACTTCGAGTATGGCGTGAACGACACCTACGACGACATCGCCTATGAGGGCGATCTCGACCTCACAACGTGGGGGGCGTTCGTCGATTTCAGGCCGTTTTCGAACGCCTTCATCGTGACGGCGGGCGCCTACTTTGGCGACAAGGGCCTCGACCTCACGGCGAGGCCGACGCAGAATGTGGAAATCGGCAACCAGACGTTCACGCCAGGGCAGGTCGGCGCCCTTCGTGCGACAGCCGAACTCGAGGATACGGCGCCGTTCCTGGGCATCGGCTGGGACACGACGTTCCAGGGAGAAACGGGGTTCGGCTTCAAGATCATCGCCGGCGCCATGTTCACTGGGTCGCCCGATGTGAGCATGACATCCAGCGGAGGCTCGCTGTCGAACGATCCCAATTTCCAGGCCCAGCTGGCGATCGAAGAGCAGAACCTGCGCGACGATGTCGACGACTACGAAGTCTATCCTGTCGTGCAGGCGGGCCTGACCTATTCATTCTAGCCGGCCCAATCCAAAATGAACAACGCCCCGCGGCGGTTGCAGCGGGGCGTTCATGTTTTCAGGATGCAGCGAGGCTTACGTCTTCGGCGCGCCACCCGGATTGTCTTTCAGCCAGCGCTGTTTTTCCTTCTCGGCTTCGGCGGCGGTGCAATCGCCCATATAGGTGGCGTCGGCGTTCATCGAGAAGCCGGCCGGTATCGGGCCGAGATTTGCCGTGCCCTTGGCGCGGATCGTCATCGACGTCGGCGTATGCGTCAGGGTGGCGTCGGCCTTACCGGTGGTCTTGCCTTCGCAGATCAGCTTGAAAGAATAGCCGCCGGAAATCGGAAGCACGTTATCAACCTTGCAGCCTTCCTCGAGATCGCGCGCAAGTTTCGACAGCGTGATGCGCGCCTTCTCGGGGATCAGGCATTCAAGGTTTTCCTCGTTGAGCGGGATCGCCATGATGTTGGTTTCCTGCTTCCATTTCCACTTGCCGGGCTGCACCTGGATGGCGCCGTCCTTGGCTGTGTCTGCACCAGCGGCGCACACGGCAAGCAGCGCGGTTGCGGCAATAGCCAGAAGCCTCATCTAAGTCTCCCTCGGGGACGGACCGCGAAACCAGCGGCCCCACTCTCAGCGGCGATATGCGCCTTTCCTACATGAACGCGGCCCGAATGAGGCGGGCGCCAAATCGTCATGTTTGGACCACGCGGTAACCTTTGACGGGCAGCACCGCCATCAGGATAGCCCCTGCTATATAGCCTCCAAGATGGGCTTCCCAAGCGAGCGCCATGCCGAGAAGGCTTGGCGCCACGAATGTAAGCAGCGCGTTCGCGATGCCGAAGGCGGCGGTGAATTTCAGGAACTCGGCGTCCCATAGCTTTCGCTTCATGCCGTAGGGGTCGAGCAGGAAGGCCGCGGCGACGAGGCCCGACGTGCCGCCCGAGGCGCCCACGGCGTAGGGGCTCTCGGCTGTCGCGAACGCAAGATAGAGCGCCGATCCGGCAACCACCGAGCCGAGGAACACGATCATCCAGAGGCCCCAGGCGGTCGGCCCGCCGCCGAACGTGCGCGCGACAGGCGTGCCGAAGGCCAGCAGCATCAGCGAATTGACGATCACGTGCATCCAGTCGCCATGCAGCAGAGCTGTTGAAGCCAGCGTCAGCAATCCGGCGAACATGTCGGGATAAACCTTCGACGATCCCGCCGCCGCCCAGAAGCGTTCCGGCGCGAGCGCAAAATCATAGAGGGCGGCCTGCTGCTCGGCGAACGGCGCGAAAGCGTAGGCCGCATATAGCGCGATCAGCAGAATGGACATCACCACGACGATCAGTGGCGCGTTGAAGATCGGCTGTGGCCGGGCGGGTGAAGCTGGCGTCTGGGAGGCGTCATAGGGCATGCGAGCAAGATGGCGGTTGCAAGCGGCGCCGGCAACCTCGCAATTAGAGCGACTTGCCCATTCGAACGCCGGGAACTTCAACGCCATCCTTCGAGGCGGCAACGATGCGCTGAATGTCGTGATAACCGCAGGCGCGATAGAGCGGCTCGCCAGACATGGTGGCCATCAGCTCCACGGCTTTGAAGCCGGCATGACGGGCGGCGCCTTCGCAAATCTCGAGGATCAGGCGGCCGACGCCCCGGCGCTTGAAATCGGGATGTGTGTACATGGCGCGGATGCGTGCCGCGTCTTTCGCCATGTCGAGCAAGGCCGCGTTGCGCTGGGACGTGGAATGGTCGCCGCCATAAAGCGTGGCCCGACGGGACCAGCCGCCACAACCGGCAAGACGGCGGTCTTCCTCGACGAGGAAATAGGTGCGGTCGGCGATCAGCTGCGTGTCGAGGCCCATGATGGACTTCGACAGTTCGACCTGCGCCGGATCGAGGAAGACTTTCAGGTGCTCGGCGATGGCGATCTCCATCAGCGCCTTGATGGCGGGCAGATCGGCTTGGGTGGCGAGACGGTGGGTGAAAGTCATGCTGATCCCCTGGGCCGCCTATTCTCGACGCGCCGGGGCGGTCCAGGCAACCCGGGAGCCTGACGACCGTTGGTATCATCAAGCAGAGGAGGCCTGATCGTCTCATGAATGTGCAGCAAGCCCGAACCGGCGCCTTGATTGGCGTCGCGATCGCGATCCTGGCCGGGGCCGCAAAGATGTCAGCGGAGCGCCGCCGCGCGCGCAGGGCATTTCAGCCAGTGCGCGACGCTGGGCCGGAGAACATGGCGCATCCGCCTGCCGACTGGGACGATGTCGACCAGACCGCGGACGAATCCTTCCCGGCCAGCGACCCGCCCTGCCACTGCAGGCGGTCGCGCTACGACTAGTTTCGCTTGCGATCGACGAGGCGGTTGGAATTCGACCATTGCATCATGCCGCGGAGCTTTTCGCCGACTTCTTCGATCGGGTGGTTGCTCATCTTGCTACGCATGGCCTGGAAGGACGGGGCGCCGGCCTGGTTCTCGAGCACCCAGTCGCGAGCGAAGCGGCCTTGCTGGATGTCTTCCAGGACCTTTTTCATCGCGGCTTTCGTTTCCGAGGTCACGATGCGCGGGCCGGTGACGTATTCGCCGTACTCAGCCGTGTTCGAGATCGAGTAGTTCATGTTAGCGATGCCGCCTTCATAGATCAGGTCGACGATCAGCTTCACTTCGTGGAGGCATTCGAAATACGCCATCTCCGGCGCGTAGCCGGCTTCGACCAGCGTCTCGTAGCCGGCCTTGATCAGCTCGACGAGGCCGCCGCAGAGCACGGCCTGTTCGCCGAACAGATCAGTTTCAGTCTCTTCGCGGAAGGACGTCTGGATGACGCCGGCGCGCGTGTTGCCGATAGCTTTCGAATAGCTGAGGGCGACAGCCTGCGCGACGCCTGAGGCGTCTTGGTGGATCGCGATGAGGCCCGGCAGGCCGCGGCCCTGCGTGTACTGGTTGCGCAGCGTGTGGCCCGGGCCCTTCGGCGCGGAGAGCGACACGTCCATGTCGGCGCGGGGGCGGATCAGATTATAGTGGATGTTGAAGCCGTGACCGAACATCAGGTGTTGGCCCTTGCGCGTGTGCGGCTCGATCTCGTTGGTGTAGAGCACGGCCTGCTTCTCATCAGGCGTGAGAATCATCATCACGTCGGCCCACTTCGCGGCCTCGGTCGGCGTCACGACCTTAAGGCCTTCCTGCTCGGCCTTGGGCTTGGAAGCCGAGTTCGGCTGAAGGCCGACCACAAGATCCTTCACGCCGCTTTCGCGAAGGTTGAGCGCATGGGCGTGGCCCTGGCTGCCATAGCCGATGACGGCGACCTTCTTGGACTGGATGATCGAGAGATCGGCGTCGGCTTCGTAATAGACTTTCATGTCACTCACCTCGAGGTTTGGCGGTCCCTTACGCGAACCGGCCGCAGTCGGAAACTGAAAACGTCGTTTAGCCCGGACGGCCGTCCGGATCGGGCGGAATGTCGCTGCCGGCGGAGGGAGGATCGGCGATGGTGGCGTCCATCACGACCTTCCACGCGCCTGCTTCGTCCTTGCGCCAAGAGGTCATGTAGCGGCCCTGCTCCAGCGTCTGGTCGCCCATCTTCACGGCGTAGCGGCCCGTGGTCGTGGCAAAATCGCCGGACGCGGATGCGACGCCGCTATCGGGGGTCCAGCCGATCGAGAAACCAGGAGGCGACTGCTCGAACGGCGCTGCGATCGCTTCGGCGCCTTTAAGATAAACACCGGGCTGCACGAACTGGCTGTCGGTCGGATGGAACCAGGCTGCGAAGGCAGCCTTGGCCCCATCCTTGGCGACCGCGGCGGCGAAATCACGATCCGCCTGCAGCGCGGCGTCGAGCGTCGTCTGCGCGGCGTTGGGATCAGCGACCGCAACGACAGGCGCAGTCGGGCCCGAACAGGCCACGAGCAACCCGACAATCATCGCCGCGAACGCGGCGCGATACGGCGCCTTCTTCCTTAACTGGCTCATCCCGCTTTTTCCTTCCCCCGTTGGATGCTGAGTACGCCGGTACGCGAAACCTCGACAAGACCCAGCGGGCGCATGAGTTCAACGAACTGGTCGATCTTCTGGCTGGCGCCGGTGACTTCGAAGATGAAGCTCTCGTTGGTCGTATCAATGACATGAGCGCGGAAGATTTCCGAGATGCGAAGCGATTCGACGCGCGCATCGCCCTTACCCGCAACCTTCACCAGCGCGAGCTCACGCTCAATGCCGCCGCTGGAATTGGTAACGTCAATCACCTTGGCGACGGGGACGAGACGAAGAAGCTGCTGCTCGATCTGTTCAAGCACATGGTTTGTGCCGGAAGTCACGATCGTGATGCGCGACTGGTGCGCGTTGCGGTCGATCTCGGCGACGGTGAGGCTTTCGATGTTGTAGCCGCGCCCCGAGAACAGGCCGACGACGCGGGCAAGGACGCCCGGCTCGTTGTCGACGATGCAGGCGAGCGTCCGTTGCTCAATGCCTTCGTCGGACGCGGTCATGTCGTAGGCGGAAGCAGGATCGTCGCGGACGCCGGTCTTGGGCGTGGTGCGGGGACGGATAGCGCGGGTCATGCCGCAAGCTCCTTGATTGTCTCGCCGCGACGAACCGGGTCCACGGTCTTGAACACTTCAGCGACGAACAGGCGGCGCTGTTTCAACAGCACTTCGCCAGAGGCGCGATCCGGGCCGGAGACGCCCCCAGCCTTGTCGACGGTGGCGTAGGCCTCGACGAGCACATCGAGCACGGGTTGGCGGCGGCCCTGATAGCCGGCTTCCTTGTCGGCGCCGTGCGCGCCGTCGGCGCGGTTCGGAAAAAACAGGCGGCCGCGATCGATCAGCGCGGACAGGCTGGCGCGAGCGGCCGAGCGGCGCGTCGGGAATTCCGCCTCGCCATAGGAGACGCCCTTCTCCGCCAGCATTTCCTGCGCGTTGGCGAGTGCGGCGATCACATCGTCGGACCAGCCGATGATGTCGCTGTCATGCGCGAGCTTTAGATTGGTCGCGTTACGCTTTTCCTGCCGTGCGACGAGTCGCAGGTTGAGGATGAAGGACGAGATCGCAAGCACGGCTGACGTCAGCGCCAGCCATTGTTCGACCCCGAATTTTGCGAAGAACTCCGCCACCTGTCCTCTCCCCTTTCCGCCTCTCTGCGCCGCAGCTTTAGACCAGCATCTTCCCGGCTTCGCCGATTTCCTCGCCGGTGATCTTGCCGAGGATCATCTCGTTGTGAGCTGCGCCTGACGGGATCATCGGGAAGCAGTTCTCGGCTTTCTCGACGCGGCAGTCGAACAGGACCGGTTTCGGGGTGTCGATCATTTCCATGATCGCAGCGTCGAGATTGGCCGGGTCTTCGCAGCGGATGCCATGGCAGCCATAGGCCTCGGCAAGCTTCACGAAATCGGGCAGCGCGTCTGAATAGGAATGCGAATAGCGTTCACCATGCAGCAGCTGCTGCCACTGGCGGACCATTCCCATCCACTCATTGTTGAGGATGAAAATCTTGACCGGCAGGTCGTGCTGGATGGCGCAGGACATTTCCTGCATCGTCATCTGCACGGAGGCGTCGCCAGCGATGTCGATGACCAGCGCCTTGGGAAACGCAGCCTGCACGCCGATGGCGGCCGGCAGACCATATCCCATCGTGCCGAGACCGCCGGATGTCATCCAGCGATTGGGCTCCTGGAAGTGATAGAATTGCGCGGCCCACATCTGGTGCTGACCGACTTCGGTGGTGATGTAGGTGTCGCGGGTCTTGGTGAGTTCATAGAGACGCTCGATCGCGTATTGCGGCTTGATGAGCTTTTTCGAGTTCGGATAAGCGAAGCCCTTGCGGGCGCGCCATTCGTCGATCTGTTTCCACCACGGCTTGATGTCGGGAGACTTCCCGACCTTTTTCGACCAGCCGTTCACCAGCGCCTTCAAAGCCTTGCCGCAATCGGCCACGACTGGAATATCGGCGCGGACGTTCTTGTTGATCGAGGACGGGTCGATGTCGATGTGGATCTTCTTCGAGCCGGGCGAGAACGCGTCGAGGCGACCGGTGACCCGGTCATCGAAGCGCGCGCCGACGCAGAGCATGACATCGCAATCGTGCATCGCGTTGTTGGACTCGAACGAGCCGTGCATGCCGACCATGCCGAGCCATTGCGGGCTCGACGCCGGGAAGGCGCCCAGACCCATCAGCGTGGAGGTGACAGGCCAACCGGTGGCTTTCGCCAGCGCACGCAGCGCTTGCGAAGCTTCGGGGCCAGAGTTGATGACGCCGCCGCCGCTGTAGATGATCGGGCGCTGGGCGCCGGCCATCAGGGCGAGCGCTTCCTCGATCCGCTTGTCCTGCGGTTCGGTGCGGGGATGATAGGTGCGGTGTTCGATCGCCTCGGGGCCGACATAGTTGCCTTTGGCGAACTGGACGTTCTTTGGAATATCGACCAGCACCGGACCGGGACGGCCATGGGTGGCGACATAGAAGGCTTCGTGGATCGTGCGCGCGAGGTCGTTCACGTCGCGAACGAGATAGTTGTGCTTGGTGCACGAGCGCGTGATGCCGACCGTATCGGCCTCCTGGAAAGCATCCGAGCCGATGAGGTGCGTCGGCACCTGGCCGGTGAAGACGACCATCGGGATCGAGTCCATTAGCGCGTCGGCCAGCGGCGTCACCATGTTGGTGGCGCCGGGGCCTGATGTGGCCAGCGCCACGCCGCACTTGCCGGTCGCGCGCGCATAGCCTTCGGCCATGTGGCCTGCGCCCTGCTCGTGCCGGACGAGGATGTGGCGCACCTGCTGTTGCGCATAGATCGCATCATAGATCGGAAGGACAGCGCCGCCCGGATAGCCGAAAATCGTGTCGACGCCCTGATCGGCGAGCGCGCGCAGTACAATCTCGGCGCCGGTCAGTTGCTGGTCGCCCAGACCTTGCTTAGGCGCTTGCGTTTCCATTTTGCTGTTTCCGTCCATCTCGCGCTCGTCAGTCTTTTTCAGGTTTGGGGAAAAGAAAAAGGGCCACTCGGGCCCTTGGATGTCACGTCTCGCCGTTCAGCCCGGTTAGTTTACCGGACCGGCGGCGAGCCAATTACG
>Ga0138256_10005204_pt1 | contig 13798 bp, 9 predicted proteins | sample KNB2016incub_MG_FD_105486 | JGI IMG/M metagenome (GOLD analysis project Ga0138256, IMG submission 105486) | Active sludge microbial communities from wastewater in Klosterneuburg, Austria - KNB2014incub_MG | ecosystem: Engineered > WWTP > Activated sludge > Unclassified | place: Austria...
CTGCTTTTTTAGCTGCTGCTTTTTTAGGAGCTGCTTTTTTAGCTGCTGCTTTTTTAGGAGCTGCTTTCTTAGCTGCTGCTTTTTTAGGAGCTGCTTTTTTAGCTGCTGCTTTTTTAGGAGCTGCTTTTTTTGTTGCTGCTTTTTTAGGAGCTGCTTTTTTAGTTGCTGCTTTTTTAGGAGCTGCTTTTTTAGCTGTTGCTTTTTTACCGGTAGTTTTTTTTGCACTACTTGTAGTTGCCATGTTTAGTTTTTTTAGTTAACAAAATCAATATTTACTTTTTAATTATAAATATCAAATTAGTATGATATCAATAACCATTCCAAAGGTATGACATTTTTTACATATGCAAATAAATTTTAATATTTTTTTCTAAAAAAAGCTATTTTTTTTCAAAATAATTGTTAAAAGTCATTTTTTTTTGAAATAAATCTCTGATTTGACTTTTTATTTTTGAAAAAATAAAATGATTTTGACTTTTTAAGAGAATCATTTTTTAAAAAATTATATAAGAATATGAAAGTAAATTAGAAGTATTTACTCAATTGAAGTTTAATTTCTGTACGATATGATCCTTCAATCATATCACCTGATGAACCATTTGATGATTGATCTGGAAAATAACTGATAGCATATCTCAATTCAAATGACCAATCTGATCTTGTTTTATATCTCAAATTGATGTATGATCTTGTACCACGACCAAAATAAGCAGGTATATAATACTGGTAGAGCAAATCATTTTCGTAAGCATATATTCTACTATTATAGCTATCCGTATCGAAAATAGAAAATCTCAAAGTGGATGAAATCGGATATGACAATGATTTATAAATGAGATCTTGATATATCAAATATCCCATTTCAATGTGTTCATTCGTTCCATATCCATGCCATTCTATTCTTGATCTCCATGTCCAATTTGAATTTAATTTTTGTTCCCAGTGAATTTTAGCTGAATGGTTTGTCAATTGATGGAGCCTGCTCTCATTCAAATCGTTTTGATTTTCTTCGTGTATATTATTTTTATATTGTAAATAGATAGACCATTTCTTTCTCTTGGTATAGGTCATTTTGACGGACCATTCATTGCCCTTAGAAGGAAGATCAGCTGAATATCGCAACCATGGGTGGGTCCAGGAATCGTAATATAAATTATACTTCCAGGCTTTATTTGGCAAAAAATTAAATCCAAAGAGTATGCCTTGCTCGTTTTGACTTTTTCCTGTGGAAGAAATCGTCTGACTGTTCTTAGTATAAAATTGTGAACTATAATTTCTATAAATTATAATAGACTCCGCATATTTACCAAGACCTTTTAAAATGCCTTGGAGTAGTGCTAGATGGCCTTTTTTATCTGAGGCTAACTCTCCGAATAAAAGCAATTTATTCACTTGAAATTGATGAAAAACGGAACTATGAAATTGATTTTTCTTACTTGGTTCAAATACCTGATAGGGTGCACTATTTTTAGCTTCTTGCAAATCTACATGTGAATATACCACACCAAGGCCAACATATCCCTTGTTAAAGTTTTTGATAAGTGAACCACCTGAGTGCATTAATCCCAAGGCATTTCGATCTTGCAGTTCCGATTTTGTCCGATGCAATCCAGCATATTGAATGCTTGTGAATGAGCTTGGAGTATTTTCATTATTACCATTATCACTCAACACTAGATTTGCATCGACCTTGGTTTTTGAAAAAAACAACAAAGCTTTGAGTTGACCATTGATTTTAATCTTTGATGCAATGCCACGAAACATATTATTCTCTTGTACGGAATTATAGGGTTTGAGTACATCAGGTGATTTAACATAAAGACCCAATTCTTGATTTCCGGCACTTTGAAAAACATTGTCCAGTATTAAGCCTTGTCCAATACGTAATTTATAATCTCCAATGGCCAATGCAGTAAGTTTAGGAGATAATCTCTCAATAAACAAATGAGCTGTTAAATAATCTATTTTGGTCTTAGAAGTGTGATCCCATAATTTTTCTCCGGCATCTTTTTCAGCGACCAGCCCATAAGAAAAGGAACCGGGTTTATAATTTTGAAACCTAAGAAATAATTTATCAGATGAACCTAAATAGGCATTGTTCAAAGAATCAGATAATAAATAACCTCGTTGTTTTTGTAAAACCCGACTCCATCTTATAATGATTTGCTTTCGCCCATCACTCAATAGACGATCTCCGATACGTCTCAATGAAAACTCTGTGTCACGTATTTGAAGGTAGGGTAGAACCTTACGAAGTTTATCCAAATCAAAATTCGGAATGCTTTGTAATTCCAAAATTGAAATGAGTGGTCTGTGTGTCAAAACATAATTCCAGATCAATTGAATTTCTATGGAGCTTAAATTGGGTAATAGACTAAGCTCGTCCAATGTACATTGATTTATAGATATGGGATGTTTGGTGAGGTATACAGAATGATCTTCAATCGGAAGTTCTTCAGAAATCCTTAAAGCATTAGATTCATCAATAATATCCGTTTCATCAATTGGGAGATTCGGATCAATTTGAGCTACTGCAATGTTAAATAGAAAAAGAAGCTGGATTAGGAACAAATACCTCAATAAGATCATACATTTAATTTGTTGACTTTTTTCTGAGCCCAAAATACGAAATCAAAATAAATAAAGACTCTTTTCTCAAATCGATCCACTCTAAGTTTGGTTAGTTTATTTTGCATAATTGAAGCATTTTCTAAATTGTCCTTTGAAGGATCTTTAATTGTCAACCGTATATAATTCAAAATTAGGTTGATGATTTGATTATTGTCATTCAATAATTGGGCCTGTCGTTGGATGGATAACATCAAGGATCCTACTAAAGCATCATGCCCTAATTCGAAGTGTATGAGCAATTGCATAAGTCTGGCATAAAGGTATAGGTCGTCTCTGAGGTAATTGTTTTTGTCACGCACAATTTTTGTTATATAATCCAATGCAAAGGATAACTTATCTTGGATAAAGTAGATCCACGCAATTTTATAATAATAGATAATGTGTCTGTGTGGATCTACATAATCATCGAATTTTTCAATCTCCTTTTTGATTTCCGGAATTAAAAGCAGACATTTTTGAAAATCATGATGAAGTAAACTATAGTTCATCTTGGCATTCAAGCCATAGGAATAGTAAAGTAGTTTACTCGTAGTATTAAATCCATTATGTTTCCGCTTGTAAAAAGCATCTAATTTTTTATAGAATTCATTAAATTGGATTTTATCCTCCTTATAGTATAAGGAAGTCAAGGTATAATGAAGCATACGCATGTACAAGTCAGGATCTTTTTCAATCATTACCGGTTCAGAATCAAATAGCCGAATGCACCGAATTCCATAATCTGCACAGAGATCAAATTCTAAAAGTATATAATGATACCATAAATAACTAAGATTTAGATTTATTTGACTGGAAAAATTGAGTTCTGAAATGGAGTAATTAGGTAGGTTGGATTGAAAATAATCTTTTATGAGGATGACATCTTTATCATTTTTTACAAATCCGAAATTGATGTAGAATCCCTGAATTTTCAACATTAAGTTAGACAACAAGGACATTTGTGATGCCGTCTGATTAACCTTTGTGGATTCTTGAATCAAATTTTCCATTTTGTTTTTAACCTTGCGGCTTCGGGTAATATGTCGAGCCTCTATCAGTTTTTCGAATTCCAGAATTTCAAGATACAATATGTGTTGATTGGTAACTGTCGTTAGTGGCTTTATTCGTTCAAGTAATCTTAAAGATTGTATAAATAAACCGCGATCATATAATATCTGTGCGTAATCCAGTTGTTCTCGAATTTCTATCTCAGGGTGTTTTTGAGAATGAATCATCCGAAGACTTTTTAATATTTGACTATATAAGTGTCTTTTGAGATTGGTTAATTGAAGCTTGTTTAGTCTTTTGATTTTATTAAAAATGAGGGTCTCATCATAGACTTTCATCTTATCAAGAATGACAAATAGCTGAATGAATTTTAGTTCTTCATGACTGGATAATCGGTTGGCAAAAAGTTTAAAATTTCTTTTTTCAGATTTATTCAGACTTTTAATCAAACCAAAAAGTGCGTCCGTTTGAGTAATGGGCATAACACAAATATTGAATATAAATTATTGGTTGTCAGTATTTTATATAATTAAATAATATTGTGACCACCACAAGGTAACCATTTTTTTAATTTATTTAGGCGCTGAATTGCACTTACTTTTGACCCATCAATTAAAATAAAATGGATTTCAAATTTCGAAATTGATTTTTAAAGGACAATAAATCATCAAATCATTTTTTATAAAACCAAATTGTAATGAGAAATAAATTAAAAATGGAGTACATCTGGCTCGATGGATATAAGCCGGAAGCAAATCTGAGAAGTAAGACTAAATTAATTAAAGTAGAAGATTTTGACGGAACGGTTGAATGTCTGCCGAATTGGTCTTTTGATGGTAGTTCAACGCGCCAAGCTGAAGGATGGGCTTCAGATTGTATACTAAAACCAGTAAGAATTTATGTGGATCCACATCGTGAAGATGCTTATCTCGTGATATGTGAAGTAAACAATCCTGATGGAACACCTCATTCTACAAATTCAAGGGCAAAGATTAAATCGGATTCTGATGAAATTTGGTTTGGATACGAACAAGAATATGTATTGATGAAAGATGGCAAACCATTGGGTTTTCCAAAAGAAGGTTATCCTGGTCCACAAGGTCCGTATTATTGTGCAGTTGGTCATGGAAATGTGGATGGCAGACAAATCATAGAAGATCATTTAGATGCATGTATCGATGCGGGTATTGATATCGAAGGTATAAATGCTGAAGTATTATTGGGTCAATGGGAATTCCAAATTTTTGGAAAAAGCGCGAAACGGGCTGCTGATGATTTAATTGCTGCAAGATACCTTTTATTCCGTATCACGGAAGAATATGAAGTAACGGTTGATTTACATCCTAAGCCGGTTCGTGGTGATTGGAATGGATCCGGAATGCATGTTAATTTTTCAAATGAGCGCATGCGTAAAAAAGGTGGTAAAGCATACTTTGATGGAATTTTCAAAGCCTTTGAAAAATCACACAAAGAGCATATAGCGGTATATGGTTCCGATAATCATTTGAGATTAACGGGTAAACATGAGACTCAGAGTATGGATAAATTTAGTTGGGGTGTAATGGATAGAGGAGCATCTATTCGTATTCCATTGAATACATCAAAAACATGGAAAGGTTATCTTGAAGATCGCCGACCAGCATCTAATGCAGATCCTTATTTAATCGGTGCTAAAATCATTAATACTTTGAATAAAGTCAAATAAAGCAAATCATTATAAAAAAATTTGGAAAAGCGCTTCTTGATTTATCAAGGGCGCTTTTTTTTCTAAATGGCTTTCATTTTCTTCCAAATTACCTAATGTGTATTTTATTCATTATGGACTAATCGTAGATTCAGAGCCTGAATACTGGATATTTACTAAAATATAAGAGTGTCAAGGTCTGATTTTTTTTAAGGCATATAGGTATGCAATTAAAGTGAATGAGTGTAACAAGTTAAAGGAATCATTTCTATTGGTAATTATTCCATTTTTGTTCACTTGGATAAATTTGAAGTTTATTTAATAGTCTTCTAGGCGATTTATGCAATATATGTATGCCAATATTTTAAGTACCCTTCACCAGCAAGTATCCACGACTATTCCACGGCTTATCCACGACTAATCCACGATGTTGTCTTGTCCTAAAATAGCTATACAGGTTAATAAATAAATCCTAAAATGACTATGCAAACATCATTTTTAATCCTAAGTAAGGTATACAAGATTAAAAAAAAGTATTTATTATAGTTTTTTCAGCTTTTGGTTAGTTTATTTTAATCATCAACATTTATGCATAAAAGCTTTCAATCCAAATGATTACCTCCTATCCTCTAATTTTAGTTTATAAGCTAATTCGGTTGTCTAGAAATTAAGATTTCAGTCCTGAGATGTAATTAACGATTCAATTGTCAATTAAAAAGGTATCTAATTTAGGATCTTAATTGACTCAAAGGGGCTTTATCTTTCCCAATTTAGTAGGTGTCTACTAACATATCAATAAAAATTAGATTTGGAAAGATAGGGTAAAAATAAATAGGTTATAGTTTATTTCAATATTTAAACTATATGTAATATTTTTGTAAGACAATATGAGATTCATGGCAGATAATCAATATTCCCAGAAAATTTTTCAATTATTGATCCAAAATTTTGGAGAAAAAAATTGGAAAAAGAAATCTTCAGAATTGTTGCATATTTCTGAAGATGCTTTATATAAAAAGATCAGGGGTGAATCCCATTTAAGTATACAAGAAATTTTGGCTATAAGACAGGTTGTTCCATTTTCTTTAGATGATTTATTTATTGAAAATGAGAATAATATTGTATTTAATTGCTCTGAATTGTTTACCCCAAGAACAACTTATAAGGAATATCTAAGAAATATTTTGTCGAATCTCCAATTTGCAAGTAAGTTGGAAGACCTTGAAGTATTTTATACGTCTAATGAAATATCTTTATTTCAGTATTTTAATTATCCAAATTTAGCAGCTTTTAAGTTGATTTCTTGGAGTGCAACTAATTGGTTAGCACCAAATAGTAAAAATATGGACGAAATGATACTTTCGGTAATTCAAGATGTGGAAACCCAAGAAATATTAAGAAAGATTTGTTATTATTACAATAGAATGCCTAGTACTGAAATTTGGAGCATTAACATTCTAGACAATACCCTAAATCAATTGAGATGGTTTATTGATAGTGGTGATTTATTGGATTATAGATTGATAAACAATATTCTCCAATCTATTGAACTCTTATTAAAGGAGACTAATGAATTACTAACCCATGGGTATAAAATTATTGATGAAGAACTTCAATTAAGGGTTCCTGTAAAGATATATTTCAATGAAATGACGCATACTAATAACACAATTCTTGTAAATCATAAGCATGGGGCAATGACATTTGTTACTCATGATAATCCAAATTTTATGATTACACATAATAATAAATTTTGCAAAATTACAGAAAACTGGATTAAAAAATTGATCACAAAATCTGATTCCTTAGCGTTAGGTTCAGAAAAAGTTAGAAAAAGGTATTTTAATATTTTATATGCTAAACTTGATCGATTGAGAGCAGAATTAAATATTCGTATGGTTCTTTAAAACAAAGCACTTTAGTTATTTAACTAAAGTGCTTTGTTTGCTATAAAAAGATATTGCAATTTTAATTATTCTTTACTTAATTTTTTCTAATTTGCCGGATTGAACTACTATTCCATCCAATCCAATCACTGAATAATAGTACAAACCTGAAGGCAAATGGTTCGTAGAAATTTTTCCTGATTTAAATAAATGTTCATTGATTAGTTCTTGACCTACTGAATTAAAAACCTTTACAGTCAAATCACTTTCTGATGTCAATATTTTCAATTCATTATTAAATGGATTTGGTACAACTCTTATTTCTGAATTTCGTGATTTGGAATTACGAGGTGAGGGTGGTCTTAACCCAAAATGTTCAGTATACTCTATCATTTCTTGACATATTCCAGTAAATTCATCGCTAACATCAGTATTAATGGTAGAAGCAATAATACCCATGGAATTCATCCCTTCTTCAAATGATTCTTGTTCCAGAAGAGAATAAGCATTATAAAATTCACTTTCTAAATTTCTGTCTGGATTCATCACATCAAGTATTTCACATTGATCATCTTCTGAAATCGGTGTTATAACAACTATATCACCAGGAAAACCGCACTCAGATTGTAAAGTTCCTACATTCTGATAAATAAAATTAATGGGATAATTGAACTGATAATGCTTGTTGAATTCCGGATTCCCACCGCCCCAGAAATTTTTGCGAGCATAAATTGTGTTAATCAATCTTGATATATAATCTATTTTAAAAACAGGGGAATAGGCATATGTTCCGTTCCCATTGATGCTCTTAAAAGGAATAAAACTATTTTGTCTATTTACTCCACTTCTGTTATCAATAAATAAATCTATGTCATTACCTGTAACTCCTGCTTTTGAATTATAACAAACACTGCTACAAGCAATATCCAATAATCCTTTTTTCTTACCTCCGGATGTTGATGCGAATCCATACATTGTAATTCCGTAATAATTATTATTTACCGTGCAGTACTTCATCCTGATATTTGTAGATGAGAGGTCACCATTAACATTAAATTCGGGGCAATAGATACCATAAAAATTCGCACTAATATTACAAGAAGTTAATGTGGCTAATCCTGAATTGACAAATCTTATTGCTGCGAATTTAGGTTCAAGAACTTGAGATAATGCATATCCGGTTGCACTAACATTATTAAAATCAAGAATACTATTATTTTCACAGCTTATCGCATTATTTTCGACAGTAATAGGTGTGAATATGGTATTAGAAATATTAACTCTTTCTGTATTGGTGGCTTTTAGCCCAAACTCAGTATTAATATTCGAATTTTGAATGTAGATGAATTCGTTGGCGTTCTTACCATTGGCCATAAATCCATATTTCAAATGGTTTACGCTACAATCTGTGATATACATGGAGTTAAAATCTTCCATTTCCAACGCTGTGGCATTACTTGTCTCTATTAAGTGCGATCCTGTTAAATCAAGATTAGTAAAATTGCAATCAAATTCGTTTGTAATTTTTGAAAGGTTTTCATAAACGATTTTACCATTACTTAATTCTAGAAAATGCTTTCCGGTTCTCATAGTTGCACCCATCGCCAATTGGATAAATCGAACGCCTTCAAGTTCAGCGGATAATTTCATATCATTTAGAATACTAATACTGTTTGTTGATTCAAAACGGAAATGACCATTGCCTTTAAATTCAATATCACCTCTCCATATTAATGTCCCAGCTATAATAATTTTGGATTCTCCATCTCTATTCTGACTGTCATGCATTTCTATAATAGCGCCTTCTTCGAGTATTAGTTTTGCATTAGGAGCAATGTAAAGTTTTGATAGAGAACCAAAAATCCTTAATGTGCCCCCTCTATGAATATGCAGTGTGGACTCTCCCAAAATGTTCAACACGCCATTGTGCTCACAAGATTCATTTCCCAATTGAATGGTACCGGATTCAAGTACATTTATGTAGGCTCTACAAGATGTGGATACTTCAAAAACATTTTTTTGTGTTAACCCCTCATTACCATATCCGGTATTACCACAATCATTGACACTGACAGTGCCTCCAGCCATTATATCTGTAAATTCAAACAAGTTATTATTTAATCCAAAATTATACTTGGCCCCATATGAATTCGGAATTTCATCATAATCACTTTGGAATGGGATTTCCAACTGATCACCTATCCAGTCTATCATACCTTGTGTAAGTTCTACGTGTTGCAAATTATTTCCATTATCTCTTTGATTGTTAGGTGCATAATAGGCATCGAAAGGTATTAATTCAGGAGTTATAATTAATTCATTTTGTATATTCCTATTCAAATTCACATTATTCATCTGCCAGCCTATAGCGAGTGCTGACATCGTGGGGATAAAACATGTTTGGTCGTTATTTTGATTATATCCCTGAGTACATTCTACATCTTTATAATGCTTGCTTTTTTCAGCATTATAAAGATCCAAAACTGAATTATGAACATCACCAAAATCACCTAATCTCATGCCGCCTGGGGCAGCATCTGCAAGATAGGTATTATCAGTCCCTGTAAAAGTAAAAGCATGGTATTTACATGGTGTTTCTTTATCACCGATAACTGTATTAAAGTCATAAGGACCGAATCCTGTGAAAATAGAAAAATCAAAAGTTCTATCATAATAGCTCGAACCTATTGTATTGCATTTGTAATCATATCTGGCATAATAAGGACCTTCTCCCTTAGCAGCTGCCAATTGAAAGTGCATAACAGGTCCATAGAATCCGAATGCATCTGCTTGGAGTTCATCTCTGATATATCTGGATCCGTGATCATATCCTTGGTTAGTGGCTATTTCACTTCCATCGGATATGGCGAGATTTCTACATTGTTTTGGAAAGTCTAATGCTGTCATTTCTGCAGCAAATTGATCTCTTATCGATTGGCAGTTTGTGACATTTAATGAAATGTCTGAATGTCCCCAATTATGCATAACTAACTTGCCTTCAGACAGATCTGTCTCTAGAGTGTGGAACAACAATTGTCTTGGAGCGGGTCTATGTAGTTTATCCCAAGTCTCTGGATTACCAAACAAACTGGAGAACCAGGCAGCGGCTTGCAATGCTATGGGAATGTTAGCTCCAAGATGTGGAGCATCGAAAGAAATATAAATGGAGGCATCATGGCATTGATTATTTTTTTCCATACTAGTGATGGCATGTCTTGAAATCAAACCTCCCATACTTGCACCCATTACCATAGTTGGTTTGGAATGAGAACATCCCATCTTCATTTCATTGACTTTCTCGATTAATATTTGGAGCAACTCAGAATTTTTTTGGATCCAGTCAGCACCATCTTTGAAATCTATTAATATTACATCATGCCCATCATCAATAAATTTTTTAATTTGATGGGGCATTAATTTGAGTTGATCAAAACCTCCCTCTCCCGGAATGGCTGCATCAGCAGATGTCCCAAGCGTAAATTGTGGCCAACCGAAAAGGCCATGTTGTAGAGGCAAATCATTATCAGGATCACATGTAGTCTCCGTCCCGAAATCCAATCCTTCAACGAATATTATGGGCGAACATAAATATGGTTTTTTGCCTTGGGACATGGGAATATCATATTGAGCTACTTTATCAGCGAATCTAATGTATGCCGAGGCATATCCTTTTTTTGTCTTTCCATCTTCATGACCAGGTGGATAATAATCATTAACTGGGGGCACGAATGCAACTTTTGATTCTAGTGGGATAATCATGTGGGGCTCTTCGAAACCTATTTGTTCATTGCCTTGTTGGACTTTGAGTATTATGCTGGCAATTTTTTCAATATCTCTAAGTGCATCATCAGGATCTATATAAGTGACTTTTACTTTTATAGTATATGTCCCATAATTATTATAATACTCAGATTGAACAAAATTATGATCAAATTCCTGAAAATTGCCCTTGCCAAAATCTATTTCTACTTTTCTGATCTTATCATTATTAGGATAATGTACATTAAAGTCTATTCTTTTAAATAATGTTATTGATCTACTCAAAGTAAGTGAAAGATCAATTAGATATCTTGGGTAGGGGTCTATATCAATGGTTTTGACATTAATATCAGCTACTACCTCATAGGCATTGCAGGACTGACCTAACAATGTAGGTGAATTGATGGAAAATGTTATCAGGAATGCATATAGCACTACGACTGACCTAAATACGTACTTCGTACTGTTCATTTGGGAATATTTTTAGTGTTTAGAAAAAAATGTTTTTAGCTGGGGTGTAAATATTTGATGCATTGAGAACCAAATATTGAATTTATTTAATAGAATATTTCATAGTCGATAGTATCGTGTGCTGGGAGGTATAAAGAATCTTTATGAATTGATTGTATTTTATTTTTTATTACTACCCAAAGAAGCTCAATCTTTCGATTTCCAAATTTATTTTGGATTTCAGTGGCATCCATATTTATACCTATAAAAACTCCCCCCCCCCCTTTAGGTGAACCTGTTCTAAGTTCATCATTCTCATCAAATGGATTCACATTTTTCACATGAACTTTTATCCACGCATAAGGGTCTAGGATAATATCGCTTCTATGGGCATAACCATTTTCCATTCGACTATTATTATCAAAATACTTTGGAGCTAATACCTTAACCTGATAACTAAAGTAATAATCATCGAGCTTGTCAATGTGTTTAAAGTCATAGATGTAGTAACCATCAGCATTGGTATAAGTAGAATCAATCGGGTAATATTTACCTCCACCAGTAAAAGGCATATGGAATTCTTCTTCAAGAACCACTAGCGCATTAGGGATGGGTTTAAGGGATCCATATTCCAGGACTCTGCCTTCTATCTTTGTTCTGGATCCATCACCATAAGGTACCTTGTCTTTAGGTGTTGGATTGTCCTCAGGTTTATGGCATGAGAATATAAGGGGTAGGATAATTAAAAAGGATAAAAATAAATATTTCATGGTGTAACTTTTAATGTTTTACAAATGTACCGTGCGAAATGTGTGCATTACAAGAAAAAAAGTGGAAATTTTCTCTAGTTGGCTCAGATTTATAAGAGCAAAATTCTTGTTTTTAGTTAAAAAATTAGTATTTGGTGAAAAAACAAGAGATATACTATTGTTTTTATATATGTGAATTAACGTTATGACTTTATTGCTTAAATTCTTTGATCTCAAAAGTACATTATGCTGTAAGGACTTTGATTCGGAAATTATATTATTACAGAATGCGATAAGTGCTCTTGTCACAATAATTATCCAATATTTTAATACGTACTTCGTACTGTTCATGTGGGAATATTATTAGTGTTTAGAAAAAAATGTTTTTAGCTGGAGTGTAAATATTTGATATATTGAGAACCAGATATTGAATTTATTTAATAGAATATTTCATAGTTTATAGTATCGTGGGGTGGGATATAAATAGAATCTGAGAATTCAGTTCTGATATTATTTTTTTTCGTATTCCAGACAATTGTTGTTAGTCTTCCTCCACGATTCCTATGATACTCTATTAGGTCAATATTAGTACCAAAATACTCACCTCCTCCCCCATTACTTGAAGTAAAAATTCTATCCTTCTCATCAAATGGATTCACATTTTTCACGTGAACTTTTATCCATGCATAAGGGTCTAGGATAATATCGCTTCTATGGGCATAACCATTTTCCATTCGACTATTATTGTCAAAATACTTAGGAGCTAATGCCTTAACCTGATAACTAAAGTAATAATCATCGAGCTTGTCAATGTGTTTGAAGTCATAGATGTAGTAACCATCAGAATCGGTATAAGTAGAATCAATCGGGTAATATCTACCTCCACCAGTAAAAGGCATATGGAATTCTTCTTCCAGTACCACGAGCGCATTAGGGATGGGTTTAAGCGTACCATATTCCAGAACTCTGCCTTCTATCTTTGTTCTGGATCCATCACCATAAGGTACCTTGTCTTTAGGTATGGGATTGTCTTCAGGTTTATGGCATGAGAATATAAGGGTTAGGATAATTAAAAAGGATAAAAATAAATATTTCATAATGTAACTTTTAATGTTTTACAAATGTACTGTGGTCAATGTGTGCATGTCTAGAAAAAAAGTGGAAATTTTCTCTTGTTGGCTCAGATTTATAAGAGCAAAATTCTTGTTTTTAGTTAAAAAACTTGAGATATACTATAGTTTTTATATGTATGAATTAACATTTTGACCTTCTTGGTTATATACCTAGATCTCAAAAGTACATGATGCAATTAGGAAAGAAATTAGGAAATTATATTATTGTAGCATGCGATAAATACTATTGCTTTGAAGCCTTTTAATTATAGTATCAGAATCTTGGCCAAATAATCTTAAGGGATTAATCAGTATGCCTTGAGTAAATAATTAATATTTGCAAGATTATATTTTGGAATTTGTAAAGGATAAAGCAGTTTATGGTTATAGGGTATTAAATTTTTCGTTTAGCAGATTTAAATCATATTTTAAATTTTAATAAATATGAATTAGACTCATTGCTAGAGATTTACAGTTTCCAATGATTATCTTATTAAGATAAAACAATATAAGTTAAATCAAAATGTGATATGAAATTAC
>Ga0138256_10005205_pt1 | contig 13796 bp, 11 predicted proteins | sample KNB2016incub_MG_FD_105486 | JGI IMG/M metagenome (GOLD analysis project Ga0138256, IMG submission 105486) | Active sludge microbial communities from wastewater in Klosterneuburg, Austria - KNB2014incub_MG | ecosystem: Engineered > WWTP > Activated sludge > Unclassified | place: Austria...
GCCAGGGCGGGGGGGGGGGGGGGGGGGGCGCGGGGGGGGCGGGGGTGGGGCGCGGGTGGGGCGGGGGTGGGGCGCGGGTGGGGCGCAGGTGGCCCGGACGGACCGAACGTGCGCTCGTTAGGTGTTCCAGAGGAGGGGCCTCGAGGGTGTGCCGTTCCGCTCCGGATTCCACCGTTTACGGGCCGAGGCAGGTGGCCCAAAGCGCAGTGGTGCTCACTGTGCGCACCGAGGCCTGACACTGCAGCCCCCCTAGGGCGACGTCGCCTCAGTCACATGTCAGGGCCGGGCCACTGTACTGCCGCCAGATGACCGGGAAGTCCTTGTTGATCGTCGTGAAGCGCGCGGACCCGGCGATCACACCGCAGCTGTTGACGGCGTGCGCCGTGCCCGACGTCGCCCCGAAGGGCAGCGGCAGGTAGTGCCGGATGCCGTTCCTCAGGGTGAACGGCTTGCCACCGATGGCAGTCCCCACGATCCGGTTCTTGTCGCTGATGCGCGGCCCCTCGAAGCAGTCGAACGCGTCGCCCTTTTCCAGCGTGTACATCATGTTCCCCGCCACCCCGTACACGATGTGATTGTCCGTGTGGGGATTGGGACGGAAAAACTGCTTCTTCATGCCGACGACCAGCCCGCCGTTGTTGATGTCGGATGCACAGCTGGGGGCCGCGGTGGGCCAGAGGGTGGTCCGCTGACCGACCAGTGAGAGCGTCATGGCCGTGACGCCCGCGAACGGCCAGTCTCCGTAGGCGCCCGCCGCTGTCCCCGAATTGTTGCTGGCGACGAGATGGTCCGCGTAGATGGACCCGAGGGCGGCGAGCCATGGCCCGTTCGGCGTGGCGCGGCTCCAGCGCAGCGGCTGCGGCGACTTGGGTGCGACGGGCGGGTACACGATCTCGAAGCCGACCACCTGTCCCTTGTCATTGATGTCGTATGCCGCCGTCCCGGTTCCGGGCTGGAGCTTGGGCAGTCGCGTGACCACCCCGTTGGTCGCACGGTGAAATGCCGTGTCGGCACATTGCGGAACCCGATCGCTGAAGCAGTTGCCGCCACCCAGCCAGCCCACGATGTCGCCGCTCCTGTTGATGCCGCGCGCCGTGGCGCCCTTGGTGGCGTTCGGAATGGCGAGCGTGCTGAAGACGCCATTGCGCCACCGCCAGGCAATCGTTTGCGACGCGTTCGCGGCCGGGCGCGCCGAGCCCACGACGATGTTGGAGTCGTTAATCGCCCACGATCGGGCACGCTCCCAGCCGCCGACGTTCGTCAGCAGCGTGACCTTCCACGTCGTGGCGAGCGCCCCCACCTCCTGCCGGTCGGCGAGAACGGTCGGCTCGAACAGGGCGGGAGGGTGCTCCCGGCAGGCGACCAATACTGCGAGCATCCCAATGGCCGAGTGTCGCATGAAAGGAGCTCCGGTCAACGGTTGCCTAACGGGCCCACGACGTGTTGCTTGCTCACTAGACGTACCACACCAGGGGCCTGGACGGCGTACCGCTGCCCAGGTGCACCACACACTGGCCCACCAGCACGATGAAGTTTGCGAGCGGACCACACTTCCCCTGATTCCGTGGATCGAGCCGGTTGCGCACGGTCATTCCCGGCAGCGGCAGCGTGATCCTGGCTACCGTACCGGTGTACGACTCCAGCAGCGACTGTCCGCCAGCAGCCAGCAGTGGCTGCTTGTGCCCGACGTACAATCGATGTCCCGTCGCCTGTTCGATCGGAGCGATGACGGCATACTTCCCATGGAAGTCGCCGAACCTGGTGGGTTGGCTCACCTCCACCTTTCGGTACTTGCCGCAGCTCGTCCAGAGTGACATGGCCGACACCGTGAGCGCCGAGGGGCAGTACATGCCGGCGGCCACGACGAAGTCGAGCCGGTGCGCCGTGTCGCAGTCGACATTGCGCAGCTCGAACTGCCACTGACGTTCCGACGGACCCGGGAGGAGGCGAATCCCCCAGTCCCTGCTGGCGACGTCCGCCGGCGTCTTCGGCGGCCCGTTGGCCCACTTCAACGGCCCGTTCAACCCCGCCAGCGTCTGCCCGTTCGGATCCACGCGCCCGTCCGGGTTCTTGTGGCCCAGAATGCCGCTTTGAAACGTTTGGATGGCCACGATGGTCTTGGCGCCGACGAGTCCATCGACCAGCAGCACCTGCAGCGTGCCCAGGCACCCCGGCATGATGAACTTGTTGAGCAGCATCTGCACGGCCATGTTGTCGCCGAGGATGGTGTTCTTTACTCCTTTGCCGACGGGCGCCGTGATCGAGACTGCCATGGTGGAATCTCCAGAACAAGTCGGTATCTCACGAAGGCACGGGCGGGCTTGCACCACCGGTTTCCGCCAGCAGCAACGCCGCGCGTCCTGTCGCGAGGATAGACGCTGAGCTGGTACGACCCTTGGCAATGGCCCCAGCCAGGTCAGCCTCAGTCGCAGGCCAGAGCAGGTCCGTTGTACTTCCGCCAGATGACCGGAAAATCCTTGTTTATCGCCGCGAACCGAACGGAGCCTGCAATCGTTCCACACGTATTCACGGCCTGCGCCGTTCCCTTGGTTGCTCCGAAGGGAAGGGGCAGGTAGGTGATGGCGTTACCCTTCCAAGTGAATGGCTTGCCGCCGACGGCAGTCGCCACGATTCGAAGCTTCTTGCTCACGCGGGGTCCCTCGAAGCAATCGAATGCATCGATATCGTCCTGAATTTTGGACGGATAGGCGCCGGCACTGCTATCCCATCCGTAGACCACCTTGGTCTGCGAAGTTGCCACAGAATGCGAGAGACCGACGACCACATTGGCATCGCTGATGTCCGTTCCGCAGTGATATTGCGATACGTCGGGCCACATGTAGTAGGAGAGCTGCAGGGGAGTCAGGTTCACCAGCGTTCTCGTGCTGTCGGTGCCCCAACGACTGCTTGCACCGACCGTGATGCCCGCGCCATTGATGGAGGTGAACGAACAACACTTGCCCATCTGTATGACCGAATAGGGGCTCGCGGGGGTGGCGCGACTCCATTGCAGGGTTCTGGGCAAGTCGCCCGCAACGGGCGTAGCCGCATACTCGAACCCAACCACCCGCCCCTGATCGTTGATGTCGTAGGCCGCCGTACTGGAACTGATCAGGTACTTCGTGAGGTTGGTAACCACGCCATTGGGCGCCCGGTGGAACGGCGTGTCGAAGCACTGGGGGACGCGGTCGCTGAAACAGTTACCACCTCCCACCCACCCCACGATTTCCCCGGCCTTGTTGATGCCGCGCGCCGTCGCGCCCTTGGTGGCGTTGGGGATGGCGAGCGCGCTGAAGACGCCGTTGCGCCACCGCCAGGCAAAGGTCTGCGATGCGTTTCCGGCCGGTCGGGCCGAACCGACGACGATGTTGGAGTCGTTGATGGCCCACGACCGCGCGCGGTCCCAGCCACCGGCATTCGTCAGGAGCGTCACCTTCCACGTCGTGGCCAGCGCTCCCACATCCTGCCGGTTGGCGAGGACGGTCGGCTCGAGCGGAGCGGGTGGCTGCTCACGGCAGGCGAGCAGGGTGACGAGAACCGCGAGGGCTGTCTTGCGCATCGGTCCAGACTCCGCACAGGAGGTATCATCTCGCAGGACGGATTGGGTCGATTCCGCCCGCTCTCCTTCATACGGAATTTGCCGGCGTCAGCCGACACGCTCGCGGCGATTGCCTGCTCCTCGTGTCACGACTCCGCCACCATAGAGGCCACCGGCGTCGCGCCTTAGTGCACGGACGATCCCTGTCGAGCCCGCTCGGCTGGCTTGATCAGCGCACGCCACTTCGCCGCTGCGTCCGGCCGTCCCAGGTCCTCGTACAGTGCCACCAGCCGCGCGAGGGCGAGCTGCGTCATCGCGTGACCGGTACCGCGCTTGGTGGCCAGCGACTCATACGTGGTCGTCAGCAGCGACTCTGCCTCGCGATACTGGCGCTGGCCACGCAGTGCGTCGCCCCGGTCGATCCTGACTCGCGCAACCATCACGCTGCCGGGGCCGAACTGCCGCTCTAACCCCTGCTCCGCCTCGCGAAGAATCGGCACGGCGGCGCCATGTTCGCCCGCCAGGCGCAGCGACTCGCCGTATGCCGCCAGATACGGCGCCCGCATCGGATGCGCGTCGCCAAGCGCCGTGCGCGCCACCTCGACCGCCTCACGCGCCAGCGGGACGGCCTCCTTCGCCCGCCCGGCCTCACCCATGATGCGTGCGAGGGTCATCAGCGAGGCGGCGAGTTCCTCGTTGCCGAGCGGGTACAGCTCGCGCTGAATGTCGATCGCCTCCCGGTACGTGCGCTCGGCGTCGGCAGTGCGACCCATCCGGTATTGCACGGTGGCCACCGTCCCCATCGCCGCTGCGGCATCATGGTGTTGGGGACCGACGAGCGCCTGCTGAATCTCCAATCCTTCGGTCGCCACACGAAGGGCGCGTGCGAGCTGCGCCGAGTCCCCCTTGGCCGAGATCGAGATGAACTGCGCGAGGGATGAGAGCTGCGCCGCGTACGTCGCGTCGAACCGTCGCGGGAACCTCCGCGACAGCGCTTCCCACTCGCTCATGGCCGGGCGGGCCTCGTCGTGCTTGCCGGCAGCATGGAGCGTGTAGGCCAGGTTGAACAGGGCGAGGCGCGTGGCCGGTGCCGAGTCACCGGCGCTCCTTCGCAGCACGCCGGCCGCTTGGCGAAAGCCGCTCTCGGCCGGCGCCAGCTTTCCCTGCAGCAGGTCGAGCGTTGCCAGGTTTCCTAGTGCCTGCCCCGTTTCGGCGTGTTCCTCCCCGCGCAGCGCGCGCACGAGGGCAAGCGCTCGCGACAGGTTGCTCCGCGAGCGCTCGAAGTCGCCCAGGTCGCCGCGTATGCGCCCGATGACGTCGAGCATGGCGGCCTGCACATCGGGGACGCTGTCGAGCGCGTGGGCCTTCTCCTCGCCGCGCGCCAGCAGGGTGCGGGCGGTGACGGTGTCGCCGCGGCCGGCGCGCGGGTCGCTGGTCCTGAACAGCCCCACGAGAAATTCCGACACCTGCTCGGCCTTGGCGCGTTGCAGGGTGGCATCGGCGAGGGCCGCGGCGATGCGTCGGTTCTGCAGCGTAACGGTGGCTGCGTACCCTGCCGTGGCGATCGCAGTGGCTGCGGCGAGCGAGAGTGGGAGCGCATGGCGCGCGACGTAACGGCGCGCGCGATACATGCGGTCCCCATCCCGCGCCATGACCGGCTCACGCCGCAGTGCTCGCTCGACGTCGCGCGCGAAATCGGTGACCGAGGCGTACCGCGCCTCGGGCTGCACGCGCATGGCCTTGAGCACGATGGCGTCGAGATCGCCGCGCAGGTCGGGACGCTGCGCCGAAGGAGCCCGCGGTTCTTCACGCCGGCCGCTCCGATCGCGCGCCTTGTCGTAGCCGTCCGCAAAGGGGCGCTGCCCGGCCAGCAACTCGTATAGCACCGCGCCCAGCTGGTAGACATCGGTGGCAATGGTGACCTGTCCACCGGCAAACTGCTCGGGCGCCGCGTATTCGGGCGTCATCCAGCCGCGGTGCGTTCGCGTATCCGGCGTCGCGGCGTTCTCGGCGCCGTCGAGGACCTTGGCGATCCCGAAGTCGAGCAGCTTCACGCGCCCTGCGCCATCCACCAGGATGTTGGACGGCTTGAGGTCACGGTGGACGATGAGCCGCTGGTGGGCGTATTGCAGTGCGGCGCAGATCTGGAGGAAGAGCTGCAGCCGTTCGCGGACCGGGAGATCCTGTCCCTCGCAGAATGTCGTGATGGGTGCACCATCGACCAGCTCCAGCGCCAGCCAGGGTGAGCCGTCGTCGGCCACGCCACCGTCGAGCAGCCGCGCAATGCCGGGGTGTTCAAGCGAGGCAAGTATCTGGCGCTCGGCAAGGAACTGCCGCACGGAAAGCGCGGAGTCGAACCCGCCACTCACGACCTTGAGCGCGACCGCCTGCTCGAAGGCGCCGTCGGCGCGCTCCCCTCGATACACGTGCGCCATCCCGCCATGCCCGATCGGCGCGACGACCCTCCACGGGCCCAGCAGCGCCCCGGTCCATCGCTCGGCGAGCATCGCCGCCGCCGCGTGGGCGAGCAGGGCCTGGACGACCGGTGTCGCTCCCGTCGCGAATGCCTCGGGCGCTCGCGTGTACTCTGCGAGCAGCGACTCCACCTCGCGACGCAGCGGCGCGTCGTCGCCGCAGGCCGTCGAGACGACTGCGGGCCATTCGGCAGGATCGCTGTCCAGCGCGAGATCGAGCACACGCTCCACGTCCTCCCACCGAACCGCAGGCATCTGTGCGCTCCGTCGGCGACCCCCAGAGCTATCCCGTCCCGAGTTCCCGCGCAAGAACGAGCCGAGCCTTGGCCCAATCCCGCTCAACCGTGCGTTCCGTGACGCCGAGCACTGTGGCAATCTCGTCGGCACGCATCCCACCAAAGAAGCGAAGCTCTACGACCTGATGCAGCCGCTCGCTCCGCTCACGCAGTCGCGTCAGCGCGTCGTCCAGGGCAAGAATGTCATCCAGCGGAACGACGAACGCGGCGACACCGCCTGTGAGCGTGACCACGCCTTCACCGCTTCCTCGCCGCGCCGCCCCGGCGCGCCTCGCGGCATCCACCAGCACCTGCCGCATGGCGCGGGCGGCGGCAGCGAAGAAGTGGGCTCGATTTTCCCACGCCGCATCGGGCGTGGCGGAGAGCTTGAGGTACGCCTCGTGCACCAGGTCGGTCGTGCACAACCCGGCGCACGGACCGCTTCCCTGCAATTGACGACTTGCCACGCGCTTCAGCTCGTCGTAGAGCGTGGCGTAGAGCGAGGGCTCCGTGGTGTCGTCGCGGGAGGCTCTCATCGGGCCGAAGCTCGGGCGCACGAAGTCGTGGAGGCGCCCGTACGCACGGCGGCGTACCGGTTGCCTACGGACGCCCGAACGGTACGCGTAGTGCCGTCGCGTTGTTCTTGTTGGTATCGATCGCCTGCTGGTACGCCAGCTTCTGCGCGTCCGTTGGCGCCACGCCCGCCGGTTGCTCCATCGAGCCGGCGTAGAGCCAGTCTGCCCCGTTGGACAGGAGTGATTCCCAGACGTGCTGCGGATTGGCGATCTTGGCGTCCAGCATCATGCCGGGGCTGATGGCGTCGCTCCAGTCGAACGACGCGAACGTGCGCCCGTCCCGCCACATCATGATCGACGGATAGTATGTCGAGCCCACCTTTTTCGGCGCACTCGGCCCCTTCTGCACTTCGGGCTTTTGGGCGACCGTCCAGTCGATGTGGTATTCGTTCGTCTCCTTGATATTCTGGACGTACTGCTCGAACTCCATGTAGGTGCCCGTCGTGAACTGGTTCACCGCCATCATCTTCTTGAGGACCACCAGGTCCTGCATGCTCAGCTTCTTGTCCGACACCCGAATGAACGGCTGGGCTGGATTGAGCTTGTCGACCTGCTTGGCGATCCCTGCCACCTGGTAACAGAGGATGGCGAACATGCAGCACGTCATCCCGTGGCCCGATTCGCCATCGTCGCCCGGATAACAGAGAATGCTTGCGCGCCGCGCGGCGTACTTGATGGCCCGAAAGCGTCCCTTGGCGAAGAAGAGCCTTCGCATCTCCGCCTGCACCTGCGCCGACGACGTGTTGAGGTTTCGGTGCATCTGCCGGTAGGCCGACTTGACGTCGATGCGGGGCTTGTCGTAGCGGTTCTCGTACAGCGCCCATTGCCGCGCGAACTTCACGGCCTTGGCAACCTGCTCCGGGCGCTGGCACCGGAACACATGTTTGTAGCTGGCGGCAGCGAAACTGGTGGGCATTACGCGCTGCATCTGCTTCGCCGGTGTGTTCACGGCATGGATCGACGTTGCCGCGAAGTGCGAGCCTCCGGTGAACAGCTCCACATGGTTCGCATCACCATCACCCATCTTCCACACGATGAGGTCGCCAGCGCTGAGGTCGGCAGTTGTCAGGTTGTCGGGCGGCATTCGGCACTCCGTCTGGCAAGGAGCAGTTGGGTTCGGCACCCAACGTACTCGACACTGTGAGAGGGAGTAAGTGGGGAGCGTTGACACGGTTTACTATCGCAGGGAGGACGCGCGCTGCGGCTGAGTTCGCCTAATGTCTGGGAGGTCCGGCGCTGCCTCGCTCCGTCCTCCGGAACGTGTGCCGGAAAGGCAAGCGGATGCACAGCCACGGCCTCCGGTCGTGCGATCAACCGCCGCGTGCGCCGCCTCGCCCCCCGGCCACAGCGAGCGAGCCTCGCCGGGGCGACCGCCCGGTTGAGGGGTGCGCTATGGGCGCACGCGCGGCCCAGCCAGACGCGCAACCCCACCCTGTCAGGCGCCGGACGGCGGCGTGCATGCAGTCAGGGCGCTCGTCGGCAGTACGGCGACCGAGACCAACGGCGGCGTGGCGTGCGAGTACCGCTTCAGGACGCAGCCGTATTAGGCGCGGTGGTTCTGCACGGGGGCCGTGTACCACAGCTCTCGCTCATCCTCCGAGACGGTGAGCCCGACGAACGGCGCGGGGCCGCTGGACGTGTGCGAGAATTGCGGATCCGTGTACGGCACGTCGGTGAAGAGCAGGGAATCCTGACGAGTCGGGATCGCGATCTTGTAGCAGGGGCAGCTCCTCACCGCGCTCCCACCGTTGACGACGCCGATCGTGAGGTCGCCGGTCGAGAGGTCGCCGGTCGAGAGGTCGCCGATCGTGAGGTCGCCGGTCGAGAGGTCGCCGGTCGGCGACATCACGCCGCCGGCTCCGACAGCGTTCCCGTCGGGACCGATCCCCGTGATGGGGTTGGTCCACCGCTCGGGGAGCTTGTTGAAGGTGGGGAGCACGGGCCCATGCGCACTGTTGCTCCACAGCGAGAACGAGACGTGCGACCTCTGGCTTCCCGGATTGGTTGTCACGCCGACATAGAATGACGGGTCGCCGTCGTGGGACCATCCCCGCGAGGACCAGCTGGTGCCGCTTGAGGTCAGGATCGCTCACGACCTGCCAAGGCTGACCGAGTGCTTACCACACGGTGCCATTGTGGAGGGCGGCAGGGCGTATCAGACCGATCCGCAGCTACGTTCCACAACGGCGAACTCCAGCGTGCGACGTCGTCAGTCGGTCACGCGTGAGCACGCATGTCGGGGAATTGGGTACGCCACGCGTAGGCGGCGAGCACCTGAGAATATGAGCCTGCGCGTGCCAAGAGACGCAGGATGTCACGGACGGAATTTGCGAGCGGTACGTACAGAAAGTAGAAACCGTCGGTGGCGCTGATGCGGCGTCCTCCGACTACAGTTCCGCCCATCGCCGCAATCACTTGCTGCCGCTCGCCCACACTTGTCGCTGGGTCGAACCGAATCATGACTATCGAGCTGCGCATGCTATCCTGACTCGCTTCGCTAACGATAGGTAGTGCCGCGATCAGGGCGTGAGGAACCGAGTCCGGCGGGATCGGAGGTACCTCCCCCACTTGCGTCGCGATCGTCAGCACCCTGATCCGCACGATGTGCGACCAGGCGCTCAGCTGCTGGTTCACCACAACGTCCCGCGCCGGCACCAGTAGCTGCATGGGAGCCCCACCGGCCAGCTGGCAGCCGAGGCAGCATAGCGCCGTTGTGGCCCACATTCCCAGCAGCATGCCACGCCTCCCGCGCTTCGCGCTCCGGATTGCTCCCATCGTCCCCCGCATACCAATCCCCTCGCGTTCGACGATTCACCCCGACGGGCGTTGCGCTCAACGCCCTCCGCGCACGACCGCGCGAGCCGCGCCTCGACGGCCCGAACCCAGCGCAGCCACCCCTACTTGAAGATTCCGACCGACCCAAGCAACCACCACAGCAGCAGGAAGACCAGCACCGTCGAGAAGCATCCCCCGCCCAGCTTCTTGGCCCCCCATCCGGCCGCCAACCCACGCAACAACTTGCTCATGTACGACTCCTGCAGGCCGGCGCCTGCGACTGGGAAAGACAACAGGCTGGAAACATGACGACCGGACGACGCCGCGTCTTCCTCCCCAAGAGGTACGCGAACTATAGGCTCCCGGGCAAGGGATTCGGCTGCAGCTGGCGCCGGGCATCTGTGGGCCATCACCGCGCAGCGCGTCACGAACGCCTGACTCCCTCAGCAGCTCTCGCAGCGGCAGCAACGTCACGACTGGGAGTGCATGGTAGCACTCGTCGCCCTCGGGCGTATGTTCCACGGCACGACACCCTCGACCGCGCACGTCAACACTCACCGCTCGGCGGCTCGAGGCTCGTTCAGCCGCGGAGCACATCGCCATGCCGTCCTTGCCACTGCACGCCCTCCTTGTCCTGACCGTGCCGATCCTGCTCGGTGGGAGCCCGCCGAGTCAGCCTGGTCAGTCGAGCGCCCAGATCGACGCCGACGTGTGGCGACCGGTGGCGGCGTCGGTGGTCGCGGGCGACATCGTCGCCATGGGACGTGTCTATCACCCCGATGCGGTGTTGGTGAGCGGCAGCGGGACGCAGTCCATCGCCTCGGTGCTCCCTCGCTGGGGGCAGGACATCACGACCAACAAGGCGAAGGGAACGCGCGCCACGGTTGAGTTCCGTTTCACCCTCCGGCAGGACGACACCAGCACGGCGTTCGAGGCCGGCGTGTTCAAGTACACCGTCATCGACAAGGCCGGGATGCAGACGCAGAGCTACCGACGGCTCGAAACGCTGCTCGTCAATCGCGACGGCAAGTGGCGGATCGTGATGGAGCGTCAGCTCGACGCCGTGAGCGCGACGGACTGGGAGGCACTGCCGCACTGAGCGCCCGTAAGCAGCCGGAGGGGGAGGGACGCAGCTGACGGGTCGGTTCTGTGCGCCACGTCGCATGGTGAGTTGTTCCACGCGACGTATCGTGTCGATGCCGCGCACTTCGCGCGGCGCCACCGGCGCTTGTCAGCTACGCCTGCACCACGAGCCTGCGCGATGCCATCCTCCCCTGCCACTGGCCGGTCCGCGCTTCCCGACGAGGGGGAGTCGCTGGACAGCAGTGCGTCTCGCGCTGAGCCGTCTCCCAGCTCGTCGCCCCTCGCACGCCGCGCCTTCCTGGAGAGCAGCGCTGCGGCGCTCGCCGGTGGCGTGCTGGCCACCGGCATGGCTCCAGCATTCGCCGAGGCACAGCGACAGCGCGCCCCGTACAGCCTGCTCATCGAGCGCCTCGGGCAGCGTGCCGAGTGGAAGGACCTTGACTTGCGGCTGCTACGGCGCATCACGCTCGGCATGACTGCTGCCGACGTGACCGCGGTGAAGGCGATCGGCTTCGATCGATACCTCGAGGAGCAGCTCAACCCCGACGCCCTCGACGACTCGGCCGCCGAGACGCGCATCCGCACCCGCTACCCGCAGTTCTTCTTCACCCAGGGTGAACTGCTGGCGCGCGAGGACAGGTACTGGCAGGACGTGGTGGGGCCGGCCAACCGCGCGATTGTCGAGCGCGCTGCATTTTCGCGGCGCCAGCTCAAGGAGAGGATGACCGAGTTCTGGGCCGACCACTTCAACATCGCCAACGCCCCGCCGCGACTCGTGGACTACCGCGACGTGATCCAGCGCCACGCGTTAGGCAACTTCGGCGACATGGTGCGCGCCAGCATGCGCTCGCCCGCGATGCTCATCTACCTCGACCAGGTGTGGAGCACCAAGTGGGGGGTGAATGAGAACTATGCCCGCGAACTGATGGAGCTGCACACCGTGGGCCGGGACGGCGGCTACACGCAGCAGGACGTGCACGAGTTCGCCCGCGTCCTCACCGGCTGGACCATCGATGCCAATCGCAACTTCCTGTATCGCGCCGACTACCACGACTTCAATGCCAAGACCGTCATGGGGATGGAGTTCCCCGCCCGCAATCCGGCCGGCGGAACGGCCGGAATGGACGAGGCGATGCAGTTCGCAGAGTACCTCATCCGTCACCCGTCCACCGCCCGATTCATCGCCACCAAGCTGCTGCGCTGGTTCATCCGCCCCGACCCCACGCCGGCGCAGGTGACCGCCGTCGCCGCAGCCTACGCATCGACAGGTGGCGACATCAAGGCGATGCTGCGGGTGGTGCTCACCCGCAACCAGCTCGCCAACGCCCCGGCCAAGCTCAAGCGCCCGTTCCACTACTACGTCTCGGCGCTGCGTACAACCAGCGTGACGGTCGATCCGTGGTCCAACTGGGGCGGCTCGGAGGGAGTGGGTGGGGCGCTGTGGGACCTCAACCACCAGCACTTCCAGTGGCAGACTCCCGACGGCTATCCCGATCGCGCCGAGTACTGGGCGGGGCTCATGGTCAACCGATGGAACGCCATGTCGTCGATCCTGGGCAACTGGGGGCAGCCCGGGCAGTATCCGCGCTTCACCGCGGTTCCGTGGATGGGGACGACGACGGCGACCGGGGTCGTCGCCGAGATCAACCGCCGCATGTTCGGTGGCGAGATGACCACGGCGCTCGCCACCGAGCTGACCAACTGGCTGCAGCCGGCGCCCACCAATCAGCAGCGCGTGCAACAGGCCGTGTACTATGCGACGTGCAGTCCTGAATTCCAGTATTACTGACCCGGGAGCCGTGATGACCGAGGATACCGAGGACTGCGGCTGTCGGGAATACCGCGAGCTATCGCGTCGTGGCTTCGTGACCGCCGCCGGGCTGAACGTGGCCGCGCTCGCGTTGCCGCAATGGCTTCCCCAGGTCAGCTACGCCGCCAGCGAGGACTCCACGCGCGACGTGCTGGTGTCGGTCTTCATGCGCGGCGGCGCCGACGGGCTCACCCTCGTCGCCCCGTTTGCCGATCCGGCGTACTACAGCGGTCGCGCCAGCATTGCCGTCCCCCGTCCGGACAGCTCGTCGCCCCAGCGGGGGACCGCGCTGGACAACTTCTTCATGCTCCCTCCCGGCATGGCCGCGCTGCGACCGGCGTACCTGGCCGACCAGCTGTGCATCGTGCACGCCACGGGGCAGAAGTCGACCACCTCGCGGTCGCACTTCGAGGCCGAGCGGTATCTCGAGGCCGGCAAGCCTTCCGACTACAGCATTTCCACCGGGTGGCTGGCCCGGCACCTCATGACCTCGGCGCCGGTCAACGCCACCGCGCCACTGCGGGGCATCTCGTTAGGGTGGGGGGGAACGCGCCTCACCCTCACCGGTGCGCCGAAGACGCTTCCCATTCCGCAGCCCGAGAACTACCGCCACCTCGCCCCCGACGAGAGTGTGCTGCAACGGATGTACTCGGCCGGTTGGGCCCCCGTGCGCGACGCGGGGACGGATGCCCTCCGCACCGTCAGCCTGCTGCGCAGCATCGCCTTCAACAGCTATCGGCCGGCCAACGGAGCGCAGTATCCCGACACCAACTTCGGGCGCGGCCTCCGCTCGCTGGCGGCGATCATCAAGGCCGACGCCGGGGTCGAGGCAGCCCACCTCGATATCGGCGGCTGGGACACGCACGCCAACCAGGGCTCCACGACCGGGCAGATGCACGAGCTCATGACCGACTTCGCCGGCACGCTCGGCGCGTTCTGGGCCGACGTCATGCAGGGGGCCGGGCGCAATAACGTCACCGTCGCCGTCGTCTCGGAGTTCGGGCGCAACGCCCGCGAGAACGGCTCGCTGGGGACCGACCATGGGCGGGCCAGCGTGGCGTTCTTCCTGGGGCCGGGGATCGCCGGCGGGCGGGTCATGGCGCAGTGGCCCGGGCTCTCGCGCGACGTGCTCGAGGATGGCCAGGACCTGCGCGTGACCATCGATCATCGCGACCTGCTGGCCGAGGTGGTGCGCCGCCGACTGGGAAACGCCAATATCGGCGCCATCTTTCCCGGCTTTGTCCCGGTGGAGCGCGGGATCACCAC
>Ga0138256_10005206_pt1 | contig 13796 bp, 14 predicted proteins | sample KNB2016incub_MG_FD_105486 | JGI IMG/M metagenome (GOLD analysis project Ga0138256, IMG submission 105486) | Active sludge microbial communities from wastewater in Klosterneuburg, Austria - KNB2014incub_MG | ecosystem: Engineered > WWTP > Activated sludge > Unclassified | place: Austria...
CAAGTCAAGATAAAATCATTTCTATCAAAGGCTTACAGAACGATCCGGTAAGATTTCGGTAGCACTTTGGTCCGGTCGGCCGGGTCGATCAGTTGCCGCTGTCCTGTTGCGCTTCGATGGCGCGCCACTTTTCGACATTCTTGTTATGCTCTGCCAATGTTTCGGCAAAGACATGCCCGCCCGTGCCATCTGCCACGAAAAACAGATACTCGGTCTTGTCGGGATTCAGCGCCGCCTCAATCGCGGAACGGCCCGGATTGGCGATCGGCCCCGGCGGCAGCCCATCGATCACATAGGTGTTGTAGGGCGTGTTCGACCTCAGCTCACTCTGCCTGAGGCCCCGTCCAAGAACGCCCTGCCCCTTGGTCAGCCCATAAATAACCGTCGGGTCAGTCTGAAGCTTCATCCCCTGCTCCAGCCGGTTCAGGAAGACGCTCGCCACCCGCGCCCGTTCTCCCGGCACGCCGGTTTCCTTCTCGACGATGGAGGCCATGACCAACGCCTCCTCCGGTGTCTTGTAAGGCAAGCCCTCCGCCCGCTTTTCCCAAAGCTCGGCCAGCGTCGCCGCCTGAATGGCGATCATCTCCGACACCAGATCGGCCCGCACCGCGCCGCGGGTCACTTCGTACTGCTGCGGCGCCAGCGTGCCCTCCTCCGGAACGTCCTTCAGATCACCTGTCAGGAAATCGACCCGGCTCAGCGCATCCACGACCTGCCAACTCGTGACGCCCTCCGCCAAAGTCACCTTCAGCCGCACATCCCCATCTTCGGCATATTTGGCATAGTCCGTCGGCACGCCATCCGCCACCGGGTCGAACTTCAGCACTTCGGTCAGCTTTTGCGTCGCGGGGTCCAACTCGCTCACCAGAACATCGGCGCCGTTCACGCCAATCCGGTAATTGATTTCGGTCCCGCAGGTCGACTGGCCAGTGCCAGTGATCGCCCCGACAATCGCCTCCATCGAGGCACCGGCGCCAATGAGGTAGGACCCGGCTTTCAGATCATTCGCCCGGCCAGAATAATCGGCACCCACCTTGAAGATATAGGGCCAGGCCACGGCCCCGCGCTCGGCCAGATCATCGGCGACCCGGCGCAGGTTAGACCCTTTCTCCACCTTCAGGCAGATGGCCTCGGCCAAGGGACCAGGACCGTTGAACTGCGTCTTTCCCCAGCCGACTATTGCCGCCAAGGCCAGCAGTCCCAAAATGGCGACCGTCAGGAAATTGGCGACAACATGCTTCCACATCAATCTTTTACCTTACCCAGAACCAGCGACGCATTGGTGCCGCCAAACCCAAAAGAATTGGACAGAGCCACATCGATCTTGCGCTTCACCGCCTTGTTCGGCGCAAGGTCAAGCTTCGGCTGAACCGCCGGATTGTCGAGGTTGATCGTTGGCGGCGCGATCTGGTCACGGATGGCCAGCACGCAGAAAATCGCCTCAACCGCACCAGCCGCGCCAAGCAGATGCCCGATTGCCGACTTGGTCGAGGACATGGTGGCACCCGCCGCCGCATCCCCCATCAGCCGTTCCACCGCCCCCAGCTCGATCGTATCGGCCATGGTCGAAGTGCCGTGCGCGTTGATGTAATCCACGTCCGCAGGCACCAGTCCCGCGCGGGCCAACGCCGCACTCATGCTGCGGAAGCCGCCTTCTCCATCCTCGGACGGCGCGGTGATGTGATAGGCATCGCCCGACAGACCATATCCCAGCACCTCGGCATAGATCTTCGCGCCACGTGCCTTGGCATGTTCATACTCCTCAAGCACGACCACGCCCGCGCCTTCGCCCATCACAAACCCGTCACGGTCAGCGTCATAGGGACGGCTGGCTTTTTGTGGTTCATCTGCGCGCTTGGTCGACAGCGCCTTGCAGGCGTTGAACCCGGCGATCCCGATTTCACTGATCGGGCTCTCGGCGCCGCCCGCCACCATCACATCCGCATCGCCCCACTGGATCAGTCGTGCGGCATCGCCAATGGCGTGGGCCCCGGTCGAACATGCGGTCACGACAGCGTGGTTCGGCCCCTTGAACCCATAGCGGATCGACACCTGACCCGAGATCAGGTTGATCAGCGCGCCGGGAATGAAAAAGGGGGAAACGCGCCTCGGCCCCTTCTCCTTGATCAGGACGGCGGTTTCGGCGATCGAGTTCAGCCCGCCGATCCCCGATCCGATCATCACCCCGGTGCGCTGGCGGCTTTCCTCGTCCTGCGGCGTCCAGCCAGCATCTTCGACCGCCATCTGGGCTGCCGCCATCCCATAAAGGATGAAATCATCCACCTTGCGGCGGTCTTTCGGCTCCATCCACTGATCAGGATTGAACGTGCCGTCAGAGCCATCGCCAAATGGGATTTCACAGGCATAGGTTGTGACCACGTTCGACGTATCGAACCGCGTGATTGGCCCAGCCCCGGATTGCCCGGCAATCAGCCGTTTCCAGGTTTCCTCCACCCCGCAAGCCAGCGGCGTTACCATACCCAGACCCGTGACGACCACACGCCTCATTCTGTGCCCTCATTTCCCAGTGCATCAGCGGTTTGATACACGGCAAATACCGGAACGGGAAGGCCCGTTCCCCTCGGGCGGCGGTCAGGCACCGACAGGCGCGCGCCTCAGATGAATTCCGCCACATGCCCCCGACGGGTCCGCGCCAGCGCCAGCGCCTCGCCCAGATCGACCGTCCGGTTGAAAAGCGCCCGCCCGACCAGCGCACCGGACACATCGCCCAGCAGCTGCAGGCGCGAAATATCGTCCAGTGACCTTACGATCCCACTGGCAATGACTGGCACCCTGGTCGAACGGGCAATCTGCTCGATCATGCCAAGCGACGCATCAGAGCCAGAAACATCAGCCGCAATATCGGTCACGACGATGGCGGCGAACGGGGTTTCAGCGAAAGCCTTGATGAACCCATCGGCCATATAGGCGCTTCGCGCCTTCCAGCCTTCAATCATTACATGGCCTTGCCAGACATCGACAGATAGCACGATCTGATCAACATGACGCTCGGCCAGTTCCTTGACCATATGCGGGTTTTGCGCGGCCAGCGTGCCCACGACGATCCGCCCCGCGCCATGGTCGATCCATTCCTCCACCCGGTCGCGCGACCGGAAGCCGCCCCCCAACTGCACCGGCAAACCGGCTTCGCGGATCAGCCGTGCCACCAGATCGCGGTTGGTATCCTCGCCCGCCACCGCGTCCAGATCGGTCAGATGCATCCATTCAGCACCCGCCTGAGCAAACTCCCGTGCCTTGGCGATGGGATCGACATGCCAGACCGATGCCTCTTCGATCTTGCCACGCGGCAAGCTCACACAACGGCCGTTCTTGAGTTCGATGGTGGGATAAATGATCATGGCAGTCCTCCCCGCGACAATGGTTCCGCGGCGGCCTGCCTTGAAACGATGCAGGGCCAGCGCTTCCTGATCTGAAGTCTAACGCGCAGCGGGCAGAAAGCACGCAAAATCGCGAGGCCAATGCCGCAGACCAGGCGCTTTGATCAGTCGCGGTTTCCCGGTACGACATCGCGCCGCAACAGCGTCACCGGATCACCCATATCCTCGACCTCGCGCAGCGGGCGGTAGCCCAGTCGCTTCGCAACCGCGAAGGATCCCGCATGGCCAACTTCGATCATCGCGACACTGCTGCCCCCGAAGGGCTGGGCATCGAACCAGGCGTGGGCCGCGCTCACCGCCTCGCGCCCAAACCCCTGCGCGTGCGCGTCAGTGGTCAGAGCCCATCCCGCTTCGGGCACTTCGTCGAAGTCCGCCCCAAGACCGCGCATCGCCCGAAAGAATCCGCACTGCCCCAGGAACCGCCCATCCGTCCGCCGGGTGATCGCCCATTGGCCGTATCCGTCAAGCGCCCAGCTTCCGGCGATCCGCAAGAACACGCCCCAGCTTTCCGCCTCTGGGCGCGGCTTTGCCCCGATGTAACGCACCACTTCTGGCTCCTGCCACACAGCAACGAAAGCCGGGAAATCCGCCTTCGTCATGCCCCTAAGAACCAGCCGTTCGGTCACAAGTTCAGGGATGTCGGTCATTGTCCGCATACACTTTCCGGGGCATAGTCGCCCCATTCGCCACACCAGAATTGTCTCAGTCGTGCCAGACAACCTTCGCCAACGAAACCATTTTTTGCGCACCTTGCGCATCGTCGCGCTGACAATTTTCGTCTGGGCTGCACTCGCCTATATCGTTGCCCCGGCGGGATGGCGGGTCTACGAAAATCTTGCCCTGCCCAAGGTCAGCGCCCTGCGCGCCAGAACCTCGGCCGGCATTCCGGGTGACGCGCTCAACATAGCTCTGATCGGCAGCGCAGCCGATCTTCTGGCGGCGATGGACCGGGCCTGTTGGGACCGCGCCGATCCCCTGTCTTTCAAAAGCAGCGTGGGCATCGCACTCAGCGTGGTCACGAAACGCCCCTATCCCACGGCACCGGTCAGCACGCTATTGTATCTTGGCCGCCCCGAAGATCTGGCGTTCGAGCGTCAGATTGGCGGAAACCCAGACCGCCGCCATCATGTGCGTTTCTGGCAGATTCCCCCGACAGAACCTCACGCGGTCCCGGTGTGGTTCGGCGCCGCGACCGAGGATGTATCGGTCGGCCTCAATCATCTGACAGGCCAGTTCACGCACCACATCGGCCCTGACATAGACGCCGAACGGGACGGGTTATTTGCTGCCCTCATCCAGGCCAGAGCGATTGGCACTTTGACGCAGATCGAAGGGTCAGGTGCCGTCGAACAGGGACGCAACGGCGAACATGACATGTTCTTCACCGACGGCAAGATTCGCGTCGCCCGGCTAACTCAGTCCCCGGGCCAAAATGAAAACGACACCCGCGAAGGGTGCCGTTCCTAATCGTCTGCAATGTTCTCAGGCTGCGGCCGAGATGAACTTCACCGCGTCGCCGAAGGTCTGGATGGTTTCGGCGGCATCATCCGGAATCTCGATCCCGAATTCTTCTTCGAACGCCATGACCAGCTCGACCGTATCGAGGCTGTCAGCGCCCAGATCATCGATGAACGAGGCGCTTTCCGTCACCTTGTCTCCCTCGACGCCCAGATGCTCGACGACGATCTTCTTAACGCGATCAGCGATGTCGCTCATGTTCAATCCTCTGCTTTGCGGGATTTCCCCGCTTTTCGGTTTCTCGCTCTGCCGGACGGATTTGATCCGCCTGAACAACTTTTACCGCAGCGCCTGACGAGGCACCCCGACAAATCCGCGCCGCCTATACCACAGTCTAGACCCGAGGCAAACGCTTTCGCAATGGCCATCGCGGCGACAAACTTCATTGTGCGGGTTCCAAAGGCAGACCGTTTGCAGCCCAGGCTTCGGTGCCGCCACGATACCAGAACACCTGCTCATAACCCAGGTGCCCTGCGCGCAATGCCGCATTGTACGAACTGCGATCTTGCATCCCGCCAGCAAAGAAAACCAATGCCGTCCGGGCGTTACCGCCGGTCTGTTCTTGCAGCCAGTTGGCAAGCGCGTTCTGGAACCCGTCGGTGATACTGCCGTCTGATCCGGCATCTGGCACCACCATCGCATTCGGGATCGTATCGCCGACACCGCGCGTGTCGATCATCAGCACTGGCCCGCCATCGTTCAAGATACCGGCCAGATCCTCGGTGGTGATGATCTGCGCCCGCGGGATCGCCGTGGGCGTCGGCCCCTTGTAAGGCGCCGGAAACAGGATCGACGTCGGCGGAACACCGTGGTCTTCCAACTCGTCGAACGCCATGCCACCGCCCTGCTGCTGCGGTTGAGGCTGGGTCTGGCCGCCCCCTGTCGAAAACGGGTTGTTCCCGCCGCCCGATGGCTCGGCAGGCTCCTGCGTTTGTGCAGGCCCGCCGACCTCGATGTCATGGATCATCGTGACGAGGTTTTCGATCAGGTTGTAGCACATGGTGATGCTGGCATCTTGCGGGCTGTACCAGGCATTCAGCTCATCACAGTCCCGATAGACCACGGTCAATGGTCGCGGCAGGACGAACGTGGTGCTGAGATCTTCGGCAAACCCGCGCAGCCCGTCCCCGAACTGTTCGGCAATCACCGTGCCCACCTTGCTGCGCGACGGTTCGAAGATCACTTCGATCTTCGCCCCGGGCGCATCGGCGGGCTGCAAGCCCTCTGGATGCCATTCCCCCACCCGCGTATGGGGGGCAAGAATGGTCTTCCAGGCCCGGTTTTGCTTGTTGAACTCCTCCTCGCAACGGCCAAGCGTGCGGTCGTCCAAGCCCACATCCTGCGCCAACGGCAAGAACACCGTGGGATTGCTGCCAAACATCACGCAAAACGTATTGCGGAACCGCTTCAGGTCGGCCGTATGTTCATCTTGCCAGGGCGCGCCCTCCGCGCCCTGCTGCTCCATCAGCTTGCCGCTGTAATACCATTGCAATGCGGCATAGGTCGCAACCCCCACCCCGATCGCATCGGTCTTCTCGTCACCAGAAGGGAAGTTCGTAGGCTCCGCCACGTGCAGCGCCGAGAAGATATCGACCGCATCCTCCTCCGGCCCGGTCGACGGGATTTGCAACTCGCCGATCAGCGCGTGGCCGAATTCATGCATGAAAATGCCGTTCGTCACCCCAAGATAGGCCGAAACGATACGCACGGAATCGCCTTCAAACCACGGCAAAGGCCCCTCGCCGGCAACATCCGGGCCTCCTCCGCCCGCGACAGTGCCACCGCCCGACGCGGTGGGCGGGGGCTGCTGCCCGCCCTGAGCCATGTCATTGATGGCAAAATCGGCCACATGGAAGTGCCCGCGTTCATAAGCCGCCACGCCAATCTGACCACCCTGTGTGGGGCTGTTTGTGACCTCGCCTAAAGTCTGTCCGTTGATCACGAACTGCGCCTGGCCGAGAAGTTCCACCAACTGGATCAGGTCGCTGCCGTCGAGCTTGGCAATACCTTTAAGGCGCGCCACCTCCTGCACGTCATCGCCGTTGAAACAGGTCAGCACCCCGTCGCCGGACCCGGCAATCTCACCGACACAGGACGCGCCCACATCGCGGTTTTGCAAGATGATGCCGACCGAGGATTGCGGGATATCGGCAAGATCCATGCCTGCAGGCGGGACAACGGCCGCGCTGACCTGCGTGATCCTGCCATCAGGGCCGGGCGGCCCGACCTCGCTCGCATATCCGAAGGAATCGCCTTTGCCGGCCGCGTTCTCCATGATGAACCAGCCGTCTTCAACCGCAATCTGCCAGCCATCGCGCAGGGGTTTGGTATTCACCACATCCGCAAGTGGTCCAATGATCTGCGCCAGCGCATCGTCGCCGCCCCCGGACGGCTCTTGGGGCTGCGTGCCCCCGCCCCCCGGCGGCGGCAGACCCGAGCCACCACCCGCCGTTTGGCCTTCTCCGCCTTCCGGCGGCGGCAGATCGGCAATCTGGAAAGCGGCGATCCCGAAAGTGCCCCGGTCATAAGCCATAACGCCGATGTCGGCACCAAGCGCGGCTTTGCCATCCAGATCACCGATCACCTGACCATTCAGGAAAAAGCGCGCGGCATGGGGAAATTCGACGAATTCGATCAAGTCGCTGCCGTCGAGCTTTGCCGCACCCTCGACCGTTGCGATCGGCTCATATTTGTCGTTCGTATAGCAGAACAGATTGGCTGCTGCCGTGGCGGTGATTTCCATCAGGCAACTGGCATTGTCCTGCCGGTTTTGCAAGAAAACGCCGACGCTGGCCGTATCATCTTGCGCATTTAGCGACACATTGACCGATACCTGCCGCCCATTGCCGGGCGCCGGACCGGCGGGCACAACCAGCGCCTGCTCCTCGTTGTCGCCCCGGCTGTTGCGCAAGACGAACCAGCCATCCTCGCTGCTGGCCTGCCAGTTCTGTCGCAACTGCGTGTCGACCACGTCGGCCAGCGGCCCCAGAAGGGCCGCGTCCTGCGCCCCTACCGCCTGCGCCAGACAAAGAAGAACCGCTGATACCCACGCTGATCGAGCTGTCATACAGCACTCCACCTACCAGTGCCCGCCACCGTTGAGCGAGGATTAACGGTTCCGACGGGCCTGGATCAAGGCGGATTCACACCATTGCCATGCCGCCGTTCACATGCAAGACTGCTCCGGTTACGTATCCGGCCTCGGCGCTCGCCAGATACAGCACCGCCGCCGCGATCTCGGACGGCTCGCCCATGCGCCCCGCCGGAACCTGGGTCAGGATGCGGCCCTTCTGTTCTTCGTTCAGCTTGTCAGTCATCGCCGTGGTGATGAAACCGGGCGCCACGCAATTGACCGTGATGTTGCGGCTCGCGACTTCGGCCGCCAACGACTTCGACATGCCGACCATTCCGGCCTTCGATGCCGCATAATTGCCCTGCCCCGGATTGCCCGTAGCCCCGACAACGGAGGAGATATTCACGATCCGCCCCCAGCGTGCCTTCATCATACCGCGCAGGACCCCCCGGCACAGGCGGAAGGTCGACGTCAGGTTCACATCGATGACCGACTGCCATTCGTCGTCCGACATGCGCATGAACAGATTGTCGCGGGTGATGCCCGCATTGTTCACCAGAATATCGACGGCCCCCAAAACCTCTGCCGCCGCCTTGGGCAGGGCCTCGACCGAGGCCGGATCAGACAGATTGCAGGGCAGGACGAAAGCCCGCTCGCCCAGTTCGGCCTTCAGCGCCTCCAAGGGCTCGACCCGCGTGCCCGAAAGGCCGACCTTCGCGCCAGCCCCATGCAGCATCCGCGCGATCTCGGCGCCGATACCGCCCGATGCGCCCGTCACCAAAGCCGCCTTACCTGTCAGATCGAACATGAATTCGTCCTCTTCTTCTTTGTCCAAATACCCCGGGGGTCCGGGGGCAGCGCCCCCGGGCGCTCTCTCTTCAGTCGCACTTCAGCCGTTCAGCGCTGCCACGTCCTCGGGCGTGCCGACGGCGCGGCACTCCGCTTCCTTCGCGATCCGGCGGATCATGCCCGACAGCGCCTTGCCCGCGCCCACTTCCCAAAATTCCGTCACGCCCTGCCCGGCCATCCATTCGACCGACTCGCGCCAGCGCACCGATCCCGTCACCTGCCGGACCAGAAGATCGCGGATGCGCGCCGGGTCACTGTTGGCCTCGGCCAGCACATTGGCCACCACCGGCACCAGCGGTGCCTTCACATCGACCCCCGCCAGCGCTTCGGCCATCGCGTCGGCTGCAGGCTGCATCAAAGCACAATGGAAAGGCGCGCTGACCGGCAGAAGGATGGCGCGCTTGGCGCCCTTTGCCTTGGCGATCTCCAAGGCTCGCTCCACCGCGCCCCGGTGCCCCGACACCACGACCTGCGCGGGGTCATTGTCATTGGCGGCCTGGCAGACCTCGCCCTGCGCCGCCTCGCGCGCCACCGCGTCAGCGGCCGCGAAATCGAGGCCAAGCAGCGCCGCCATCGCCCCCATGCCCACCGGCACCGCCGCCTGCATCGCCTGCCCGCGCAACCGCAACAAGCGCGCAGTATCGGCCAGGCTGATCGCGCCTGCCGCGCACAGCGCCGAATATTCGCCAAGGGAATGACCCGCGACAAAGGCCGCATCCGTCACCTTGACGCCTTCGGCTTCCAGCGCCCGCAGCGCGGCGATCGAAGTGGCCATCAGCGCGGGCTGAGCATTCCTGGTCAGGGTCAGACTATCCTGATCCCCTTCCCAGATCAGCGCAGACAACTTCTCGCCCAGCGCGGCATCCACCTCGTCAAACACAGCCCTTGCCGCCGGATAGGCATCGGCCAGCGCCTTGCCCATGCCGATCACCTGCGCGCCTTGTCCCGGAAATACGAATGCCTTGCTCATGTCGGTCCCTCATGTCTTTTGTCCGGCATACCGCGCTGCCCGCCTTCCTGCAACGCACACATTGACTGTGCGGCATCGCGGTTTCGTCGCCGATTGCATCGCGATAGTGTGACCGCGTTACAAAACAGGACACCTTATATGCCGCTTCACAATTCTCCCTCCGGTTACGGCAGCGTCCTGCGCATGCTGCACTGGCTAACCGCACTTCTTATCCTTGCCGCTATCGGACTTGGCCTTTATCTGGAAGACCAGCCGACCACGACCGACGCCGAAGTGGCGCGCGTCGCGGCGCTCTTTTCCTTGCACAAGACCATCGGCGTCACAGTCTTCTTCGTCGCGCTCGCGCGCATCTTGTGGGCCATGCGGCAGGTCAGGCCACGCGCGCTCCATCCCGAACGGCGGCTTGAGACATTTGCGGCGGAAGCCGTCCATGTCGCCCTCTATGGCGCCATGCTCGCCATGCCGCTTTCTGGTTGGATCGCCCATGCCGCAACCACCGGCTTTGCCCCGATCCTGTGGCCCTTCGGACAGTCCCTGCCCTTCGTGCCCAAGTCCGAAGCCGTGGCCGGGATCTTCTCGACCCTCCATGGCATCGCTTCCAAGATTCTGATCGTATCGTTGATCTTGCATGTCGCGGGCGCCTTGAAGCATGCACTGATCGACCGCGACGCAACGCTGGTCCGCATGATCAGCGGATCAGGCCCCCTGCCGCCCGATGCGCCGCATCGCCATGGTCCTGCACTCCTTGCGCTGGCGGTCTGGGCGCTGGTGATCACGGGCGGCCTGGTGATCGGCGCCAATCGCCCGGCAGAACCCGCCGTCACGCCCGAGGCCGCCGCCGCAGAACCCGGCGCAGGCAACTGGGCCGTCGAAAGCGGCACGCTGACTTTCACCGTCCGCCAGATGGGGGCCGAGGTTCAGGGCAGCTTCACCGGCTGGTCTGCCGACATCACCTATGACGAGGCAAGCCGCTCTGGCGCAGTGCGTGTCACCATGCCCCTGTCCGGTATGTCGCTTGGCGCCGTCACCCAGCAGGCCGCGGGCGCTGAGTTTTTCGATGTCGCGGCGCACCCCGACGCAACCTTCACCGCTGATATCGCCGACAAGGCGGGCCAACTTGTCGCAAGCGGTACACTTTCCTTGCGCGGCAAAGACGTGCCGGTCGAATTGCCCTTCGACCTGGCTCTTGAGGGCGACCGGGCAACAATGACCGGCAAGGTCAACCTCGACCGGCGCGGTTTCGGCATGGGGCCAAGTTACCCCGACGAAACCACCGTGGGCTTTGCGGTGATCGTCGATGTGAACCTGAACGCCTTGCGCAAATAGCAACGAGTCTCCTAGCCACCAAACATCAAAAAGCCGCCGGGCAAGCGCCCGACGGCTTTGTTTTCAGCCCCTGCAGCTTACTGCGCCTTTTGCGCTTCGATGGAGATCGAAACCGCCACTTCCTCGCCGACGAAGGGCGAGAACATGCCAAGGTTATAGTCCGAACGGTTCAGCGTGGTCGTCCCGCTAAACCCGGCCCACGGCAGTTCTGCCATCGGATGCTGCCCCGCCTGATTGAGCGTTGCGTCCAAAACCACGGGCTTGGTCACGCCGTTCAGCGTCAGATCACCGGTGATCTTGGCGGTTTTCTCACCCGTCACTTCGATCGCGGTCGAGGTGAAAGTGACCACTTCGTCATCGGTCGCATCGAAGAAGTCGGGCGACATCAGATGGTCGAACCGCTCCTGCCAGCCGGTCAGCATCGTCTTGACCGGAAAAGACACCGTCACCGACGATCCGGCCGGGTTTTCCTGATCAAACATGATCTCGCCATTGAACCCCGAAAACATCGCGGTCGTGGTCGAAAAGCCAAGGTGGCTGTAGCTGAAGACGATCTGGCTGTGACCGGGGTCGAGCGTGTATTTCTCCGGGGCCGCGACGGCGGCGCCCGCCAGAAGCCCAAAGGCCAGGGTGGTAGCGACGAATTTCATGCATATGCTCCTAAGCGCACGTTTTTGAACGTCGGTTTGATCGCCGCGCCCTGCAGAGGGGGCAATTGGCGAATTGCCCACAGGCCTTGTTCACGCCTGAACAGTACAATAATATTACCGGGGTGAGGCGCAGCGCCCGCCTTGACGCTGTCGCGTTGACCACCTTTGCCGCACTTGCATCTGGCGCGCACATCTGTATAAGGCCCCATCCTTCTGCACTTCATGCAACCGGCGAAGCCTCTCCTAACGGGTCAGCAGAAGGTTTGACCCGCCCGTGAAGCCGCCCGAGACGAAAAGGGTTCCCATGCCGCTTTACGAGCATGTCCTTATCGCGCGTCAGGATCTGTCCAACGCGCAGGCCGAAGGCCTCATCGAACATTTCTCCACGGTTATCGCGGACAACGGCGGCAAAGTCGTTGGCACCGAATACTGGGGCGTCAAGACGATGGCCTACAAGATCAACAAGAACCGCAAGGGGCATTACGCCTTCCTGCGCACCGATGCGCCCTCGCCCGCCATTCAGGAAATGGAACGTCTGGCCCGTCTGCATGACGATGTGATGCGCGTGATGACCATCAAGGTCGACGCGCACGAAGATGGTCCCTCGGTGCAGATGCAGAAGCGTGACGAACGCTCCGAACGTGGCGACCGCCCCGATGGCGACCGTCCGCGCTTTGACCGTGGTGATCGTGGTGGCGACCGTGGTGGCGAACGCCGCTCGTTCGGCGACCGTCGCTGATCCCGGCTTGTTGAAAGGAATCTGACAAATGGCGAACAAACCCTTCTTCCGCCGCCGCAAGGTCTGCCCGTTCTCGGGCGACAATGCGCCGAAGATCGACTACAAGGACGTGCGTCTTCTCCAGCGCTACATCTCTGAGCGCGGCAAGATCGTTCCTGCCCGCATCACCGCCGTCTCGGCCAAGAAGCAGCGCGAACTGGCCCAGGCCATCAAGCGCGCCCGCTTCCTCGCCCTGCTGCCCTATGCCGTGAAATAAGGAGCGACCGAAATGCAAGTCATCCTTCTTGAACGTGTAGCCAAGCTTGGCCAGATGGGCGATGTCGTCAAAGTAAAAGACGGCTATGCCCGCAACTTCCTGCTGCCCCAGGGCAAGGCGCTGCGCGCGTCGGACGCCAACATCAAGTCGTTCGAAACCCAGAAGTCCCAGCTTGAGGCCCGTAACCTCGAGACCAAAAAAGAAGCCGCTGCCGCTGCTGAAAAGCTTGACGGTCAGCGCTTCGTGGTCATCCGCTCGGCCTCCGACGCAGGCGCGCTTTATGGTTCAGTCACGCCGCGTGACGCTGCCGACGCCGCGACTGCAGCGGGCTTCTCGGTCGATCGTAAGCAGGTTGTCCTGATTGCGCCGATCAAGGAACTGGGTCTGCACGACGTTCGCGTCGTCCTGCACCCGGAAGTTTCAGCAACGATCACCATGAACGTCGCGCGTTCGCCCGAAGAGGCCGAACTGCAAGCGTCCGGCAAGTCGATCCAGCAACTCGCGGCGGAAGCCGAAGCAGAGGCTGATTTCGAAATCGCCGAACTCTTCGACGACATGGGCGCAGCAGCAGCCGAAGAATAACCGAGCCTTCCCCCCGTGGGGGAAACTGGGCCGCGCGATGGGAAACCTTCGCGCGGCCTTGTCGTTTTCAGGCCACGCGTCGCGGTACGCGGGCAAAGGGGCTCAGCGCCAGCCATGACTGGATGGTTCGCGCCAGTGCGGGGTCACCGTCGATGGAAAGGTCGCCGCTCTCCTGCTCTTTCTTCAGCGTCGACAGTCCCATCCAGATCATGGTCATGCTGCGCAGACTGGACTGGAGCAAGAGGTCCGTCTCGAACCCCGGATCGGTGCTGCACAGGTCGGCCTTGCCGCCCTCAACCACAATCCACCAGTTGCGATCCTTCTCGGAAAGCTCGGGGTACAGAAACTGTATCGTGCAACGCCGGTCGGGCACCGCGCGCAGATCAAGCCCGCGGCGCATGTCCCACATCAGCAAGGACGGGTCGAGATTGCGCA
>Ga0138256_10005207_pt1 | contig 13793 bp, 12 predicted proteins | sample KNB2016incub_MG_FD_105486 | JGI IMG/M metagenome (GOLD analysis project Ga0138256, IMG submission 105486) | Active sludge microbial communities from wastewater in Klosterneuburg, Austria - KNB2014incub_MG | ecosystem: Engineered > WWTP > Activated sludge > Unclassified | place: Austria...
AGGAAGTGCATTGGGTTTATTGAAAAACAACATTTCTTCATTTATAATTTATGGCAACCTGAAAGTAAAAGTTTATTTGAATAATGAGGATCTCTCTGGTTATAACTATACTTTCAACGAAAGTACTAGTTGTCTTTCCAGCACATATAATGACAAAATCAGTTCACTAGTAATTGAATATGATTACAATCAAGGTTATAACAATGGCAACAACAATAATAGATATAATAACAATTATGGAGATAATTATGTAAACATTTACTCCACTTGTAACTATAAAGGCAATAGCCTGCGGCTTGCGCCAGGTGAATATCAAGGCAATAAGTTAGGTATACTAAAATCCACTATTTCATCTATTAAAATTCCTTCAAACCTTCAGGTAAAAGCGTATATAAGTAGCGACTATTTGTCTGGAAATTATTATACAATTTCTGAGGATATTAGTTGTATGACAAGTACATTGAATAATAAAATCCGTTCTTTAGTTATTGAAGAAAAAAATCAGGCTTCAAATTATAACTACAATCAGAACCCGTCTATAAATTCAAGAGTTACAATTTATGTAGATGGTAATTATAAAGGTCAGGCTGTTTCGTTACTTCCGGGAACTTATAGTTCAATGTCGCAAATAGGATTTCCTGATAACGCATTAAGCTCATTATCTCTTCCTGAAGGATTTAAAGTAGTTCTATACGAGTTTGAAAATTTTGGCGGGAAAAAATATACAATTAATCAATCTAAATCAGGTTTTAGTTTTTCGGGATGGAACGATAAAGCATCATCAATTGCTGTTTACAGAGAACAGTAGTGAATAAAATAAAGGCTGTTTTTTGCAGCCTTTATTTTTACAGTTAGTATTTTATGCGTATTCTTCTTTTTCAGTTTTACTATATTCATCAATAAGCTTTCGCTGTAAATCAAATGGTACAGGCTCATAAGCTTTAAACTCCATTCTAAATTTTGCCCTACCCTGTGTAATAGATCGAATGGATGAGGAATACCCATCCATTTCTGCCAGTGGAACTTTAGCTATAATTTTTTGAAAATGCCCTTCGCTGTCTATTCCTTCCACAATTGCACGGCGACTTTGCAAATCACCCATTACAGAACCTGTAATATCCTCCGGACATAAAACTTCTACATGATATACCGGTTCTAAAATTTGTGGATCAGCCTGTTGAAATGCCTGCCGAAATGCCTGTAAGCCAGCAATCTTAAATGAAATGTCATTACTATCAACAGGATGCATTTTACCATCATACACACTTACCCGAATATCCCTTGCGTAAGAACCTGTCAATGGTCCATTATGCATTTTCTCCATTACCCCTTTTAAGATGGATGGAAGAAATCTTGTATCTATTGCGCCTCCAACTATACAATTATAGAAAACCAGTTTGCCTCCCCAATCCAAATCATGCACATCTTTTGCCCTTACGTTTAAATCCTTTGGTTCCGGCATTCCTTCATACCATGGTTCAATCCGCATAAACACTTCGCCAAACTGACCGGCACCACCACTCTGTTTTTTATGACGATAATTCGCATCAGCCATTTTACGAATAGTTTCTCTGTATGCAATTTTTGGTTTTACAAATTGTACATCCAAACGATGCAAATGTTCAATTTTCCATTTTGCTACCGCCAAATGCATATCTCCCTGACAATGAATTAAAGTTTGTTTTAATTCTGAAGAAATCTCTACCAATAAAGTTGGGTCTTCTTCCCGCAATTGATGTAATGCTTGCGAAAGCTTCTCCTCCTCTCCTTTTTTCAGCGATTCAATTGCTACAGTCATATTATAAGAAGGAAATTCAATTGATGGCAACTCATAATTTTTCCCTTTTACATGTAATGTATTATTGACATGTGTATTTTTTAGCTTCAATGTTGCACCAATATCACCTGCAACTAATTCATGAGTAGAGGTTCTTTTATTCCCTTCAACTAAGAACAATTGATTTATCTTTTCCGAAACACCAGTACTTTCATTCTCTAATTCCATTCCAACTTTTATTGTACCCGAATACACTTTAAAGAAAGACATCTCTCCTACATGCGGTTCTGAAATCGTTTTATAAATAAACATACAAGCTGGACCATTAGCATCGCAAGTAAGCTTTTCGCCATTCTTTGTAGTTTGTGAAGGAATTTCATTTGCACTAGGGCAAACATTATCAATAAAACCCATCAGTCTGCCACTACCCATATTTCGTTCGGCCGATAAACAGAATAAAGGAAACAAGTCATGATTAATCATTGCTTTTTTTAAGCCTTCCTTCATTTCATCTTCATCTAATTCGCCTTTATCAAAATATTTCTCCATCAGCGTCTCATCATTGCTGGCTATTGCTTCGATTAATTCTTTATGCAATTCATCTGCTTTCGCCTTTTCATCATCAGGTATTGACAGCTTTTCAGGTTTCCCTCCATTATTATTAAACTTATACATTGTCATGCGTAGCACATCAATGATTTCATGAAAACCAACTCCTGTCTGATGCGGGTACTGTACCGCAACAACTTTATTTCCAAAATGTACTTTTGCTTCTTTTACAGTTCTATCAAAATCGGCATTGTCATCATCGAGCTTGTTTACCGCAAATATCATTGGCGTTTTAAACTTCTCTGTGTATTCCCAAATTATATCTGCGCCTACCTCCACTCCCATCATTGCATTAAGCAACATAACACCGGTATCCGCTACCCGTAATGCTGAAATTACTTCTCCCACAAAATCATCATAACCGGGAGTATCCAGTATATTTATTTTGTAACCTCGCCATTTTGTATGTAGTAGTTTGCTGAAAATGGAATTACCTCTTTCCTGTTCTAGTTCATGGTAATCACCTGTGGTGTTTCTTTCGGATATATTGCCCCGACGGCTGATGAGACCAGCTTCGAATAGCATACATTCCGCTAATGTTGTCTTACCAGCACCGGCATGACCCAGCAAGACAATGTTTTTTACATGTGAGGTATCAAATTCAGGCATGACAATCTATTTAAGTGATAAAAATTGAATCGTCTTTTGAATCCAATGGGTAAGAAAAAGACAAAGCCTCTTTACACACAGAAATTAATTATTTCTGACGCTGTTTTGAGATAACAAAAAAGATAATCTAAGTACTTTTTATAAACTCCTTGAATTCGCTGCGCAAATCTTCCAACGTTTGTAACATATTCTGGTACTCTTCATGCAAACTTTCGTGCCGAGCATAACTGTCTTCATTTGCATGACCATTAAATGCAACTTTTTCAAAGTTTATTTTACGATCATGTACTTTGATTGCCTGTTTTAGATCATGAATGTTAATAAGCTGAATATGGAATTGATTGTGGAGGTGTTCTACGTCCTGAAGTTGTTCTTTGGAGAGTGATTTTCCGGCTATTTCCCGGAGTTTAGTTTCGTCATTATTAAGTTGTTCCCTATGTTGACGAAGTGTTTCTCTCCAAACGCTACACTCCCCGGAAAGCTGTGAAATGTCTACCTGAACCATGTTATAAAATTTTAGTGCCTGCCAAAAAAGCAAACAAATTAAAAATAGATTTACTAAAATTTTTTTCGTGGGTGGGGATTCGAAAACTGGTCTTTAATTCTCGGTAGTAAAGTAAGAAAGAAAACGGGAAATGCAAATAAAGTAAGGCATATTTTTTCAACAGAAAATACTTGTATTGCTAAAATAGCTATATAATATAAAGCATATTAAAAGAATTATCAATGTGATTCAACCTTTTGGCCGTCAATTAAAGAAAAACCGCCTCAAATTATTGTTTGAGGCGGCAAAAAAGGAAAGGTTAATGGTGGTTGCTTTAATAAATTACTTCTTTTTAATTTTTAGTTCAAATTCTCCTTCTGTTATTCCAGCGGGGGATGATACGCCAATAAGAATATTATAGGTTCTGCCAGTGGGGTTACTAAATTTTACATACCGTTCGCTAAATTGCGTTTTACCTTTCCATTTTCTGTCCCATTTATAATCAGCCTCACAGGTAATGCAACTCGGAAGATTAGGCACCATCGTATAATTGTCCGCTCCCTGCATATAGGCATAAATACTAAGATTGGCCGTATCATTTGTCGGCTTTACACTAATTATCAATTCTGTTCTAGAGAATATAGTAGTTGCAAAAAAAACATGATTACCTCGAAACTTAGGATTTTGAAAAGATACAAAACAAGCATTTGAGCTATTGGCAGCCCAACTGAGGTCTTCCATTATTTCTCCATCAGCTAAATTTCCTTTTACAATAGTTGAATCACTTTGTACACCTTCAACCACTTTTACATTTGACGGCCATTGTGCTAATGAAACACTATGTATAAAAAAGACAGACAAGGCTATAGATAATATTTTTTTCATATTATAAGTTTTGGTGAATAAATATTAATTCCAATCAAGTGCCTTACTATCGGCTGATTCAATAAAACTACCATTAGCTATAAACCTTACAGTAATCTGATATCTTCCGGAATTAGGTGGCGGATCAAACCTGATTTTAAAACCAGCTGTTTCACCTGGTGGAGTCATAGCGCCGGATGTCATATAATGTCTTTTTGAAGTTTTAAAGGATTTATTAACTTCAGATTGATTAGCGTCACGAGGTCTTACTTTGACTATAATTTCCAGCCAAACCTTGTCTTTATCCCAACCACATGATCCTGTGTTTTCTACAGTAATCATAAAATCTTCGGTTGTTCTTGCTTCCAATTTGCCACTCATTACTCTTATGTCGCTGGCGTCAAATTCTGCTTTGGTTTCGCAAGGACATTGTGCCTTTGCTGTATAAATGCACAATAATAATACTGTAATTGATAATATTTTTTTCATAATAACTGATTTTAGATAAATTTTATTTGCCCCAATTAACATCTATATCCACATCATCTTCTGATATTGTTTCATTGTTATAAGTTATATAGAATTCAAATGTGTATTTGCCATTAACCTCTGGCCATATTAATTCTATAGGCTTAAATTCTCCTATCTTACCGGGCAACACTGTTGCACTTAAATCTGTTTTGCCCGACAATATTTCCCGATCAAACTTTTTGGCAGATTTAGGACCACTTTTAAGTACCCACTCTAGCTTTGCTTTCCCCCTTTCCCATCCACAAGTACCAGTATTTTTTGCTTTAGCCCTTATAGTAAGGTTAAGATCAGAAGAACTACTTTGACGAATCGTAAAATCAGATTTAGTAAATTTTGCTTTCAGGTCGCATAGTGGAGTAGCAGAACTAAATATTATTCCGGATAATACACAAACAAAGAATAGTTTCAGGTTCATAATAGAAGTTTTAATGAATAATACGTTATGATTTTTTAAAAGTATTTTATTCGTTTACACATCTAATGACCTAAATGGGTGATTTTGAAAAATGGAGCAACTTGTCATTTTTCCTTTTTTTAATCGATTTCAAAATAAATAAGTTTTCTAAGCAGATAGTTGTAGCTATATAAAAAAGGGACTCATTAGTTAATGAGTCCCTTTTGCTTTTTATTATTTTAAAATCTAGTTTTTTCTCACTCTTGTTTTCTGCGCTTTTACTTTCCCTTTAGGACCTTTTACAGTAGTAGTTGTTTTTGTTGCCGATTTTCCTCTTGGCCCAGTTACTGTAGTTTTAGTTCTTGTTACTCGGTAGCGGCTTACAGATGCAGCATGTCTTGTTCTTACGGTAACTGAGCTGGCTCTAAACGGAGTATATACTTTATGGGCTCTTACTACTCGATGTGTACCTACAATTACAAATTTTCTATGATGAACTACGCATCTTGGATGCCATACATTCCAACGATAAGGTTTCCACGGTTTCCACCAATTGGGATAAGAATTCCAACGCCAAGGAGAAATCCAAGGACGATAATTTACGCCATATACAAAACGAACAGATGGCCAGAACCATACATTTACAATTATGCCATTATCAGAAAAATTGTAGCCAGCATTCGGGCCACTAAGGTTAGAAGTGTTACTCCAGTTAATAAAGGCATTATCCTCTCCTCCATCTGGCTCTACAATTGTTTGTTCACCATAAATATCTTCATCGCCAATTATCTGTGCTATTGCAGTTTCATTGCCAGTTTTTTCCAGTTCAATAACTGCAATATCCTGATTTTCTGAAGCTGAGACAGCTACTTGAAGCACAAATACATGAACATCCTTATCCATTTTGGAAACTACTCTTACATAATCAATTTCCCCATCTTCATTAAGGTCAAGATTATTCACATTGTTATCTTCTGTGTTTAATAATTTTTCAAAATCTTCTGGCGAAGTAGCTTTCTGAAACATAGCCAATGCACCTTGCAAATCAAAATTATCACCGGGCAAACCGGTAGAATCTGAATCGGATGATTGAGCCTGGATACTGTTAAATGAAAAAATAGCTAAAAAAATAAATAGTAAGTGAGAAAATTTCTTTTTCATAAAAAATGATTTTGTTTGTGACAAAAGAATATTAAGAAAGTTTAATTTCATATAAAATATTTTCATTATTTAGTTTGACATATTTCTTATCATTTCAACTGTACATTCATTCACCCGTTTATTAAAGGCATCTTCCTGTTCCTTATCTCTTATAATCTTTCCCCAATTTTCACCTTGGATTTTAGAACATTCCAGCCTTAGTTTTTTGGTTTCTGGAGCCGAACTTGAAAGCCCATGTAATTTTTGCTTGCATTCACAAACTTCATTAGCAAGTGCAATACCGTCAGTTTTCTTTTTACCACCGCATGAAAACAGTACTAGAGATAAAATTGTAATAATTGTAATAATTTTCATTTTTAAATTTTTAAGGATAGTTTAATTCATAACTATAAGAAAATATTAATTAGAGCACAGCTTTGATTTGTCTGAAAATGAATTAATAAAATTAACTGCATCCTGATCCTGACGTACAGTTATATCAAGATTTACAAGCTTTAATTTTACTTGTGGCACTCCTTCTTTATACCCATCATTTGCGGATATAGTACCAATCATAGTAATTGCCTTATCCAAAACTCCTTTAATGTAGATATATGATTTGGAAGTAAGACTTGTTGTTGAGTAATTCTTACAATACTGATCCTTATACTTCATGTCTCCACCAAAAGCTTGTTTAACAGCTTTATCATACATCTCTTTTCCCTGCCAAGAAAATTGAGTTTTACTTCCATCTACCATTAAATGCGGCGCCAATGTTTTCAACATGGCCGCTTTTAGTAATTCCGGATTGCCATTCCGTAATAAGTCATGAAAAAAATCTGCCATTTCTCTTGCACTGCTAAAATCAGGCACAATCAATTCTGGCAGTCCGGCAACTTCTTTTAATGCCTCTTCTTCTGCCAAAGTATAAGCCAGTGTCCTTTTTTCCAGTTCTCTCATTTTCCCTTCAGTCACTTCCTGTGTTGATAAAACTTTTGTATTAGCCGCACCAGTTGTAGCCAAGAAAGATTTCCAAGGATCTTTTATATTATCTCTGTATAGACGAACCTCGTATTCCTGTTCTACTGTTTGAATAGTGGTATTAGATTCGATTACATCTGCATTTATTTTCATGAAGAATAAAACCTGATTAGGATTACTCCAGGTAAAGTTTTTATCCTTTGCTAAAGTCGGTCCGCTATTCAGCTTTACTATTCTTCTAAACATATATCCATAAAACTTTCCCCAGTCCGATGAGATCATTTTTTCAATATCTGCTTCTGTTGGATTAGGTATTCCTTCCCATTCATTATAGCCGGTTCTGAACTTCTGATAAGAATATTTAGCAGCACCTACATATTGATAAACAGCATCTCCAACTACTTTTACTACTAACCCAGGATAGTCTTTAGATTTTAACCTGATATGAACACCTCTTACATATTCCCAATTGCCCGAAGAAGAATTCCACTGCCTAGTTCCGGTGGTCTTCGTAAACTTTATATCAATTGTATTTGGGCTTGTTAAGTCTTTTCTAATTACTGCATCTGAAGGTTGTGCCATTGAAAATAAAGACACTGATAAAAGCCAAAAAAGAAACAGATTTTTTTTCATCTTGATTAGTTTATTACAGTTAACAACATAAAGTTGTTATCAAAATATATTAATCATCTTACCCTTTGGGGTGATTTTTAAACCTTCTTTTCCAGTAGTTCCCTAAGTCTAGCAAGTACAGTAGATCTGGAGTCGGCATCAAGCTTCATATAAATGTTCTTGATATGCGCCTTAACAGTATTAATAGAAACAAAAAGGGTTTCCGCTATCTGGTTGTTCGTTTTGCCATCGTAAATAAGCCGGGTAACTTCAAATTCCCTGTCAGATAATTTATTAGTGAGAACGGAATTAATTTTTTCCAGTGTAAGCTCTGGAAAAAGGTGTTTATTTTTTTGGGTATGATTAAAAAGAGCAATTTCTAATGTAGCATATAAACCAGCATCGGTAAAAGGTTTTACTATATAACCAGCTGGCTCAGTATTTTTAGCATGTAACAAAGTAATTTTATCGGAATATGAAGTAAGGAAAACAAAAGGCAAGGAATATCTTTCATTAATTAATTTAGCTATTTCTATTCCTTCTTCCCCACCATTTAGGTTAATATCTAGCAAAACAAGGTCAGGTAAGTTTTTTTTCAATTCACCCAACGCATCTTCCATTGAATATGCAATTCCAGATACATTAAAATCGTTATTCGCTAATGCAGTAGCGATATCTTCTGCTATCAATGGTTCGTCTTCTACTATTAAAACTCTTACTTCACTCATACGGTTGAAGGTTTATAATTTTTAATTGCAATTTCAACTTTTGTTCCGTCATCAGTAAATGTCTTTAACTCCCCTTTTAACTTTTGAATGAAAGCATTAATCATTCTATACCCAAATGTAGCTTCATACTTTTTTTGAAAATCGTCCGGAAGACCTACCCCATTATCAAATACTTTTAGATACAAAGTATTATTCTCTTCTTTCAATATAATTTTTACAGCCCCAGTTTTTTCACCCGGAAAACCATATTTAAGACTATTGGTAATAAGTTCATTAAGAATTAATCCCAGCGGAACAACTGTGTCAACATCCAGATTTAACGATTGAATTTCTTTTATCAATTTTATTCTTGTCGGGTGAATATTATAAGATTCAAATAAATTCTCACATAATTTGCTGATATAATCGTTTACATCAATGCCTGTAAGATTATCCTCCTGATAAAGATTCTGATGTATCAACGCCATTGATTGCACTCTGTTCCGGCTGTCCTTCACAGCTTCCTGGGCCTGCTCATCTTTTATATAATGTGATTGCAGCTTTAATAAACTTGAAACAACCTGCAGGTTATTTTTTACCCTGTGATGTATCTCTTTCATTAAAATCTCTTTCTCCTTTAAAGATTTTTCAATAATTGTATTTTGTGCTGCCAGCTGCTCTTTTTTCTTTCTATTCGACGTAAAGGCTTTGTAAGCAAAAAAAGCCAACCCAAGAAAAAGAACGGAAGCAATTATAAAATAGTTTCTTTCCTTTTTCCGTCTTTGTGCAATTGCAGTTGTAACGGTGTTCTGTGTATTAAGCTTTTCAATTCTTCTTTCCTTTTCGGCAGTCTCATAAACGGCCGCCATCTCATTTATTTGTCGGCTATTTTCAGTATTCAGCAAACTCTCACTTATCTGTTTGCTTGAATCAGCCAGTTCATAAGCACTTTTAAAGTTGCCCGAATTAAATGCGTTTCTTGAAAGTTTCTTATAGAAAACCATTTCCTGCTCATGTTTGGAAGATTTTTTAGATAGCTCCAATCCTTTTATATAATAGCTTTCTGAAATTTTATACTGCTGTTTGTTTGAATAAATATCCCCCAACGACTCATAAATTGTAAATAAATTAGTTGAGTAGTTATTTATGATTGACTTTTTTTCTGCTTCCACTAATATGCCCATTGCAGCTTCATATTTTCCAAGATTAACCAAGGCTGCACCAATATTACCTTCCGCACTTACTATATCAGATGCAGCATTAATTTTCTTTGCTTGGCTTAAAGACTCTTCTGCAAAAATCAAAGCACTATCATATTTTCCCTGGCTATGATATGCACTGCCGATATTAATTAAAGAATTTAAAATACCCTGTTCATCATTATTCTCTTTTTTTATTGCAAGTGATTTTTGATAATATAAAGCTGCATTTGCATAATCTTTTCTTGCCCTGTAAACCAGACCTATATTATTATATGAAATGGCGATGAAACGCTTATTCCCGAGTTGTTGCCTCAATCCGAGTGCCTCAAGATGATTGCGGATTGCCAGTTCATAATTTCCTCTAAAATAATAGGCAATTGCAATATCACTTAAAACATGAGAGGCCCCATCAATTTTATTGATGGAGCGATAAATAGATAGCCCTTCATTTAAGTATTTAAGACATGAGTCCAGCTTATCCAAATAGTCATAAGAAACACCAATAGTCTGATTTCCCATCGCAATTTTTACCTTATCATTTGTTTTCGAAGCATATCGGTATGCCTCTTTTGCATGGTAAAGAGCACTATCCGGATTTGTATCCCAAAGCTGCTCTGTTATTAATCTATTAGCTTCAAATAAAACAGTATCCACTTTTGATGCCGAGATGATATTTTTTAATGAGTCTATTTCGCTGTTCTGGGCGGCAATATTCAATGAAAAAAGTAATTGGCAGATTAAGAAAGGTAGCAGTTGTAAACGCATAGCTAAATGTACTTATAAAAGTGATAAACTAAAATAAGGCTAACAAAACTTGCCATTATTACCTTTTAGGGTGAATTACAGGGCTCTTACTTAGTAAACACTGAGTATAATTTAATAACTTGCCGCTCCGTTATACTTACAACTTGATTTCTCAAACTACGATACAACAAATACTTGGCCGCCTCGATATTATCGATACAATCGGCGGCTTTGTGAAACTCAAAAAAAGAGGTAGTAATTACCTTGGGCTATGCCCTTTTCATAATGAGAAGACACCTTCTTTTACGGTTTCGCCAAGTAAGGAATTATATAAATGCTTTGGATGCGGACGTAGCGGCAATACGATCAGCTTCATTATGGAGCATGAAAAATACAGCTATGTGGAAGCCTTGAAATGGCTGGCTAATAAATACGGAATTGAGATTGAAGAAATTTTTCAAACTGACGAACAAAAGCAAACGCAGTTAGCAGCTGATAGCCTTTTTATCATCAATGCGTTTGCGCAGCAATTTTTTTCTACCCAATTATTTGAAACCGAGGAAGGGCAAGATATTGGATTAGCTTATTTTAAAGAAAGAGGTTTCAGAGAAGATATTATTAAAAAATTTCAGCTTGGTTATTCGCCAGAGCAAAGAGATGCTTTTACCAAAGAAGCAATTGCCAAACAGTATAATACTGATTTACTTTTAAAAACGGGATTGGTTGCTAATCGCAATGACCAATTGATGGATAATTATCGGGGCAGAGTAATTTTCCCGATTCATAATCATAGTGGCAAAGTTTTAGGTTTCGGTGCTAGGATATTAAAAAGTAATGATAAAGCTCCGAAGTATATTAATACACCGGAGAATGAGATTTATGTAAAAAGCAAATTGCTGTATGGCTCCTATTTTGCACGGCAAGCCATTGATAAAGCAGATGAATGCTTGTTGGTTGAAGGATATACGGATGTTGTTTCACTTCATCAGGCGGGAATAGAAAACGTTGTTGCATCAGGAGGAACCTCGCTTACACCTGACCAGCTTCGACTGATAAGAAAATACAGTAATAACCTTACCATAATTTATGATGGAGATTCTGCCGGAGTAAAAGCTGCACTAAGAGGTCTTGATCTTGCATTGGAAGAAGGCTTGAATGTAAAACTGGTATTAATCCCAGACAAGGAAGACCCAGATAGTTATGTAAACAAAGTTGGCGCATCAGCCTTTATAGAATTTATTCAGCGGAATAAAAAAGATTTTATTCTTTTTCAACTAGAAGTTGCATTGAAAGATGCTGGTAATGATTCAGTGAAAAAATCAGAAGTGGTAAACCGCATGGCGGAAACTATTTCTAAAATTAACAAGGTTGAAGATTTTACCAAGCAACAGGATTACATCAAACAATGTTCAGAAATTCTGAAAATAGAAGAAAGCGGTTTACATGCTTTGGTTAATAAGTTTATCAGAGACAAAATCACCGTTCAGGAAAGAAAACAGCCGTTCGAAGATGCTAAACAACTTGAAGAAAATGCTAAAAGAGCTGAAGAATCTGGATATGATGATGCCACATTCAATTTATTATTTAAGGACGATCTGCAGGAAAGAGAAGTAGCCCGGATACTTTTAGAATATGGGAAAAACAACTGGGATGAAGAAAGGCTGGTTGCTGAGTTTATTTTTGATGAGATGGTAGATGAAAGTCTGATAGATAACAAAGAAGTTCTTCAACTGATACAATTATTTAAAGATCAATTGTTGCGTAATCCTGAGTTAGTAAACAGAAATTATTTTGTTTATCATGCTGATCCCAAAATGAGTGCTTTGGCCGTTTCTCTTTTAAATTTTCCCTTTGAAGAAAGTGATCACTGGAAAAAAGAGTACAGCCAATCTACTGGCTACCAAAAAAGTTTATTTAAACAATCGTACGAAGATTTTATAAAAACACTTGCAAAGGATAATGAATCCCAATTAATGGGATTTCTTAAAATGGGTGAAGATAAAAGCAATGAAGGAGTTGAATCTGCGATGAATTATCTTAAACTACGAAAGGTTAAACGAATGTTGCTGGAGAATCAACTAGATCTTGAAAAGCCTCATACTGAAGAAGAGTTCGGCATGTTGCATCAAACCCATGAGCATTTAAAACAAATGGAGATAGAGCTTTCTAAAAAAATGGGTGCTGTTATTTTAAAATAATCATTTTTTATTAAGCATCATATCGCTGTAGGAATTGCTGATCATATCTTTTTCCTTTATCCCAAATTCCTTTATGTAGTAATCACATTGTTCTTTTAATTGCTCTTGCGATAAATCTACCAGAATATTTCCAGCTTCAATTTCTACAAATGCTCCAAGCTCCTGCAATTCATCTAAATGAAATTTTACATTTTCGATATAATAAATCTCTCTAGTTTTTTCCACCACTACTTTTACTCCGATTGAATCAGTTAATGCTTCTTTCAACCCGGCAGCATCTTCTACTTTCACTAATTTAAAATGAGAGTTCTTTGGTCCTGTGGTATCGTCTCTTTTATAAAAAATCAGGTTGTTCTCAATATTTCCTTCCCTTAATTTTAATCTGCCATGCTGCACATTAAAATAAGTGTCCGTCTGTTTATCCACTCCTTTAAAATCAGCATTCTTTGATACAAGATAATTCCGGATAAAAGAGGCATTACTACATCGGGCTTTTATTTCTACATTTAAAAATGGCATAAAAAAAAGGTTTGTTGCTTTCACAACAAACCTAAATACTTTTAACCTATAACCAGCTATTATTCAGCCAACGGAGCTGTTTCCCTTTTTCTTGCATGAGGTACTTCTTCGCCTCTTTGCAAATCGCCTTTTTCAAAACGCATAGCACTCCAAACATGATCCAATTCTACCCTTTCGATACTTTCATAGCCTTCGCCTGTTAAACGGCTCCAACTACTTTCCCGATTAAGGTTGGTAACGATTTTGGAAGTGGTCTTGGGATAAGCTACCCAGAATTTTGACCCAACTTTCAACGAGGGCATAACATCTTTAAAAATGCCATTCAACTGGTTTTCGCTTACAGCAAATACCAATGCAAAATCAAGCTTCCGGTTTCGTAAAAGCGGAGTCATGTTTTTCGCAAATGACAGTTTACTAAATTG
>Ga0138256_10005210_pt1 | contig 13789 bp, 11 predicted proteins | sample KNB2016incub_MG_FD_105486 | JGI IMG/M metagenome (GOLD analysis project Ga0138256, IMG submission 105486) | Active sludge microbial communities from wastewater in Klosterneuburg, Austria - KNB2014incub_MG | ecosystem: Engineered > WWTP > Activated sludge > Unclassified | place: Austria...
ATAACCACACAACCGGCGGCTGCCGCCTTGGGCGCGTACTCGCGCGACACATCGCCGCCGGCGGAAAACAATCCCACTTGCGCGCGCGCGAAATCGAAGCTTGCGACGTCGATGACTGGCAGATGCTTGCCGCGAAACTCAACGGTCCTGCCAACCGAGCGCTGGCTCGCCAACGGAAACAGCTCGCCCACCGGGAAGTCGCGCTCCTCCAGGACCTTCAGCAGCATCTCGCCCACCAGGCCGGTTGCACCGAGGATCGCGACGTTGAATGTTCTCTTTGTCATGGTTGACTAACGACTAACCTTGGTAATGTCAGGGGTGCGGGAGACGACATCGGCATTCTGGCCGCGATGCCGCAAATAGTGATCCAGTAGCACGATAGCGAGCATCGCCTCGGCAATGGGCGTCGCACGGATCCCGACGCAGGGATCGTGCCGTCCGGTCGTGATGACCTCGACCGGCTTGCCGTCGATGTCGATCGACCGTCCAGGAACCTGGATGCTGGACGTGGGCTTGAGGGCCGCGTGCACCACAATATCCTGGCCAGTGGAGATCCCACCGAGGACGCCGCCCGCATTGTTGGTGAGGAACCCGTTTGGCGTCAGTTCATCGCGGTGTTCGGAGCCGCGTTGCCCAACGACTGCAAGCCCGGCGCCGATCTCGACCGCCTTGACGGCATTGATGCCCATCATCGCATGTGCAAGATCCGCGTCGAGACGGTCGAAAACGGGCTCACCGAGTCCCGCCGGTACGCCCTTGGCGACGACCGTCACGCGCGCGCCGATTGAATCGCCAGCGCCGCGAATGCCCCAGATCAGGTCTTCGATCTCCTGCACGCGAGTCGGGTCGGGGCAAAAGAACGGATTCTGATAGGCGAAGTCCGGTTGTACGGGATCGAGTATGAGGTTGCCGATCTGGCTGAGATAGCCGTGAATCCGTACCCCAAGTCGCGTGGCAAGATACTTGCGCGCCACTGCGCCGGCTGCGACGCGCATGACGGTCTCGCGCGCTGACGAACGTCCGCCGCCGCGATAGTCACGCAGGCCATATTTTTGCTGGTAGGTGTAATCGGCGTGACCGGGACGAAAGCTGTGCTTGATTTTCTCGTAGTCGCGCGAGCGGGCGTCGGTATTTTCGATCACCATGCCGATTGGCACACCAGTCGTACGTCCCTCGAACACGCCCGACAGAATGCGCACCTGATCGCCCTCGCGGCGCTGGCTCACGAACTTGGAGGTCCCCGTGCGCCGCCGATCGATGTCCTGCTGCAAGTCCGCTGCCGAAAGCTCGAGACCCGGCGGGCAGCCGTCTACGATACAGCCGAGCGCAGCCCCATGACTCTCGCCAAAGGTCGTCACCGCAAACAGCCTGCCGATAGTATTACCCGCCATGCTCAACCAGCCGCTAACAGCTGCTCCTTAGTCAGCACAAAAACTCCGCCTCCGCCGCGCTCGAATTCCAGCCACATGAATGGCACTCGCGGATAACGCCGCTCGAGTGCCGACTGCGTGTTACCGACCTCGACGATCAGCACGCCGTTCCTGCGCAAGTGTCGGGGTGCCTCGCGCAAGATGCAGGCGACGGAATCGAGCCCGTAGCGACCCGACGCGAGAGCGAGTCGCGGCTCATGCCGATATTCCTCGGGCAGCGCGCGCATTTCACGCTCGCCCACGTAGGGCGGATTGCTGACGATCATATCGTAGGCACCTCGACTGAGTGCCGAAAAATGATCTGACTGCACCAGGCGCACGCGTTTGGCGAGTCGGTGACGACGGACGTTGATCGCCGCTACCGCGAGCGCATCGGCAGAAATGTCCGCAGCGTCGACCTGCGCCTGGGCGAACGCGCGAGCGCAAGCGATCGCGATGCATCCGGAACCGGTGCCCAGATCGAGAATCCGTCGCACCCGGCGCGGCTCAACCCATGGCGCGAAGCGACGTTCGATCAGCTCGGCGATCGGTGAACGCGGCACGATCACGCGCTGGTCAACGTACAGAGCCAAGCCGGCAAACCAGGTTGTACCGGTGAGGTAGGCGGACGGAATACGTTCGCGGATCCGCCGCGTCACCAGCGCATCGATCGCCAGCGCCGCGCGTACGCCAACCCGGCGCCGATAGGCACTCGCAGGGGCATCGATCGGCAGCTCAAGCACGTGCCATACGAGCGCGGCGGCCTCATCGAATGCGTTGTCGGTACCGTGGCCGAAGAAAACGCGTGCGCGGCGCAACCGTCTTGCGCCGCGCTCGATCAGATCTGCAACGGTGGGACGCGGCTTTTTGGATGCCCGGCTGTGGGATAATGTCGTCATGCCAAAGAAAAAATACGTGTCTTTTTTGATCGCCGCCGGATTGATCGCGGCGGTGGCCGGCGCATGGCTGGCGCGCGAACTGCGAGCGCCCGTTGTGCCGACGTTACAGTCTGGCACGTGGCTGCCGAGTCCGCGCACGTTGCCGACGTTTCAGTTGCTCGACGAACGAGGCGCGCCCGCAGGCAAGTCCGCACTCACCGGCCATCCGAGTCTCGTGTTTTTTGGTTTCACTCACTGCCCCGATGTCTGTCCGACCACACTGACCCTCTTGACGCAGGCCCAGCAGGAACTGGGCGTAGCGAATCTGAAAGTGGTGCTGGTCACCGTCGACCCGGAGCGCGACACGCCGCCGCAAATGGCGCGTTATCTGCAGGCGTTTCACGGTGACACGCTTGGGCTGACGGGCTCTCCGGATGAGCTCGGTCGGCTCAGGCGCCAGCTGGGCGTCGCCGCAGCACGCACCGATATGCCGGGCGGCGACTACATGATCGACCATTCGGCCACCGTGTTCCTCCTCGATGCAGCTGGCGACAATGTGGCGATATTCACGCCACCCTTCGATCGCGAGCGACTGGTCGCCGACCTGCGTGCCTCGCTCGACTATCTTGGATCCTAACAACAGCTGCGCGGCGCGCGCGTTCGTCGCGCTGCAGTACCTGCTGCCGCAACACCTGATTTCGCGCCTCGTGCTCTTGGCAACGCGCAGCCGCTGGGTGCCATTCAAGAATCTGCTGATTCGCCGCTTCGTCAGCGGCTTTCGACCAGATATGCGCGACGCGATCGAACCCGATGCCACGGCCTACCCGAGCTTCAACGCGTTCTTTACGCGCGCCCTGCTTTCTGAGAAACGACCGATCGACCCCGCAGCCGACACAATCGTTTCGCCGGTCGACGGCGCTGTTAGTCAGGCCGGCCACATCGCCGGTGCGACGATTCTGCAAGCCAAGGGACACGACTACGATCTAGAGGCACTATTGGCGGGACAGCGCAGCTGGAGCGATCGACTCCGCGACGGGGAGTTTGCGACGATCTATCTGGCGCCTTTCGACTACCACCGTATCCACATGCCTCTGCCGGGCCAATTGCGGGGCGCGTGGTATGTGCCGGGCCGACTTTTCAGCGTCAATGCGGTCACGGCGGCAGCGGTCCCGCGGCTGTTTGCACGCAACGAACGAGTAGTTTGTTGCTTCGAGACGGATGGCATGCCGTGGGCTCTCGTGCTGGTCGGTGCGCTCAATGTGGGCAGCATGGCGACGATCTGGCATGGCGACGTGACGCCGCGACGTCCGCGAGTCGTCACGGAATTGCCGCTCGAACATCTCGCCGCGCCTCGCCAGCTCGCGAAGGGAACCGAGATGGGCCGCTTCAATATGGGTTCCACGGTCATACTTGTCCTTCCCAGGGACAGGGCCCTCTGGCGCGCGACGCTAACGCCTGGCAGTACCGTTCGAATGGGCGCTGCGTTTGGCCGTTTGCGGCAGGTCAACGCGCGCTCGAGCAGCAGCACGTGACAGCGGATTGGCGGCCGACGGCGACGCGCAGCGCGCTCGAGCAACGCGCGCGCCTGCTGCAGACCATCCGCGCGTTCTTCGCGGCCCGCGCGGTGCTCGAAGTCGAGACGCCCGCGCTCGTCAGGGCGGGCGTGACCGATCCAAACCTTGGCTCTATCACCGCGCTGTCAGGGGGCGCTGGCGTAACGCTACCGTTCTACCTGCATACCTCACCCGAGTATGCGATGAAACGACTACTGGCCAGTGGCAGCGGCGACATCTACCAAATCTGCAAGGTGTATCGCGCCAATGAGCGCGGCAAGCTGCACAATCCGGAGTTCACGCTGTTGGAGTGGTACCGCGTTGGGGTCTCACTCGACACGCTCATGGCGGAGGTGGCCGAACTCGTCAACGCGGTGCTACGCGCATCAGCGACCACGACGATCGCCGCCCCTGGGCGCCCGATCGAATACGTGACTTACCAAGACGCCTTGCGTCAACACGCGGGGATCGATCCACTCGAAGGCAGTCCGTGCGACTGGGCCGCGACCGCGCGTGCGGCAGGCCTGTCGATGGCGAGTATCGAGACGGCTGCGCCAGACGCCTTGCTCGATTTTCTCGTTGGCACACGTGTCGGCCCGCGATTGGGGCGCGATCGCCTGACGTTCCTGCATCGCTATCCCCGGTCACAGGCGGCGCTGGCACGTCTCGACCCGCTCGATGCGCGCGTCGCCCTGCGCTTCGAGCTATATGCCGATGGCGTCGAACTCGCCAACGGCTTTCACGAACTGGCCGACGCCGACGAGCAGCGCGCGCGTTTCGACGCTGACAATCGCGCCCGGCAGCGACTCGGGCTGCCGGTCGTTACCGCCGACGCCGCGCTGATCGCGGCACTCGAACATGGCCTCCCGGATTGCTGTGGCGTCGCCTTGGGGCTTGATCGCGCGCTGATGATTGCCAGCGGCAGCGCAAACATTGACGATGTCCTCAGTTTCCCGATCGAACGCGCCTGATCATGACTGTCACAGCAACCCAGGTATACGACTTCCGTGACAAGCCGCGTGGCTATGCGGATCTGCTGCGAGACCTCATGGCGCTCCTGGCCGGCGAGCATGATCTGATCGCCAATGCTGCTAACACAGCGGCCCTGCTGTACGGTGCGCTGCCGGATATCAACTGGGCCGGTTGCTACTTGCTCCAGGGTGACGAACTGGTGCTCGGTCCGTTCCAGGGCAAGCCTGCCTGCGTCCGAATCGCAATGGGGCACGGCGTCTGTGGCACGGTTGCCCGGGATCGCCGGACGCTCGTGGTGTCGGATGTCCACGCATTCGCCGGTCACATTGCATGCGACGCGGAGTCCCGATCCGAAATCGTCGTACCGCTGCTCAGCGGCTCAAGGTTGTTAGGCGTACTGGATATCGACAGCCCGTTACCCGCTCGATTCGATGCCGCAGACGCCGCCGGCCTCGAGCCTGTTGCAGCCGCGCTCGTTGCGAGCCTTACTCGCCCTTAGCGCGCGAGACATACTGTCCGGTGCGCGTATCGACGCGAATGACCTCGTCCTGATTGATAAAGAGTGGCACGCGCACGACAGCGCCGGTCTCGAGTTTGGCTGGCTTTTGACCACCTGTGGCGGTGTCGCCGCGCACGCCGGGATCGGTCTCGACGATCCTGGCCTCGATGTGCGCGGGGGGGGTCACGACGAGCGGCACGCCGTTCCACAGCGTGATGATGCAAACTATCCCGTCCTTCAACCATTGCGCTGCTTCGCCCACCGCGGCCTCGCCTGCCGTGTGCTGCTCGAAATTCTCGGGCACCATGAAGTGCCAGAAATCGCCATCCTTGTACAAGTACTGCATCTCGACGTCCATGACGTCCGCCGCTTCGATCGACTCGCCCGATCGATAGGTCTTCTCGATCGTGCGCCCAGATTTGAGATTGCGAACCCGGATGCGGTTGAATGCCTGGCCCTTGCCGGGCTTGACGTACTCGTTCTCGATAACGACATACGGATCGCCATCGATCAGAAGTTTCATGCCGCCACGGATTTCGTTTGTCGTAAAGTTGGCCATGGGATTCTCAAAAAAAGGTCGTGAATGATAGCGGCAAGCGCGCTTGATCGCCAGCAACAGCCCGACGCCTCGACGGTCGCCCCGACCGCGGCCTCCCCGGCCACCACCGCGCGCACCTGGCAACGAGAATTGGCGGACGCCATTTCGAGCCCGCGCGAACTGCTCGAGGAACTCGGTCTCGACGCTTCCTTATTGCCAGCCGCCGAGACTGCTGCCGGGAAGTTTCAGCTCCGTGTGCCGCGCGCGTTCGTGGCGCGCATGCGTCGTGGAGATGCGAACGATCCGTTGTTGCGGCAAGTGCTACCCCTCGCTGCGGAACTGAGTTCACCGCCCGGCTTCGTCGCGGACCCACTCGCCGAGCACTCCGCAGTGACCGCTCCCGCGCTACTGCAGAAATATGCTGGCCGCGCGCTGCTCATCACGACCGGCGCTTGCGCGGTCCATTGTCGCTACTGCTTTCGACGCGAGTTTCCGTACGCTGAACAGACGACTGACAACCCGCGCTTGCGAGCAGCGATCGCGACGCTTGCGGCCGACCCATCCATCACTGAAGTATTGCTGTCGGGCGGTGACCCGCTGTCGCTGTCGGACGAACGGTTGCAGGAAATCACCGCTCGCCTCGAGACAATACCGCACGTCGAACGCATCCGCGTACACACGCGCCAGCCGATCGCGCTGCCCGCGCGCGTGGATGCCGGTTTGCTGCGCTGGATTGCCGCTGTACGCAAACCGCTCATCTTCGTTTTGCACACCAACCACGCCAACGAGATCGACGCCGAAGTAGCCGCAGCCATCGAGCGTTTGCGACAACCGCACGTGACGCTGCTGAATCAGTCGGTGCTGCTGGCCGGCGTCAACGATTCCGTCGCAGCGCTTGCGACCCTGTCGCAGCGTTTGTTCGCGTGCGGAGTGCTGCCTTACTACCTACATCTGCTCGATCCGGTGCGAGGTGCGGCACATTTCAATGTCGGACAGGCGGCCGCTGAGCGCTTGCTGGGCGAGCTGGCCGGCCGCCTGCCGGGCTATCTGATGCCGCGGCTGGCGCGCGAAGTACCCGGAATGACCGCCAAAGTAACAATTGCTCCACGATTCGCGTGACAATTGTGTGCACTTCGTCCGCCGCGACCGCATTCGGCGGATGCTAGAATTGCGGGGCTTGCCGCTCACGATCTGGAGTTTCTCTTGACCGATACTGTCGCGGTCCCGCTGGTCGTTTTGTCGCCCACGCGCGATCCGGTAGAGACAATCAACAGCATCATGCGCCGTGCGGGCGAGGCTGTTCATTGCACTTGGATTCCGGCGGTGCGCGATCTGGGCGACGCGCTGGCACAGATCAACCCGGAATTGCTCGTCTGCGCGCAGATCGACACGGAGGAACTCAAGAACGCGGCCGGCATACGTGATCGAATCGCAGCGCAAGTACCGCTGATCTATCTCGCGGAGCAGGTCACCGAAAGCAGCATGCTCGCCGGGATGCAAATCGGCGCGCGCGACGTCGTCTCACACAACAACCAGGCCCGCCTCCAAGCCGTCATGGCGCGCGAGCTGCGGGCATTCCGACTCGAGCGTGCTCTGCAATCGACCGTGCAATCCGCGCGCGACTATCGCCGTCAGCTCGAAACCGTCCTGCAACGCTCGGCCGATGCCATCGCACAGGTGCAAGAAGGCATCCTCGTGGATGCCAACGAAGCTTGGTTGGAGTTGTTTGGTTTCGAAAACCCCGACGCCATCGTCGGCCAGCCGCTGATGGATTCATTCGATCTCGCATCGCACTCGGCGCTGAAGGGCGCTCTCGTGGCTTGCCTGCAAGGACGCTGGTCGGATCACACATTGCGCGCTGCGGCGCAGCTCGCCGACGGATCACAAATCGAACTCGAGATGGTGCTCTCGCCGGGCGAGTTCGACGGCGACCCCTGTGTACGAATGATCGTGCCTGCGCGCAAGCGCGATGATCGTCAGCTCGCTTCGGACCTTGCCGACGCCGTGCGCCGCGATCCAACCACCGGCCTTTTGTACCGACGGCCATTGCTCGAGGCGATCGCCGATCGGATGGGGACGCCGCCGGCGGCCGGCGTCCGCTATCTGGCGATCATTCGACCCGACAAATTCGCCACGATCGAGAAGAACATTGGCGCAATCGCCAGCGAGCAGTTCCTGGCCGATTTCGCGGTCAGCGTGCGCTCACAACTAGGGCCCAAGGATATTGTCGGACGCTTCGCCGGCGTCGCACTACTGGCGCTCCTCGAACGCGGCAATGCCCACGATGTGGAGGCTTGGAGCGAGCAGTTATTGGCTCGCGTGCGCAAGACACCCTACACCATTGGCGCGCATTCACTGTCGTCCACTTGCAGTATCGGTATGTCGGCCGTACCCGTTAGCGATATCAATCTCGATGCGATCGTGGCCGATGTTATCGAGGCTGCGCGTCGCGCCCGGCAACGTGGCGGCAACAACGTCGCGCAAACCGATCGCGCCGACGCCGACACGCGCGTTCAGGCATACGACAAGATCTGGGTCAAACATATCAAGGCCGCACTCATGGAGAATCGCTTCCGGCTCGTGCAACAGCCGGTCGCGAGTCTCCAAGGCGATGATCCGCAGATGTTCGACGTCCTGGTGCGCATGCTCGATCACCAGGGCAAAGAAGTGCTGCCGGCCGAATTCATGGCGGCTGCGGCGCGCAATGATCTGCTCAAGAACATCGACCGATGGGTTATCGGAGCATCATTGTCCTTCGCCGCACAGCGCGCGCCGGGTTGTCTGTTCGTGCGCCTGTCGCGCGATTCAGTGTTGGACGATGGCTTCGTGAGCTGGCTCGCCAACCAGACCAAAGCGCAGCCCGATCAACAGAACCGGATATGCTTTCAAGTCACCGAAGAAATCGCGGAGAGCTACTCGGAGCCGCTCATGAGGCTGTATCCACAATTGCGCAGCGCCGGGTATCGCGTCGCACTCGAACGCTTCGGATCCGGTCGCAATCCAAAGCAGCTGCTCGAGTCGTTACCGCTCGATTTCATCAAGATAGACGGTGCGCTGATGCAGACGCTGGCCGGCAATTTCGAGCTGCAACAGCAGGTGAAAGAACTGGTCGCACTCGCGACCAAACACAAGATCGAGACGATCGCAGAACGTGTCGAAGATGCCAATACCATGGCGGTACTGTGGCAACTCGGGGTCCAGTTTATCCAGGGATATTTCGTCAATCGCCCGGAAGAGGTTGTGCTGCGATCCTGATACGATGGCGGTGACGCCGCCCGGGTGGATTTGAGTGGGCGCAGGCTGCGTGCCTGCAATAAGATGCGGGCGATCAGGGTCTACTCGCCAATGCCTGCCGACTACCAACACCAATACAATCGCCTCGGCCGCCTCGTTCTATGCCCCACCCTGGCGGTTCTGTGCACCCTCGCCGCACCAGCAGCGTTCGCGCAGCAGGCGGGGATTCAAGTAGCAGTCACGAGCGCTGACAGCGGCGCGGCGCTCGCCAAGCAGGTCATCGAGGTACGCAATCGGGCACTCGGCGTCACGCTGACGAAGCAAACGGACGACTTCGGCCAAGCGCGTTTCGACGGGCTGCCAACCACCGGTCACTGGATCGTGTCGACGCGGGCGACTGACGGAACGGCGAGCAGCACGAGCGCATTGCAGCTACGCGCGAATTTCGTCCGCACCGTCAATCTCGTTGTGGGTACCGGTGATCCGGACGTTCGCCCGACAGAAGTACAGGTGATTGCGCGGCGTGTGGTCACGGGCATCAATACGGTGAACGCCGAAGTCTCAGCGACGCTCGACGAAGCCGATCTGGCTGGGCTACCGATCGAGGGACGCGATGTGATCCGTGCGCTCGCGCGTTTGCCGAATGTGGTGCCGTCCACGGGTTTCTTCCCGGAAGCGCCAGTCATTTCCATCAACGGCGCGAACGCTTTGTTCGTCAATTATTCGCTCGACGGGCTCGATAACAACGAGAACTTCCTGGGTGGCCCCAAATTCCCGGTGCCACTCGGCGCAGTCCGTGACGTGACGGTACTCGCTAACAACTATTCCACCGAGTTTGGCCGCACCGCCAACGGTGTAGTCAACTACACCTCGCGTGGCGGCACCAACCAATGGAGCGGCGAGGCATATCTCCTGTCACGACCCGGACGGCCGTGGGATGCAGAATCGCCGTTCGCCGGGCGCGATTTATCGGGCAATGCGGTTGGCGAGAGTTTCGAACGACGGCAGCTGGGAGTCGCTGTCGGTGGACCCATCAGCGTCGACCGTACGTTCATCCATCTGGACGTAGAATCGACTCGCGACCGCAATGTGCAGGTGATCAACTCACCCTTACTCACGGCACCGGCGAACGTCACAGGCAACAATTCCTTTTTACTGTCATCGGCCCGCCTCGATCACCGGTTCAGCGATAGCTGGCAACTCACCGTGCGCGCCAATCACGGCCGCGTCTCGATCGAGCGACCCGGCGGCGCACTCGGCGGCGGCAACGTGCAATTCCCGAGTGCTGGCTCCGATCAGGACCGCATCTCGTCGCTCGTCGCGAGCACCCTGAGCTACGACGGTGCAGGATGGCGCTACCAGGGCAGCGTGCAATGGAGCCGATTCGACTGGAACTACGCCACGCCACGCGCGGCCGGACCGCAGGTGACAGTGCTCGACGCGACCGGGCTGCCAATCGCAATTCTTGGCAATCCCGGATTCGTGTTCGACGATACCGAGCGAACGTGGCAAACCAAGCACACTGTTAGTATCGATCTCGGCAAGCACAACCTGCACGGTGGAGTCGATATCCTGAGCGCGGGTTTTGCACTACGCGGCGGCGGCAACCCGGCCGGCAACTACTCAGTCAGTCTGACTCCGGCACAGCTGACCCAGCTACGTGCAAGCAATCTCGGCCTCGAGCTGAGTACCGCCGATATCTTTGCGCTGAATCCGCGCGTCGAAGACTACGCTGTCGAACTGCGGCCAGCCGGGTTCGGCAAACGCCAGACACTGACGGCCCTGTTCGTCGAGGACGAATGGCGGCTGCGCTCCGATCTCACGCTAACAGCAGGACTTCGCTACGACTATGATTCGCTCACCCAACTTGGTAACGTTTCCGGTGACCGCGACAATGTCGCTCCCCGGCTCGCGCTGAATTGGCGCCCGAACGAACGATCCGCGGTACGCGCAGGCGCCGGCCTGTTCTACGACAAGTTGTTATATAGTGTGATATCGGATGCGCTGCAACGCAATTCAACGTCGACGGGCCTACGGTCGCAGCTGCAAGAGTTGCTAGCGCGTGGCATACTTCCCGCCGATTCGGATCTCGCACGCGTGACGTTCGATGGCAACCTGACCGTCAATCCACGTTGCGTCGGCAATGTCGTGGCCGGCTGTCCGAGCGCCGCAGCCGTGCAAGCGCTACGCGGCAGCAACATCGCGAATGAAATTCGCATATTGAACCCCAACGGCTATGACAATCCGCGCAGCCTGCAGTTGTCTGCCGGCTATCAGTATCAGTTCAGCGGTACGCTGAGCGGATCGCTCGACCTCATCTACAACCGCACGCGCGATCTCGTGCGCCTGATCGATTTGAACGCGCCTGCGCCTTTTGTACCAGATCTTGCTGCACTCAATAGTGCGACTATCGCTGAGTTGCGGGCAATCACGGATCCGGCGGCGCGGCTTGCGTTGGCTGAACGACTCGGTCTCGCGCGCACCCAAACCGCGGCGGATGCCACTCGCCCGACTGCGACACTAACAGGGGGAATTCCACCGGGCGGTGCACGCCAGATCACCATTTCCGATACCGGCGGCCGCTCCAACTACCGGGCGATGACTCTTCAGCTCAACAAGGATCGTGGCGCTGATCGCTATGGCTTGCGCTTCGCGTACACTCTATCCAAGCTCGAGAATGACACGGACGACATCAACTTCCGCGCGTCCGATTCGAACGATTTCGCGGCGGACCGAGGCCCGTCGGCTAACGACCGCGAGCACGTGATCTCGGCGGTCGCGTTCTTCTATCCGGTGCAGGGTCTCACGCTGACCGTGGCGGGACTGTTTCAGTCAGGACAGCCGATCAACTACGTACCCGACGCTGCGACATTCGGCACCCAGGACCTGAACGGCGATGGCCAATCATTCGGCGAGAACTTCGTTGGCAACTCTGATCGCTACCCAGGTGTCGCGCGCAATGCCGGGCGTCTGCCCTGGTCCAAGAGCATCGACCTGGGAATACGTTACGATTGGCCCGTGTCCGAACAGGCGATCGAATTGTCAGCCGACGTATTCAATGTATTCGACTGGAACAATCTCTCCGGCTTCGCCAACGCTGCCACCACGTCCAATCAGATTCAGTTTGGCGGCGGCGCGCCATTCGTACAACGCAATGCCGGGCCGCCACGGCAGTTTCAACTGGGCATCGCGTGGAAATTTTGAGCTCGCGCGCATGACCGAGAGCGGCACCAACTCACGCAACGCCACCGGCCGCGACCATGGCTGATCTGCTGCCGCGCCTGCAGAGTTGCCTTGGGCTGATAACCCTCATCGGGCTTGCGTTTGCATGCAGTGAGAATCGCCGCGCACCGCCGCCGTGGCGCTGGACGCTGGGTGCAATCGCATTGCAGCTGCTGCTCGCCGTGGTTATCTTGTTAGTACCGGCGGTTTGGGAGACGTTGCGCGCCATGAATGCGGGCGTGATCGCCATCGAACACGCGACGCTCGAGGGCTCGTCGTACATGTTCGGCTACCTTGGCGGTGCGCCATTGCCGTTCGATCTGAAACCCGGTGCGCCCCGGCCGGTAGTCATTGCTTTTCAGATCCTGCCACTGATCATCACGATGAGCGCACTCGCCGCTCTGCTGTGGCACTGGGGCGTACTGCGGCAGATCGTGCGCGGCTTGTCGTGGGCGCTACGGAAAACGCTCGGTGTCAGCGGCGTGGTCGGGCTCAACGCTGGAGCCAACCTGTTTCTTGGCGTTGTCGAGGCCCCGCTGGTCGTTCGCGGCTGGCTAGCGACGATCAGCCGACACGAATTGTTCGCGGTCATGACCCTCGGTATGTCCACCGTTTCGGGCGTCGTACTCGTGCTCTATGCTCAGACGTTGTCCCGATCGATCGACAACTCCTTCGGCCACATACTCGCCGCTTCCTTGATATCACTACCAGCTGCTCTCCTGATCGCACGCATCCTCGTGCCTGGTGAGTCGCGCACGGGTGCCACGAGTGATGGGACAGAACTTCGATACCAGGGCACCATGGACGCACTGGTCCGCGGCACGCTCGATGGCTTGCAACTCTTCCTGGCGGTCATTGCCGTCATCATTGTCGTTTTCTCGCTGGTTGCGCTCGCCAATCAGATGTTGGGTGCGCTGCCGGACTACGCCGGCGCGCCGCTCACCGTGCAACGCCTATTCGGTTGGTTGTTTGCACCGCTAATGTGGCTACTCGGTGTCCCCTGGACGGAAGCCGCTACTGCGGGATCGCTGATGGGCGTCAAGGCGATTCTCAACGAGTACGTCGCCTATCTCGAGCTGGCAGCGTTGCCAGCAGGCAGTCTCTCGCCCCGCTCGATGTTGATCTCGATTTACGCGATGTGCGGGTTTGCCAATCTCGCCAGTATCGGATTGTTGGTATCGACTTTGACGACGCTATGCCCCGACCGCCGTCGTGAGATCGCGAGCCTGGGTTTCAAGTCCTGGCTAGCGGGCAACCTGGTGTCGATGATGACAGGCGCCGTGGTCGGCATCGTCGCCGCCGGGTAGCACTCGGCGCGCCACTGCCCGTTCCACTCAGTCGCTTGGGTCTGCGCGCCGCTTTTTGGTCCCAGGCTCGATCACGAAACTTGTCGCGGCGTCTGGATCGCGCCCGCTCAAGTATTTCGCCCGCGCCGGATACGGGAAAACGGGCCGCTGAAACTTCACCACGCCGTCGACCCGATG
>Ga0138256_10005211_pt1 | contig 13786 bp, 10 predicted proteins | sample KNB2016incub_MG_FD_105486 | JGI IMG/M metagenome (GOLD analysis project Ga0138256, IMG submission 105486) | Active sludge microbial communities from wastewater in Klosterneuburg, Austria - KNB2014incub_MG | ecosystem: Engineered > WWTP > Activated sludge > Unclassified | place: Austria...
AGCTCTCACCCGACGAGCTGGCAAGGGCCGGCGTCAGCGAGGACATGGTCAGGCTTTCGATCGGCATTGAGCACATCGACGACCTGATCGCCGATATTGACCAGGCGCTCGCGCGGGCGTAATACCGCGCATATCCAGCATGCGCCACGGGTCCTCAGCCATGTAAGGGCGCCGTCAACTGACCTGGCAATTCCCTTTCGCACTGCTTTACGAATTCTGGGGGTAGTTGCTCGATCGAATCGAGCAGCGTGCCATCAGTTCGCCACAACATCGCGCCTGGTCGACCAGCCATCTTGAGCCACGATTGCCATTCAGTCTGGCTCGTCCAAGAGCAGGCATTGGGAATATGCGTCAGGCCGTCATTGGCAATGTCCGAAGTCTTGCAGACCCAGCAGTCCAGAGTCATCTCAGTTCGATGATTGCCACTCGATTTCTCGAGCCATCTGGTAAATGCTTCCCGATAGATCCACGCGTGATCGCCCATGAACTGCCAATCCAGCAACATCGGGCGATCAAATACTGTGCTTTCCATGTTGAAATTCGCGGCAACCTCGGGGCCGCGCACGCCGATGACCGCACCGCCTATTCCACCACGAAACGTCGGGACAGGAACTTTCTCGCCCGTGTACGGGTTATCGAATTCCGACAGGTAGTTGCCGGTTTCGGGATTCTTGTAGAAAAGCCAGTTGCGAGTGCGCTCCGAAATCGCACCGTCTTTGCGCAGCTCGGAACTGCGCACGCTTACACCTTCCACGAGATAAAGCAGGCGACCATACTCGGCAAGTGAGGGTCCCTTTCCGGGTACAAGTCCGTATACGCGTCCATGCGAATATGCATAAACCGTCTTGCCAGAAAGATCTCCCTGCAGGCGTCCGAGCGTTTTCACATTGAACTTTGGATCGCGCGTTGGGAGCTCGATCGCGGAGAGCTTTGCTTCTGGCGACAACCCGCCAGTCGCCGACTTTTCATTCGCATTTGTTGGCAGCGCAATCAGACCGCTCATGGCGCCAAGGGACAAGAGGCCTTCGCGGCGGGAAAACATTCTCAATTGGCTCTCCTCGATAAGTAGCATTCCCTATTGCAAGGCTGCCACAGTTCTCCCAGTGTCACAATCTGTATGTGCAATGCGGTTCAACCGCGCGTGGTGCGTCGTTGCCTACAACACGAAGTGATGTGCTCGTAATTGGCGCTGGCCTGTCGGGGCTAAATGCGGCGTTGCTGCTGGAGGAGCAGGGCCTGTCAGTGACCGTACTTGAGGGTCGCGACAGAATCGGTGGTCGGCTCTATACGCTTACTGAAGTGCCTGATCATCCAGAGGCCGGAGCTAACGGCGTCGGACACTCCTACGCGAGATTGCTTGATCTCGCGCGCCGGCTCGATGTGCCGCTTGCTCCCGAGCGTCTGCGTACCGAGCCAAAGGAATGGAGCTCGTTGCACATAAATGATCAGTTCATTCCGCTGGACAAATGGGCAGCTCATCCGTCGAACCCGCATCCGGAGGGATTTCGGCACTTGACGCCTTGGCAGATCATCTTCACCTTCTTAAACTCCAAGTTGCCGGAAATGGAATTGGGCGAATGGCAGTCGGCAAAATTCGCACACCTCGATGTGCCGGTGGCTGGCTACCTCACCGCTCAAGGACTGAATCCGGAAGCCATTCGCCTCGCTGATAAGTTCAGCTCCTACGGAACGAACCTCTGGCAGACGTCGCTACTCCACTTTGCGCACGTTTTCAGTTTTGGTCGCGTCTCGATGCAGCTTGCGCAGGGTAAGTTGCCGATGAGCATCGAAGGCGGAAACCAGCGGATGCCGGAAGCTATGGCGGGTGCACTAAAGGGCAATGTCCTGACAGGGCGACATGCCGTAGCTGTGCACATGGATCACCGTGGCGTCGAGGTGCGTTGCCTCGATGGCACGCGCCACCTCAGCGGGCACGTCGTGATGTCGCTGCCATTCTCGGCCCTGCGCCTGCTGTACGTTGCGCCAGCATTTACAGGATTGCAGGCTGAAGCGGTGGCGGCACTGTCTTACCACACCGCCTTCCAAGTCCACTACGCGATTGAAAAGCCGTTCTGGGAACGCGACGGTCTGCCACCATCCTTCTGGTCAGACGGGCCCATCGAGCGCTTCAACGCGCTGAACTATGGTCCTGGCGGGTCGATCTCGTCATTTCTACACTACTCGAACGGCGAGAGTACCGCACGTTTCGATCGCATGACTCACGACGCGGCCGCACAATACGTTCTCCGTGAAGTCGAACGCGTCCGGCCGGCTGCGAAGGGCGCCCTTCGTGCGCTGAAAACCGTATCATGGCAGCAGACACCATTCTCGGGTGGTGCCTACGCGTCGTGGATGCCGGGGCAGGTACCACGATTTGCAGAGGCCATGCGCAAGCCGCATCACCGAATGTTCATTTGCGGCGAGCACACCTCAGTGCTCGCCCGGGGTATGGAAGGAGCGCTGGAGTCAGGTGAGCGCGCTGCGCTGGAACTGCTATCGGCGGTCTGACACCTAAGGAAACTCTGAAGTACTGGTCACGGTAGGAAGAGAAGGCCGCGGCTTTGCGTCGACAGCGCGAGTCGCGCGGCCTTTTGGCATCGATGGTCTGTTTCCAGCTTCGATTTTCGGCGTTTCCCGATCACCACCGACACCTTCCCTACGTTCTGAGCAGTTGCCGTCGGACCAAGTACAGATTGGTGAGTGCCGCGGTGACCTGCAGTCGGTGCAGGTTCTTGGCGAGACCTCGGTAGCGCACCTTGCGGAAGCCGAAGATGTTCTTGATCACGCCGAACACATGCTCGACCTTGGCGCGCACCCGCGACTTGTGGCGATTCTTCGCCTTCTCGGTCGCGTCGATTCGGCCGTGAAAGCGATACCGCCTGTTCGTGAAGTCCTTGGCCCGGGGCGCGTGCCGATGGATGACGGCCGTCTGGCCCTGATAGCCCTGATCGCCCCAGACCCGCGTCTCGCGGCCATGCAGCAGATAGGGCAGCGCCTCTCGGTCGTGCACGTTCGCCGCCGAGACCTGCACCGTGTGGATCAGCTTGGTGCGGCTGTCGACGCCGATATGCGCCTTCATCCCGAAGTACCACTGTTGGCCCTTCGCCGTCTGGTGCATCTGCGGATCGCGCTGCCCGTCCTGGTTCTTGGTCGAGCTCGGCGCGCCGATGATGGTGGCGTCCACGATCGTGCCCTTGGCAATCTTGATGCCGCTGCGATGCAGATGCTCGTTCACCGCCGTCAGCAGTACCTTGCCGAGCTTGTTGCGCTCGAGCAGATGGCGGAACTTGCACACCGTGGTCTCGTCGGGCGCCCCTTCGACTCCAAGGTCGATCCCGGCAAAGCTGCGCATCGCCGCCGAGTCGTACAGCGCTTCCTCCACCGCCGGGTCCGACAGGTTGAACCACAGCTGCAGAAAGTAGATCCGCAGCATCCGCTCCAGCGCAATCGGCGGCCGGCCGCCGTGCTCGCTGACCTTCGGATACGCCGTCTGCACCGCCGCGGCCAGTTCCGTCCACGGAATGATCCGGTCCATGTCAGCCAGAAACTGCGCCCGACGCGTCGTCTTGCCGTACTTCTCAAACCCCGACAGCGTTTGCTGCTTCATCGTCATCCCCGCGTGATCGTGAACGCAGCATAAGACATCATCGGTAAATCAGAGTTTCCCTAACACTTATGAGGCCTCCCGCTGTCAACAGGCGATAGCGGTTGGGCGGCGATCTTGTCTTCGCCGTGCGTGAAGCATTCGCATCGTTCTCCGACTTGGTTTCGCAAGCGGCGTCAGGCGAAGCCTGCACCAAACACTTATCGAGGCTCAGTCATCCGATTGGGATGATGCGCGTCGTGGTCGACGCGCGACCTGGAAAGGGTGATGCAAGACACCTGAAGCCCGATGTCTTGCGAGGGATAATGGAGCGCATCGCAAGATCGGAGTTGATCCGATGCGCGGCGAAGTGGATCCCCAGACGGCGATGTTCTCGTACGTGTCGGCGGAGAGACGGGTGCCGATCGAACATCCTCTGCGCTCGATCAATGCCTACGCCGATGCAGCGCTGCGGGCGATCAGCCCCGAGCTCAATGAGTTGTATGGCAATGCCCGCCGACCTTCCATTGCGCCGGAGCGACTGCTCAAGGCGCCAGTTGCTGATCGCCCTGTACACGGTGCGCTCGGACCGGGCGTTCTGCGAGCAGCTGGACCACAACTTTTTGTTCCGCTGGTTTCTGGACATGAGCCTGGATGATGCGGCGCTGGACCAGTCGACCCTCTCGCGCCTGCGCGAGCGGCTGGCGCAGACTGACATTGCCCGCCACTTCTTCGACCAGGTGCTGCGTCTGGCCAAGGCACACCGACTGCTGTCGAGCGAGCACTTCACGGTTGATTCGACGCTGAATCGACAGCTGGGCGAGTTTGAAGAGCCTGAAGAAGGATGGCCCACCGCGTCCTGATGAGTACGTAGAATGCCTTAATTGACCGGTTGCTCGCCACTAGCTATACGTAAAGGTATGTCATGTTCAAGCTCATATCTGCTGCCAGGGCTCTGCGCAATTGCCGCTCAATTCAGCATGGCTGCGCCAGACTTGGCTATCGCGGCCGCATTGCCGGGAGCGGCAAGTGCGCAGGTGCAGGACGACCCGAGTGCCCGCGACCTGCAGCGCCTCGTGACGTGGTTCGAGGGCGATTTCGACAATCAGGAGCAGATCTGGTTCGAAGAAGATGGCCGTTCGGCAACACCTATCGCGGAGCGTCACGAGCGCGTACATGCAACGCATCGCCGCGTGGACCTTCCGGCATTTGGGCAATATGTGTTTTATGTCGAGGAGTATCTCGACGACGATCCCAGCAAGGTATTTCGCCAGCGGCTGGTGACATTCGAGAGCGCGCGCGAAGCGGGAGTTCGGATGAAGCTGTGGACCTTCAAGGATCCCGCCGGCGTTCGTGGTGCCCATCTGGATCCGTCGAAGCTTGCACACATTACCCCTGCCGCCCTGACGGCCCTGCCGTCGGGCTGCGACGTATTGTGGGTGCTTGAGGGCGATCAGTACGTTGGCGGCATGCGGCCGCGCGAATGTGTCTTTGGGGCAGGCGCCAAGCGCCTCTATTCACAGCATGATCTCGGGCTCTCCCCAACCAAGTATTGGCGACTCGACAGCGTAATTCTGCTGGAGTCGGATGAGCTGTACCGAGGACACCCATCGGGTGTGCCGCACAAGTTGATGCGGACAAAGACATTCAGCTGCGATATTCATTTCTACTCCGGCGAGTATCTTTCCGGTCCGCATCCCGACGATCAGATATTCCCCGATCGCGAGATTCACAGCCAAGGCGGCACAATCACCGTCACCCGCAAGGCCGATGGGAAAGAGTACGTATTCCGCTTGCGCGACAAGGAGTATCCGTACTACGAGGAGAACCCGGATTTCATGTTTCTCTCCTTGCGCCAAGGCAGCGATCCGTTCCTCGCGTATTCGTTGCATGATCCCACGGCGAAATTGATCGGCTTCAACCTTGGCTGGGTCAGCGCGTTCTGCAATCGCATCGAGTACCCGCGGAGTGCCCGCGCTGACAAGTGGGATCCCGTGAGCCGTCGCGCCGGTATCGGCAGCATAGAGGCGAAGGCGGGGATTTCGGGCGATCAATTTGACCTTCGGATGAGGTGAGGTGGTGGCGACACTCAACCGACGTTCAGCCATTGCCGTGATTGGGGGGGCGCTCGGCTCCCTGCACCGTCCGATCTATGCGGGGAAGGAGCGCGCGCTCGATGCAGTCGTCATTGGTGCGGGGCTTTCGGGGCTCCACGCCGCGATGCTGCTCGAAGAGCAGGGCATGAACGTCCAGGTTCTCGAAGGCCGTGACCGGGTCGGCGGGCGTGTTTACACGCTCAAGATGATGCCGGGCGGCGTCGAGGCCGGGGGTGAGGTGATGGGGCCGGCCTACGCGCGCATGCTCGATACCGCGCGCCGTCTGAAGCTTGAGACCGAGTCAGTGAAGCCGCTCGCACCATCAGATTGGGTGTATCACTTGGGCGGCAAGTACATTTTGAACGATGAATGGCAGGCAAGTCCCGCCAATCCCCTTTCGGGCGACGATCGCAGGATCCTGCCGCAACAACTGCTGCAGACGCTGATGTATCGCGATGCCCCGCTTCGCGGCCAGTCGCTGGACGCCTGGCTGACGCCAGAGTTCGCAAAGTGGGACATTCCCGCTACCGACTATCTTCGATCCCGTGGTTACAATCAGGCGACGATCGATCTTGCAGGGCTGGTCGTACATACCGATACGCTCGCAGGGACGTCGGCGCTGCACGAAATGCGGCGCTACCACGTAGGCGAGGCTAGCTTGGGTAACCTTGCACGTGAAACCGAAACGGTAACGCGGATCGCCGGAGGAAACTCGCGGCTGCCGGAGGCAATGGCCCGCTCGCTTCGCAACGAGGTCCAGCTCGGCAAGGCCGTGTACGGAATCGAAAGCGACAGCGACTGTGTCACGGTGCATTGCACGGACGCAACGCGATTTCGCGCAAAGTTTGCGATCGTGTCCATGCCGCTACCTAGGCTGCGGGATGTCATTTTCGCACCCGGCCTGCCAGCACCGCTAGCAGCTGCCGTGCAGGAAATCGACTATGGGTTGTCGATCCAGATTCACATGATGGCCCGCGAGCCCTTCTGGGAAAAGGATGGGTTGCCGCCGAGCATGTGGACAGACACAGGCATCGAACGGTTTGCCACGCTGAACCGGGGGCCGAACGGGGAGCCAACGTCGTTAATTGCCTTCGTAAATGGCTCCGAAGCCCGGCGCTTCGCCTTCATGACCGACCGGCAGTGCTTCGAATACGTCGAGGCCATTGCTGGGCAGATTCGTCCTTCGACTCGCGGAATGTTGGAGTTGATAACCATCCAGTCATGCGCACGCGACCCATTCGGCGCTGGAGACTGGGTCTACTGGAAGCCTGGGCAGATCGTGAAGTACGGCCGTCACATGCGGGATGGCCAGCCCCGAGTGGCCTTTTGCGGCGAACACACCGCGATCATGCAGCGAGGTATGGAAGGTGCATTCGAATCGGGTGAACGGGCCGCTATGGAGGTACTTGAACATGTTTAACTTGAGGTACGCAGCAACGACGCTCTTGCTTGCGGGTTGCATTGCTGCCGCCGGGAGTACGCTTGTCGCAGCAGAAGAAAAAGGGGTTACGCGGTCGGAGCGATCAGCAAACTCCGCAGACGAGGCGGAGATCAAGCGCGGAAGGTTGCTGTTCCTGCAGTGTCGTGCGTGCCATGAAGTTGCAGCGGGCCAACCTCACAAGGTGGGGCCGAACTTGCACGGGTTCATCGGTCAGGCTGCGGCGCGCGCGGACGGCTTCAAGTATTCCGATGCGCTCTCGAAATCGAACCTGACTTGGGATGCCGCCACGCTTGACCGCTGGATAAAACACCCCTCGACTGTCGTGCCCGGCACCATGATGGCGTATGTCGGAATGGCAAGCGAGACCGACCGCCGTGCACTCATCGCCTATCTTGAGTCCGCTACCAAGTGATGCCGCGTCATTCATGGGCCGCGGCCCAACTAGCCAGGAGTTTGTCCTAATGATTTCTCGATTCCAGTTGGCATCGGTGCTTATTCTCGCGGGTTCAATGGTCGGGCAAGTACATGCCCAAGATGCTATGCCTGATGCAAGCGCGAGTGACCTCCAGGAAGTTGTGGTGTCCGCGCGCAAGCGGGACGAGCGGCTTCAGGATGTTCCGCTAACAATCACGGCTGTCACGTCCGAAGCCATCAACGCCGCCGGAATCAGCAGTGTGGCGCAGTTGTCGAACATGACGCCGGGGTTTCATTTCGAGAAGGAACCTAGCCGTCAGCAAAGCCAGGCGCGCGTACGCGGCATGGAAGTCAATACCGCGAATCCCACCCGGCAGAACGCTTCCTTCTTCATCGACGGGGTCTACATGCCCGGTTCCGTGCAGTCTCTCGACTTCAGCGAGTTCGAGCGCGTGGAAGTGATCAAGGGTCCCCAGAGCGCTCTTTTCGGTCGCCAGACATTCGGCGGCGCCGTGAACTTCTTACCCAAGGCGCCGCGAAATGAACTGGGGGTGGACGTTTCTGCAATCCTTGGCTCAAACAGCTTGCAGGAGTTCTCTGGCAGCCTGTCGGGTGCATTGGTCGAGGACAGGCTATTCGCCAGGGTGCATTTGCGCAGCTACGACTACGCGGGTGCATTTCATAATGCCCTGAGCGGCGAACGACTCGGGGAGGAGGAGTCGTTGTCCGGTTCTGCTTCGCTGACCTGGCGCGCAACCGATAAGCTGCAATTTGACCTGCGGTATACACGCCAGGAAGACGATGACGGTCCGCCGCCTATCCTGATGGTCGGAGCTGCCGACCTGAATTGCGGGCCCTTCTTTCCGGGTGGCCGGCGCTTCTACTGCGGTGCCATCCCCACAGGGGGAGAACCGGCGATAAACACCACAGTCGCTCCCAACTCTCTTGGCATCGACGAATTCGGCTTCGATCGTACCGCAGAGATGCTGTCGCTCAAGGCGGTCTACTCGACCGCCAAGCACAATATCACGTTCATTGCGGCCAAGTACGATGAGGACAACTTGGGGGTCATCGATTTGGATTACACGCCTGTTGCCGCATATGCCACGGTAACCGAGCAGCAGTTTGACGATCGCTCGTTCGAACTGAGGCTGGCCTCAGACGGCACACAGCGCCTGAAATACGTCACGGGTGTCTATTGGTACGAGGGCAGCTTTGATGAGCGCGGTCTTACCGGTACCGCAGACCTGAGTGTCCTGCCCCCGCTAACCACACAGCCAAATATCGGAGAATCGGAGAACATTGCTGCCTTCGCGTCGGTCAGTTACGCGCTCACGGATCGCCTTAACGGCAGTGTCGAGGTTCGCTACCAGGAAGACGAGGTTACGAATGTCGGTGGACAGGGCGCGGCGCGCCGTACCTTGTCTGCAAAGACGGATGCATGGCTGCCACGAGCGATTCTTGATTACAAGCTGACTAATGACGTGATGGTCTACGGCATCTACTCCGAGGGGAACAAGCCGCGGCAGTTCAATGCAAACATTGCCGGTTTGCCTGTCGCGCAACAGGAATACATAGCCACGACATATGGGGTTGGCATTGCGATGGACGAGGAGCGATTGAAGAATTATGAGCTTGGCTTGAAGTCCACGTTGTTTGATCGTCGCATGACGCTCAATCTCGCGACATTCCTGATGAAGTGGGACGATCAGGTGACGCGTCGCCAGGTCTTTCCGTTCGAAGGCAGTCCCACGCAGATCGACGTGGTCGACAACGCCGGTTCGACTGAAATCAAGGGTGTCGAGCTCGAGAGTCACGTGCGGATCGGGCCCGCGCTGAGCCTCGACGCCACGTTCGCATACATCAACTCTAAGTACACGGAATTCAACTCTGCCAATATGCAGCAGGTGTTTGGCGACGCGCAGACGGCTGGCAATGAAGCGGCGCGATTCCCGAAAGCCCAAGGCTCGCTTGCGGCAAGCTACACAGTTGACCTGCGGTCCGACTGGAGTGCAACGCTGCGCATTGACGAATCGTTTATGGACAAGCGCTGGACTGACGAGGTAAATCTCGCGTACGCGGATTCATATTGGCGCACCAACCTGCGTGCAACCTTGAGCAAAGGGTCGTTCGCCGGTACGGTGTTTGTCGAGAACCTCACCGACGACGATGGGCTTCCGATGGCCACGCGGTATCGAGACATCACGGTCCCGGGCAATAACTTCTCCTTCCCGTACTCGCGCTCAGAAGGACGCAAGTGGGGTGTGACCCTGCGCTACACGCTTTGACGAGTCGGTGCGTTGAACAGACGCAATATGATGAATTCCGTGTGGGTGACGCGATCTCACGCGGGTAGCGCGACATAGGGGTTGAACTTGGAGAAATCGAGTTTGCCGACGATGAGGAATATAACGGTGCGGATGGTGCGGAAGCGGCCCTATCCGCGCGCCTGCCCTTGGGTGCTTGGAACAGAGCACTGATGGCCTCTGGGAACCATTTCTCTACCACTCCGTTCTCCCATCGACTGCCGCTGTCTGCGGCGACAGACCGCGCTGCGGCCTTGCCGATGAAAGAAGATCGAAGAGGAGAGATCAACCCGTATCCCCCAAGTACGCCGTTACTCACTCGGATTTCCATAGAGTCGTAAAGGATTGAGCCATGAGTCAGGAATCCCAAATAACCCGCCGCACCTTTATGGCAAGCACAGCGACGGCGCTGGGTGCAGTGGCAGCGCTAACCGCTGGCCGCGCCGAGGCGCGCACCGGCAAGCCTGCGGGCACCACGGATGTCATCGTTGTTGGCGCCGGGTTATCTGGGCTTTATGCCACACTTCTTCTGGAGGAGATGGGCTACAAGGTGACTCTTCTCGAGGGGCGGAATCGTGTTGGCGGCAAGGTCTACACGATGGATGATGTGCCCGGTGCTCCCGAAGGTGGAGCCGGCAGTATCTCCGCCAACTACGCCCGGCTGCTGGACGTCGTGAATCGGTACGGCGTCGAACTGGTACCGGCGCGGAATCAGTTGCCCTTTGGACAAGACTCGATGATGAACCTGGGCGGCGAGAACATTTTCTACAACCAGTGGGAGGGCCATGCCCGCAATCCCTTCCCCGACGCCTTCCGGGCAACGCTCCCTTGGCGTGTCGCTGGTCCGCTAATCGCCAAGGACAACCCGTTGACGCGCACGGAGCAGTTCGTCGACCCGGCTTTTGCCAAGTACGAAATGTCCATGTACCAATATCTGCGCAGCAAAGGCTTTGATGACGCTTCCATCAAGCTGGCGCATGAGATAAATCCCGGCTCCGTTGACGAAACGGGGGCGCACGGCTCTTCTTTGCTTGTCAGTTACAGTTCTGTGACGTTCGGGAAGCTCGGGGCGAACATCAACGCGGCGGGATTTCCACGGGCGGCCAAGGGAGGCAACCTGCGGATACCCGAAGGTATGGCGCGACATGTGAAAACGGAAATTCAAATGAATTCGAATGTCGTGGGCATAGTGAATGGCAAGGACTACGCTGAGGTGTTCCTGGACGATGGTCGGAGCCTCAAGGGAAAGCGTGTGATCGTAACGGTCCCATTTTCTGCCCTGCGCCTGATGAAGCTGGATGCGCCGATACACCCCTTGCAGTCCGAGGCGATCAATACACTCGGGTATGCTATTGCGACGCACTTGAGCTTTGTGCCAAAGCGCAAGTTCTGGGAACTCGACGGCTTGCCGCCGTCCATGTGGACTGACGGTCCCGCCGGTCGGGTTGCGCCCTTGCGCAACAATCCGAAGGATCCGAATGAGATCACGACCTTCTGGGTCCTTTGTGCTGGTGCAAACGCGAGATATATTGACCGCATGACGCAGGAGGAGGGAACGAAATATATCCTTGACTACCTTGCAAGGATTCGGCCGAGCACGAAGGGGGCGCTGGAGTTGGTGAAATTCTGGTCGTGGCAGCAGGATCGCTTCGGTTGCGGCACATGGGCTTCTTGGCATCCGGGTCAGCCCACCAAGTTTGGTAACGAGATGCGCTTGCCGGCAGGCCGGATTCATTTTGCGGGTGAGCATACGAGCCTTTATTCCCGTGGCATGGAAGGCGCCATGGAGTCCGGAGAGAGGGCGGCATTCGAAGCGGCCGGTTCGCTGTAACCGGCAGGTACCTTGTGATGATTCCGCGACGCATCTGCAGGAATCGAGGGGTTACGTATGCGAAGGCAGTTGTGTCCGGTTAAGAATCGAACAAAGGCAATTGGTTATTAACTGTCTCATAGTTAATGCAATCTTTTGGACAAATGAAGGAACTGCTCAGATTGTTTGATGCGGCCGCGCAGCACACACTGGGAAGCGCGCGCGTTTCACAAGCTCAACAGCAAAGCTCGACCGAGTTGCAGGATCGTGTCGGGCTGACCGTTGGCGAGCGGGAGCTTGACCGAATGCCAGGTGCGAAGGTTTGAATCAGCTCTTGGAATGTCTTGTTTCCATGGACGCCTCGCCGGTGCATACGACCTTTGCATTAGGCGTCTTCTCGTATAGCTAGGCTGCCGCAGTCTCTCAAGTATAGGAGTTGTATGAAAACCGACCAGAAGAAGGTGCGCGAAACTGGGTGCAATCGTGGAATCACTGTCAATCGACGCGAACTGATCCAGCTTGCGGCGGGCGGATATGCGGCACTGGGCATCAACTCAACCGCGCGTGGTGCACCGTTGCCGGCAACACGAAGTGATGTGCTCGTCATTGGCGCCGGCCTCTCGGGGCTCAATGCGGCGATGCTACTGGAGGAACAGGGCCTATCGGTGACCGTACTCGAGGGTCGGGACAGAATCGGTGGGCGGCTCCATACGCTTGATGACGTGCCTGGTCATCCAGAGGCCGGAGGCACCGGCGTCGGAGCCTCTTACGCGAGATTAATTGATCGTGCGCGCCAGCTCGGCGTGCGGCTGGTGCCCGGTGTTAGCGAGTCACGGGAAGAGCAGTCGTGGCACATTAGCGACCAGTTCATTCCGCCAGGCAAGTGGGCAGCTCATCCGTCGAACCCGCAGCCGGAGGAATTTCGCCACTTGGGGCCTTGGATGTTCCTGTTTTCCTTTCTGAACTCCAAGTTGCCGGAAATCGAGTTGGACGGATGGCAGTCCGCGAAATACGCACAGCTCGATGTGCCGGTGGCTGACTATCTCGCCACTCATGGGCTGAATCCGGAAGCCATTCGCCTCGCCGATAAGTTCAGCTCCTACGGAACAAATCTCTGGCAGACGTCACTACTTCACTTCGCGCACATATTCAGTTTTGGTCGCGTCACGGCGCAGCTTGCGCAGGGTAAGCCGTCGACGACGCGCATCGAGGGTGGAAGCCAACGGATGCCGGAGGCCATGGCAGGTGCGCTAAAGGGCAATGTCCTGACAGGGCGACACGTCGTAGCCGTGCATATGGATCACCGTGGTGTCGAGGTGCGTTGCCTCGATGGCACGCTCCACCGCAGCAAGCACGTCGTGATGTCGCTGCCGTTCCCGGCACTGCGCCTGCTACACGTCACGCCAGCATTTACCGGATTGCAGGCCGAGGCGGTGGCGGCGCTGTCTTACCACACCGACTTTCACGTCTACTTCGCGATTGAAAAACCATTCTGGGAACGCGACGGTCTGCCGCCGTCCTTCTGGTCAGACGGGCCCATCGAGCGCTTCGAGGCGCTTAAATCTGGTCCTGGCGGATCGATTTCGTCGTTTAGGCATTATTCGAACGGTGCGGGTACCGATCGTTTCAATCGCATGACTCGCGACGCGGCCGCACAATTCGTTCTCCGCGAGGTCGAACGCGTCCGGCCGGCTGCGAAGGGCGCCCTTCGTGTGTTGCGAACCGCGTCATGGCAGCATACTCCATTCTCGTTTGGCAGCTATGCGTCGTGGATGCCGGGACAGATACCACGATTTGCAGAGGCCATGCGCAAGCCGCATCACCGAATGTTCATGTGCGGCGAGCACACTGCGGTGCTCACTCGCGGCATGGAAGGAGCTATGGAGTCGGGCGAGCGCGCAGCGCTGGAATTGCTATCGACGGCATAGCACCAATGCCATCGGCAAACTTGTCGATTTGCAGATTTCCTGTGCGGTATGTATTTCTCCGGATTCTCTGGGCACAAGGCAGAGTGATCAGGAAGGTCAAATGGGGTCTACTGCGCGGCCATGGCACGAGCGTCGGTGGTGCCATCGTCGACTCCGGGAAGTTTCCCTGGGCTGAACACAGGCAGCGATTCCGCCGCCTGAACGAACC